>ENA-ORXT01001045-ORXT01001045.1-marine-metagenome-genome-assembly--contig:-NODE-1045-length-39349-cov-189.221481_pt1 | contig 39349 bp, 29 predicted proteins | sample MGYA00237868_ERZ511482 | MGnify/ENA metagenome assembly ERZ511482 | reverse complement strand
AGGATACCGCTCCTATTAGGGCTAATTTTCCTCGTTATAGAAATGACATTTCTTTGAGAAATGTCATTTCTGAGCAAACCTTTAGCTCAAAAAAAAGCGAATTATTTAAATTTTAACACATTATAATTATATTTGATGAAATTTCAAGAGTTTATTAGGGCAGCTGTTTAAATCGAAAAACTGCAACTATAGAAATTAATAGAGCCTGTATAATTGGAATTGCTGAATGAAGATTGGGAAAAGAACTATGTAGGAGATAAAATTATGACAAAAACAAAAAAATATTGTTATAAAGGAAATGAAGAAGTACTGAAAAAGTCTAAAACCCCCGCTACTCGCAGTTAGTCCAAATTGGTTATCCGTATGTCTCCGACTACGGATATAAAGAATTACAGCAAACAGTAAAAGTTTCACGTATTGAAACAATGTTGTATCTTTGTATTTTATGAAAACAACATTAAAATATAAAATAATCAAATCTGAAAGGCAATATAATAAGTATTGTAAGATGCTTGAAGCCTTAGTTTTCAAAAGCAGAAAAAGTGATGAAGACGAAATTGAATTAATAACTCTGTTAATTGAAAAGTGGGATGATGAACAGTATGAATTGCCAGACATAGATCCTATTCAATTATTGAAATCATTGATGGATGATCACGAACTCAAAGCTAAAGATTTAACTGTGCTTTTGAATTTGTCAAAAGGAACGGTCTCTAAAATATTGAATTATCAGACAGGTCTTTCAAAAGATACCATCAGGAAATTATCTAAGCATTTCAAACTTGACCAAGCGACTTTTAACAGACCGTATAGACTTAAAGATCCTATAAACCGTAAGTATAAAAATGCCGCATTGATGAATACAGAAAAACGTATTGAAAGTGTAGCTTGAGGAAAAAACCATTATAGCAGAGAACTATGAAGGTTAAAGAATAAAAATGCTATTAAAGCAAAACATATATTTTTTGTGAATTATTTTTTATTTAGAAAAGTAAAGGTTTTGATTTTTTAATACAACATTACCCTCTTTCCTTGCCATAATGCCAATCCCCATCCATTCCCACAAAAATCCCCTCAATAAAACACCCCAACAAAACACCCCACAAAACACCCCACAAAACACCCACCAAAAATCCTATAAAAAACCCTACTTTTACCAAAACAAAATTTGAACTAATAAACAACAAAAAAGAGATGCTCAAACAACAATACAAAAACAACAAACACCCCAATAAAACAAACGATTTAACCAAGCAACAAAATGTCAGAAATCAGTCCACACCCAAAATATAAAGACCAACGGAAACAACCACAACCAAACCAACCAAAATCAAAATACCCACGTTTAAGGCAACGCATCATCTCCTCCATTTTAGGAATTTTAATGATAGCAGGCGCAGTTTATTATTCGGGAATCTTAAAAAGCAGCAAGAAAGAACCGAAACAGAATAATAAAGTTAGCATCACCAATGTAATTTACGCGCCGGTCGAGTTAAAAAATTCGTCAGTCGCCGTTCAATCTAATGGAACGCTATTGGCTAAAAACAAGATTGATATTGTAAGCAGAACTCAAGGTGTTTTTAAAGGCGGCGATAAAGCCTTTCGAGCAGGGGTGTATTTTAAGAAAGACGATATTTTAGTCTCCATTGACAATGCGGAATATTTGGCGCAACTAAGGGCGGCAAGAGCGCAATTAATGCAGAGCATCACTTCCATTTTAGGTGATCTAAAATTTGATTATCCGGAGGCTTTTGATAAATGGAATGACTATGTAAATGATTTTGATGTAAACCGCAGCCTTCGAGAATTGCCCACTACTTCTTCCGACAGAGAGAAGGCTTTTATCAATGGAAAAAATATTGTTACCCAGTATTATAACATCAAAGCGCAAGAAGTACAGGCTTCTTATTATCAAATTCGCGCGCCTTTTGGAGGCATCCTTAGAGAAAATTTTGTGGACAAAGGGGCGATGATAAATAGCGGTCAAAAGTTGGGTACTTTTATTGATCCATCAATGTATGAATTGGAAGTGAAAATAAATCCATCGGAGTTAAAATTAATTGCGGTGGGTAAATCTGTTGCACTCACCAATGGCGATAAAACCCAAAATTGGACAGGTAAAATAGCACGTATTAATAAGGTGATTGATCCGCAATCGCAATCGGCTATTGCCATAGTTGAGGTAAGTGGTAAAGGTTTAAAAGAGGGCATGTTTTTGCAAGCCAAAATTTCAACAGTAGATTTAAAAGACGTGGCCGAAATTGAGCGCAATCTTATAATTGATGAAAAATACGTATATTTAATTGAAGATAGCATCTTACAAAAACAAAATATTGAAGTGATGCACGTAGCAGAAAAAACAGTATTTGTAAGTGGTCTATCCGATGGCGATTGGCTCATCCAAAAACCAGTAGCCGGTGCTTACAATGGTTTAAAAGTTAACCCTATAAACTTAAGCGAGTAAGCAACTATGAGAAATTTTATCGCTTTTTTTATTAAATATTCTGTAGCAACTAATGTGTTAATTATCGCATTTTTTGTGTTCGGCTTTTTGGGTTTAAGCAACATGAAATCGTCTTTCTTTCCCTTAGTACCTTCAGAAATTATCAATATAAATATTACCTACTTTGGCGCAGCGCCTAACGAAATTGAAGAAGGCATCGTACTTAAAATAGAAGACAATTTGAAGGGCTTGGTTGGCATCGACAGAGTTACTTCGGTGTCTTCAGAAAATGCGGCCACCATTACTGTAGAGATATTAAAAGGCTTTGATATTGATGCCGTTTTGGCCGACGTAAAAAATGCGGTGGATCGGGTGCCCAACTTCCCGAGTGGCATGGAACCGCCTGTGGTTTCTAAAAGAGAAAACATACAACGAGCCATTAGTTTTACCCTTAGCGGTAAAGAAATGGATTTGAAAACGCTAAAAAAAATAGCCCGAAATATAGAGGATGATATCCGATCCATTTCTGGCATTTCGCAATTGGAGTTAAGTGGTTTCCCTAATGAAGAAATTGAAATAGCGGTTAAAGATCAAGAATTGAAAGCCTACAATTTGAGCTTTAATCAGGTGGCGGCTGCCGTTTCACAAACCAATTTATTAGCTACCGGTGGCTCCATCAAAACCGAGCAAGAGGAGTTTCTTATTAGAGCCAATAATAAATATTACGATGCCATCAACTTTGAAAACATCGTACTTCGGGCGGATGATTCGGGTAATATGATTTACCTAAAAGATGTAGCCACCATAAAAGATCGTTGGGAAGAAAACCCCAATCGTTTGTACTATAATGGCGACCCTGCTATCTCTTTTAATGTGTCGGCCACCAATAGTGAAGACTTGATTGCCAACGCCAATAACGTGAGTGCGTATATGGAAAAATTTAATGCCTCAAGTGCCAATGCGCAACTAAACGTCACTAGAGATTCTTCCATCACCCTAAAACAAAGAACGGAATTACTGCGAGAAAATGGCTTGATCGGTATACTTTTGGTGTTGATATTGTTATCCATTTTTCTAAAACCTACGCTGGCATTTTGGGTAGCATTTGGCTTACCAATTTCATTTTTGGGTATGTTTATTTTCGCTTCGTATTTTGGCGTTACCATTAATGTATTGTCTTTATTTGCTATGATAATTGTTATCGGTATTTTGGTAGATGATGGTATTGTAATTGCAGAAAATATATATAATGAATATGAAAAAGGTAAGTCGCCCATACGTGCCGCTATTGATGGAACGATGGATGTTTTGCCTGCAATAGTGTCCGCAATTTTAACTACCATTTTAGCCTTCTCCACTTTCTTTTTTTTAGATGGCCGAGTAGGTAATTTTTTCGGCGAGGTAGCATCGGTAGTGGTGTTGACTTTGGGCGTTTCTTTAATAGAAGCCTTAATTATTTTGCCGGCACACTTAGCACATAGCAATGCTTTAAAAAAAGGCGGAGGCACTTTTTTTATTAATAGATGGGGCGATCGTTTTTTAAGATGGATACGAGATAATATGTATGCGCCCACCTTAAATTTTGTGCTTAATAATCGAATTTTTGGCTTTGCGATTCCCATTGCTTTATTGATGATTACGGTTGCTGCAATTCAAGGCGGCGTTATCCGGTTTACTTTTTTTCCTTCTATTGCGAGCGATGTAATTCAGGTTACTTTAAAAATGCCGCAAGGAACCAATGAGCAAATTACCAACGAAATTATTCAATCGATAGAAACAGAAGTTTGGAAATCGAATGAAGAATTAAAAGAGCAACAATCGGGTGGCTTGGATGTAGTTAAAAATACGTTAAGAAGAATTGGTCCTGGTAGTAGCAATGCCACCATCACCATTAATTTATTACCAGGTGAAAAACGGGATGTCTCCGCCAATGTTGTCTCTAACAATATTAGAGAACGGGTTGGTTTTGTGCCTGGCGTAGAGCAACTTATTTTTGGGGCCAATACTAATTTTGGTGGGCGACCAATTTCAATATCTTTAACTGGCAATAATATTGAAGAGCTAAAAGCCGCCAAAGCAGAGCTAAAAGAAAAGATGGGCACGCTTACGCAACTCAAAGATATTACCGATAATGATCCACTCGGTATTAAAGAAATAAAACTGAAACTAAAACCCAATGCTTATATGTTAGGCTTTACTTTAGAAGGCTTAATTGCACAAGTTCGCTCTGGCTTTTTTGGTCGACAGGCACAACGGTTTCAGCGGGGTCGAGATGAAATTCGTGTGTATGTTAGGTATGAAAGCGAAGGCCGAAACAGCATTAATGATTTGGATAATATGGAAGTTTTAGCATCTAATGGTACTAGAATTCCGCTGAGCGAAATAGCCACTTATGAGATTGAGCGTGGCGAAGTAGCGATTAACCACCTTAATGGAAGAAGAGAGATTGAAGTCTCAGCCGACTTAGTGAATAACAAAGATAGTGCACCAGATATTTTAGATAATTTGAAGACGGAATTTATGCCCACCTTGCTCACCAAATATCCATCGGTGTCTCCATTATATGAAGGTCAAAATAGAGAAGCTGGCAAATTTCAACGCTCCGCCAAAAAGACAGCCCCCATTATTTTGCTGTTAATATATTCTGTTATTGCGTTTACTTTTCGCTCTTATGTGCAACCTTTGTTAATATTATTGATGGTGCCTTTTAGCTTAATTGGTGTGGGTTGGGGGCATCAAATTCATAACTTTCCCATCAACATTTTATCCTTTCTTGGCATCATTGCCCTTATTGGTATTATGGTAAACGATGGCTTGGTTTTAATTGTAAAGTACAACGCCTATATTAAAGAAGGCCACACCTTTAAAAAGGCGATTTATACTGCAGGGCTATCTCGATTTAGGGCCATCTTTTTAACCTCCATTACCACCATTGCTGGTTTAGCACCCTTAATTTTTGAGACCAGTTTTCAAGCGCAGTTTTTAATTCCGATGGCCATTTCAATTGCTTATGGCATTGGTATCGCCACTTTTTTAACCCTCTATTTATTACCTTTGATGCTTTATTTAAATAATGATATTAAATATATGTGGTTCTGGTTTTACAATGGCAAACGACCACAACGGCACGAGTTAGAAGGCGCCTATCAAGAGCAAAAGAACTTAAAAGAATTTGATGATGAATAAGCTAACTACATTTGTGTGTTGTCTTTTTTGTTGCTTGCAATTAAGCACAATCACCAAGGCGCAAGAGTTGCTAAGTATGAATGAAGTACTTTTGGCCATAGAAGAAAACAACTACGATTTAAAAGCTGCTCAACAAAATATAGCCGCCGCCAAAGCCTTAACAACAAAATATAATAGAGGCTATTTGCCCACTTTAGGTATTGATGCTGGGCTTGGTTTTACTTTAAGTGGTATAAAATCGGTGTTTAATATTGAGCCTTTTCCCGACCTTAATGTACAAAATATTGCCGCTTATAATGGTAATGTTGGCATAGGCTCATCGTACCTAATTTATGATGGCGGACAACGAAAACTACGAAACAAAAAAAACCTGACCAACCTTGATAATACCAAATTGCAGGTAAATAACATTAAGCAAGTGATAAGTTTTAATGCTGCACAAATTTATTACCGCATTGTACAGGCCATGTTTAATAATAATTTACTACAAGAAACCTTGGCGATTAGTAAAGAGCGCAATAAAAGAGCGCAAACATTTTATGAATATGGCAAAGCCAATCGGGTAGATATAAGCAACGCCAAAGTAGATATTATTAGAGATAGTTTAAATATAATAAGTACCAAAAACAACATCGAAAATTTTAAATGGCAACTCAATCAACTCACCCTCAGGCAAGATATTGACTATACCGCAGACACCACTTTCACCCTATTTTATCAATTGCTGAAGCGCGAAGATTTACAAGCCACCTTGCTCGAATCGAATACCGAGTTAATTGCGCTACAACAAAACATCGCTTTAGTAAAATATGATTTGGCTATTGCCCATAAACTAAATGCTCCGCAAATTTCGGCTAATGGCGGCTACAATTTTAGCTATCAAAAAAACGACGCGAAAGCACAAGAGGATCATAGAAGAACAAATGGCCTCAACCTCGGCCTTAATGCCAATTGGAATATTTTAGATGGCGGCCAACAAAAACTACAAGAGCAACTCGCCTCTATTGACCTACAAAATGCTTCAATTGCTTATAAAAATAAAGAAAATGAACTTAGTGCCCAACTCAATCAATTATGGAACAACTACCAAAACAATTTACTCACTTTACGCATAGAAAAACAAAACATACAACTTAATAAAGAAAATTTTGAGTTAGTAAAAACCCGCTACGAAAACGGCCAACAAAGCTCTGTAGAATTTAGGCAAGCCCAACTCAACCTGCTCAACGCTCAATCGCAATACTACATCACCCGCACCTCGGCAAAGTTGTTAGAGGTGGAGGTGGGTTTTTTGTTGGGGGAGTAAAATAATGCGCTGTTATTATTTCAAATAGCCCGAGTTCTACTTCGTTATGCTAAAAAAATTAATGCAGCAGAGCGGAATAAATTTTATCCAGCATCCCCCTAAAATTTCTTAGCGAAGTTACCTAAAGCACAAAATTATTATGTATTTTTTTTAGAAACGAAACAGCAAAGCACGCATAAACGACAGTCCCGATCATATCTTTACAATTCTTATCTTTAAGCTATTTGTTAACTCAAAAAGGAAATGTGGTTGTATTGAGAAGTTCTGCTAAATACGCATTTTAATGTTATATAGTTGTGAAAGGAATTCGAACCACATTTTTTGTACAGAGTTTGAATAGTACCTATGTAGATAAATTTGTTATGTGTCAATTAGAAAAAGCATTAAAGCAAATTAAACAATAAATAAATTATACCAATGAAAAAATTAAATCAATTTATCCGATACTACTAATACTTACAATCCTTTTATTCAATTATTGCAATAAGCATCAATGCTACAAAGTTGAAGGGCCTGACCAATAAGCTTTTAAATTTAGCTTGGTTGACGAAAACGGTGAAATAGTAATTGCTGCTTGGGGAGCTAAATATGACTATGAAGATTTATAATTTGAGCAAGAATTAAAGGGTGATATAAGAGGTCTTGAAATTTGTGCAAATGGCAAAATTTCCTTTTACTTAATTGAGGAAATTGGTGCAAGTTTTGACCACCTGATAGGCAAATCCTTCATAAATATCTATTATCTATATTTAGATGCAATGATTGAAAATAGAGCAACTGATATTGATACAATTATGATTAGTTCTGAAACTATATCTTTTGATGAAGATTGCGTTCCGATTGGTTTTGGGACTACAACTATAGTGTATAATGATTCAATTTATCATCAAGGTGATTATATAAACAGTATAAATTTCTTAAAAAAACATTAATACATAGTAATGAAAAAAAACATTAATTTATTTCAATTCATTTTTGTGATTAATTTAGTAGGTCAACAAATTAAAACCTGTGGTACAATTGAAATTAGTGATGAAGAAATGGATCAAAAACCATGGTGTTATGATTACAACTATTTAGCCATCATTGAAAATGGATGTTTCTTACTTTTGCATTTGGGCGTCAGCAGAAGGAGAATTGGCACATAATAGCAGCTAAAACACCATGAAGGTTCGCTCGAGAAAATGGAACATTAAAGCAGCACAACCATCAAAATTTTATTTCGACAATTTGTGGAAAAATAAATTAAATTGCAAAATAAAATTTTGGTTTATGGCTTTTGACTTGCTGAGTTTAATACTTCGAAACCCAAACGTTGTTAAGCTTACCCTTGTATGTAAATAAAAAATGAAAAAAATGAATAGAATACTGTTTTATATCTTCGTTATATTGTCTTTATTTATCTCTTGTAAAATGAGTAAGAAGACAATTAAAGACACCATTATTCACGAAGAGAAGATAGAAAAATTACTAAAGTTTTTCAACGAAAATGCTTATCAAGAAACTGAAGGCACCTATTATTCTGATGTTGACAATGAAGGTAAAGTGGTATCAGATAAGGTATTCAATGTCGCTTTAAGCAGATTAATATACGGGTTGTCCTACGCTAAGGTTGTAGACGTCTCTAATTTGGCAAAAGCTGAGAAAGCAGCTGATTTTCAAATGAACAAACTAATTATTAAAGATTCATTGAATACTTATTTCGCTTCATTCTTTGATTTAAAAACCAATAAGGCTGATAGTTCAAAAAATTTAGATATATGGCAACAAGCTTATGGTTTATGTGGCTTATCCGAATTATATAGAAATAGCCCAAGTAAGGATTTGTTAAACAAGATACATCAGTTACATGATAGTTTTGTTGAAACATTCCACGATTCTAAAAAAGGAGGGTTTTATGGCAATTATGCGGATAATGCACAAGTTGAGGGTAGCAAAACCTTACAAGCACTTATTTATCCTATTACTGCATATATGGAAAACTTATGGTCAATTGATGTTGAAAATAAGTACAAATACGAACCTTATTTAAAAGAAAATATTCAAATTGCTTTTGACAAAGGGTGGAACCAACAATTAGGCTGGGTAAATATTAAATTTGATGACAATTGGAATCCGTGCCAACATTCTTCTCCAGATTCCATTTGCTTTAAAGTTACTCCCGGACATAACTTTCAATACGCCTCTATATTTTTAAGAGCAAAAGATTGGGACTTCTTAACAAAGAAAGAACAATTAAAATATCAAGAATTTGGAATTGATGTATTGAACACCACTTTAGAAAAGTCTATTTTTCCAAAAAAAGATTTATCTCAAGGCTTTTATAGTGAAGTCAATCCTGTAAATAATGAAGTTACAGACAAAAGAAAAACGTGGTGGCAGCATTGTGAAGCGTTAATAGCACTTTCATTAGCAGATGGAAAATTTAAAGTAAAAGCGAAAAATTTGGAAAACTTCTACTTTAATACATTTACTGACAAAGAAAACGGAGGCGAATTTTTTTTAGTAAACGAACTCAATATTCCGCAAACAGATGAATTAAAGGGTAGTATTGGTAAATCCGCATATCACACAATAGAAATGATTAAGTTTTTAAATAAATGAAGTCAGCAAATTGAGTAGACAGTCGTGAGCCACAATGCCCACGGTGCACCACTCACACTACCGCACGTTCGGTTCGTAAATACGGCGGTTCGTTATCCATCTCAATAATTGCGCTATTCACCACTTAATGCTATTTCATAATTTTGTATTTGGCTACTTTTCTTCTGGTAATTCGAGCATCCAATTAAATGAAGATTTTGCTACAAATTCAATTTCTGAACGTGAACCTTCAGCCTTTCCCCTTTTTGTGAGACACCTTGGGGTATGCCGAAGCAATTCTATCTCGTTTTCTGTTAGGTAAGTCAATAAAATCATATCACATCATAACTGTGTTAGCGCTATAATAAAATACAAAAAAAAGCAATTCTGCTTTAGAATTAAATGTAATTAAGTGCGATATCAAAAAATTTTATAACACAGTAAATCATAAAATTGCATTTAATATTTTCAACAAATTAATTACAAAAGTTAAAGAAAAATTACCTCAGTTAAATTTAAATCACCAATTTATATTTTTAAGAATTTTTTAGATTGTTATTCATTCAATAGAAGTGTAAAAGATGTTTCTAACTACGGTAAACAAAAAAAAATCAATATAAAGTAACTTGACTTTATTCTATCTGCTGGAATAGATGAAAATCTTTCAGCAAAAAAGCTGCATCGCAAAAATTATTTAAAAAAATGGGGGCGAGCGTAACCTATGAAGCGCATAAAGGAGGCCATAAATACAAAATATAGGAAGAAAGAATAGTAGATTTAATAGTGGAGGACTCAAATACTAACAAATCAAGAACATAGTAAAACAATGGTTAAATCAACATACGGTTACTTTTGGTTAGAGTTATCTTATTATTTCAATACAATAAAACAAAATTTTTGTTACATTTTAAAGATCACTTAATAGAATACCTCTTTGGCATTATTAATGCTTTTATAGCATAAATAACATAATATTTAATCATCTTTTTGTGTTAAATGAAAATATGAAGTAATTGAAAGATTTTTTTATCGCATTGGCTACATAAAGTTGTAGGTAATTAATTTGATGAACAACGCCCTTATTTTTATTTTTAATATATAATCTGCTCAATCAATTTATATGAATAATTTTTTATGGCAATTGCTTCTTATCAACATAGCAATTATGCTAAGCTTAAACAGTAAAGCGCAACAACGTACTTGTGGTGCTATGAATGTACTGCAAAAACAACTGGAAGAAAGTCCTAACCTTTCTCGAAAAATGAATGAAATAGAACAAAATACCCGCCAAAGTATTGAAAGAAGTAGCGTTAACAGAGGAGGAATAGAAACTACATTTACTATTCCGGTAGTGGTTCATATAATTTATCAAACCGAAACACAAAACATTAGCAATGCTCAAGTGCTTTCACAAATTGAGGTATTGAATAAAGATTTTAGACGAACCAATACTGATACAACCAATACTTGGCCACAAGCCGCAGATACTAAAATTGAATTTTGTATGGCAACTATTGACCCAAATGGAAATGCAACCAATGGCATTACCCGTAAACTGGTAAATAAAAGTAGTTGGGGAGTAAACGATGCTATGAAAAGTGTAGCACAAGGTGGCGTAAATGCTTGGCCTACCAATAGTTATTTAAATATGTGGGTCTGCAATATAGGTGGTGGCATTTTAGGTTACGCACAATTTCCTGGTGGCGATGCTGCAACCGATGGTGTGGTTATTAGTCCACAATTTTTTGGAAACACCGGTTCGGTTCAGCCTCCTTTTAATGGCGGAAGAACCACTACACACGAAGTAGGTCATTGGTTAAATTTGCGCCATATTTGGGGAGACGGTGGCTGCAGTGTTGACGATTTTATTAGTGACACACCAACATCAGATGCGCCAAACTACGGCTGTACTACAGGTCATGTTTCTTGCACCACAGTAGATATGGTGCAAAATTATATGGATTATTCAGATGATGCTTGTATGAACCTTTTTACACAAAAACAAAAAGAACGTATGCGTGCTTTGTTTGATATAGAAGGTGTTAGAGCAAGTCTTTTAAACTCAAATGCTTGCGGAGGCGAAAACCCAGTAGCTACTTGTTTAGATGGTGTGCAAAACCAAAACGAAACTGGTATTGATTGCGGAGGAGCTTGTGCTGATTGCACAACAGCTTGCCCAACCAATGAAGTAATACTAACCATTAACTTCGACAATTACCCAGAAGAAAACAGTTGGGAAATAACCAATGTTGCTGGTAACATTGTTGCCTCTGGTGGCCCATATACTGAACAAGGTGATGGAAGTACAACAACCATAACCGAATGTTTAAATGATGGATGTTATGATTTTATTATAAAAGATGAATACGGAGATGGAATGTGTTGTAGCTATGGCAACGGCTATTATAACTTAGCCACAAATGGAGACACGTTAGCTTCGGGAGCTACATTTACAAATACAGAAGTAAGTAATTTTTGCCTCGGCGTACCAAAACCAAGTTGTGAAGATGGAATACAAAACCAAAACGAAACAGGTGTTGATTGTGGTGGATTGTGTGTGCCTTGTTCAACAAAATGTGAAGGTAATGAAATTGACATCAATATAAATTTTGATAATTACCCAGAAGAAACGAGTTGGGAAATTACCAATACTGCTGGCGAAATTTTACTAAACGGTGGACCATACAACGATCAAACAGGGGGCAACACACTTAACCTTACCGACTGCTTAAGTGATGGCTGTTATAACTTTACTATAAACGATGTTTACAGCGATGGTATCTGTTGTAACTATGGAAATGGCTCATACAATTTATCCGCTAACGGAACTACATTAATTTCGGGCGCATCTTTTGGAGGAAGCGAAACTCAAAATTTTTGCTTTGGAACTGAAACTGGAGCCAATTGTAACTACGAAACCATTAACGTAGAAAGTTTTGAAATTGGCTGGGGTATCTGGAATGACGGCGGAAGCGATTCTTACCGAAATAATTATGCGCCTTTTGCCAGTAGCGGTAAATACACCATCCGTATACGCGATAATAGTTCCAGTTCATTTATAACTTCAGATAATATTAGTGCAACTAATTACAATGAATTAACGGTTGAGTTTTCCTATTACCCAGTTGAATTAGAAGACGAAGAAGATTTTTGGCTGCAACTATCTACTGATGGAGGTGCCACTTTTACAACTGTTAAAACTTGGCTAAAAGGTACAGATTTTGTAAACAGAACTGCATACCGTGAAACAGTTACTATTAATCAAACATTTTCAAATACCACTAAAATAAGATTTCGGGTAGATGCTTCAGTAAATAACGATCGGGTTTATTTTGATGATGTAATAATTAGTGGTTGTAAGGTAGATAATTAGGATAGGATTTTAAAGTTTTTCAATTAGCAGCAAACAAATTATAAATATTTGAATTGCTATTTTCATTTATCTTGTTTGTGCTAAACAGCATAAATTGTAGCCTTATAGAACAGACCCGAAATAAGAATGTTAAGTGTTTTAGTTAAACCATAATTAAGTTTCTTTCTATTTGCGCCATTCGTCCCAACTTATGTTACGCCCAGGATAAGCAACTTTGTTAAAAGGCCATTTTTCAGTAATCCACTTTTTAACCGACTCAAACAAATGTGCATCTAAACCAGCGTTCATTTCGCTTTGTCTTACCCACAACAATATCATCGCTTCATAATTTGGGTTATATGATGGTTCAATATAAATGCAACCCAAGCATTTACTATCTGCTATATTCACAACAGTATATGCAAAAGACGATCTCATTTGAAACTCTTTTTGATGCCAGCCAAGATCAATTAAGTTCTGTTCAAAAGTTAAATCCTTTGGCCATTTTTGATTTGGACCAAAAGGTTTTGTTTTTAGTAAATGTTCACTACTGCTCATCACAGCATCATAATCTTTCACTACATCAGAAACTTTTAACATCCGTAAGCGAAGCCGATTTGTTTCTAACTGTTGAGGAATTTTAAAGTCTTTCGGTAAAAATGTTGCTTTGTTCATGCTTTTTTAAATAAATTTCCCCATTCTTTTCATCAATGTCCAGTTCAAATAGCAAACTTGAAGTTAATCGTTTTTTTCATTTTTTTTAAAAATATTAAACTTTTTAAATCTAATAAATAAATGCTTATAGTTAGGTTAGATAGCCAAAACGTAGGCATTCCGAAACTTCTGTAAAGAGCGTATTTTCAACAAAAACATCTGCAACATTAAACACAATTGGTGTTACATTTTATAGTTAATTTTACTTTTTTTTAAACAACGTATCTAATCACATTCAAACTAATTACGCGCAGTAACAAAAGAACAAAAAAAATGTATTCAAATTCAATTCAACTAGCTAAGGCATCAATATTTCCAATTATTGCAACACTATTTAAAAATGGAAAATATACAGGTACACAAGTTGCAGGAACAGGTTTCTTTTTTAATGATGATGGTTTTTTTGCTACAGCATTACACGTTGTTAATGGAGCTGCTACAACAGTGCAATATGGTTCATTAGGCAATGTTCCTTATGCAAAATTTAAAGGCGTAACGCCCGAACCATTAACAGAAATTGGAAGAAATGCCGACTTGGATTTATACGTAGGCAAATTAGAAACCAACAAACAAAAAGGGCTAAATTTAATTAAAGAAAAGCCACCAGAAGGAACCTCAATAGTAATAGGTGGCTATCCATTTCCTAACATAAAAAAAACGCCTACCGGAGGTTTAAATTTTTTTGCCGTTAGGCAATATTGGCAATCTACAATGATTATGGATTATTTAAATATGGTATACTTTGATAAACGCTTAAAGTATGGTGGATTTTTGGTGGATAAAAGAACAATTGCAGGAATGAGTGGTGGCCCTGCGCTTAATTTACATGGTGATATAGTTGGTATGTGTACCGCACAAATAACGAGAGCTGCAAAAGATAAGATTCCAAACATCAATGGCCTGTGTTTAGATGCAATAAGTTTATACAAAGGGATTAATGAAATTATGAATGATTACAATGGTGAAGCCTACAAAACTTAAATGACTGGTGTTTTTAGTTTTGGGTTGGTGCGTTTGTATCAATATGTTTTTCAGAATGATGTAACAAAAAAATGTGCTGATTGCCAAAGCGGCGGTTTCTATACATTGTGTTCAGCCTGACAAAGATTTGGAAGATTGTTTGTTGCTGGCTGGAGAGCGTTTGGAGCGTGGGAGGGCTTTTGAGGTTTTTTTGGGGTTGGTTTGGTAGGTTTTTTCATTTATATTGTCAACAATAATGCAAAAGCAAAGCCTTACAAGGAATTAGATATATGGCAAATTCAATATTTTCTACATATAGTACCGCAGAGAATCGAGTAACTTCAACGATTCTTGCCGTTTTTGAAAAACTTAATTCAACAACTGTAACTCGAATTTTACAAATATTAATGGAAGATTCAACGGTTGAGTTAATTGAATATGAAAATCAAGTTAAGGCTTCTGATTCAGTTCCAGACGGCAGAATTAAAGGCCTTTTTGATTATATAATTGAAACAAAAGTATTTCCCAATTCAATCAAGAAAAAGCAGATTGAAAATCATTGCAAGATGCTTAAATATGATTTTTCCAAATTATTAGTTTTGACACCGGATTTTGAATTTCCCAGAGTACTCAAAGATATTGATTCCAAATTGTCACGAAATAAAATTTGGGGCAACTTTGATAAAATAATAATTGGAATTGATTCAGTATTGGAAGAATCTCTTTTATTGTTAGATAGAGAGAAGTTTCTTTTATTAGAATTGAAAGAATTTATCATTAATGAAAGACTAACTTCAGAAGACTATTCCAAAAAAGCATTAATAGTGCCTGCTGGCAAAGCGTGGGTTTTTTACACAAAATATAAAATATATCGATGTCAACCAAACAGGACTTTTCAACCAACAAGCTATATGGGGTTTTATGCCGATCAACAAATTAAAGAATATTTCCCTATGATTTTAGGCTATGTTGATAGCCTAAATATACAGACAGAAGATTTGCAAACTATTAAAGTTGAAACCGTTAATGGAGTACACAAAGATATTATCGATAAATTAGATAGTTTAAAAAAACAACCTGAATCTGCAGAATGGGATAGTAACTACAAATACATTGTATTGACTGACCTTAAGGATAAAAACACTTTTATCAATACAAATCCTATTGAAAATGACAAGAAATCATATTCTGATAAAGCAACAGCTTTCGTACAAAAACAGACTTATTTGAATATCGAAGACATTAAAGGAAAGAAATATACAAGTGAATTGTAAATACAGTAATAAATAAATTATTGACTTGCGGTAGAAATTTAAATTTAATACTTCAAAGTTAAAATAACAAACCATACCTAAACTGTAGTAGCATCATTAAGATAAAATATAATAACTTTACAACAAAATTTAAAAACAAAAAAATCTTTCAAAATGAAATTAACAGCACTTATTGAAAAGTCGGACGACGGTTGGTTTGTTGGACAATTAGAGGAATTTCCAGCAGTTTTATCTCAAGGAAAAACTATTGAAGAATTAAAATTCAACTTAAAAGATGCTTTAAACTTATTATTAGACTCAAACCGTCAAAGTGTTGTGTCTGAAAATGAGGGTAAAGAAATTATTCGAGAACAGTTGGTAATCGAATGAAAAGAAATGATTTTATTAAGCATCTGAAAAAACATAATTGCTTTTTATTAAGAGAAGGAAGTAATCATTCCATTTACAAAAACCTAACTAATCAAAGACAATCATCAGTTGGACGGCATAAAGAATTATCAAATTTGTTATGTAAGAAGATTTGCAGACAGCTTGGAATATCAGAAATCAAATAAAAAATATTGTCCACTCAGCAAAATTTGTAATCACTTCACATCTTTTGAATTTGAACTATACTAGCATACTGGATTGGAGTCCAGCATAAATTTGCTATGCGATTCAATTAAACAAATTGATATAGATAACACCCAACACCCAACACCCATTTGGTTGTCATAGTTGTGCGCAATTAATACCAAATTAACTCTAATATGTGACACAAATATCGTTTTAATATTGAGATACTGAACTTAAAATTCAGCACATGTATTTTCGTTAAAAATACTCGCCGTAGCTGCTGGCTATGCCTGCGTCTTTTGCCCCAATCTCACCAAATTAAATTCAAAATTTTTGTGTAACATCTTAAACTCAAATTGATATTACTGATCTGGATAAAATTTTTCAGAGCGCTGTAGATTTAAAGGCAAATATTCAAGAGCCGCTGCATCTTAATCCAAATTCTGGCCAGCAATAATTTATGTTAAAAGATTTAGACGGATACTATTTGATGATTCGTCATAACAGAAAATCAATAAAGCGCTAACAAAATACCTAAAAAAGGCAGGTAGTTATTCTATTCTTTAGAACCATTTTTGTGAATATTATATTGCACAATGTAGTTCGTAAAGTAGAAATACCAGTTGTTATCGTTGTAGCCAACATAAATAAATTCGTAAAAAATTACCATACTTTATTTTTTTAGAAAATCTTTATGCAATCACTTATGTGGAATTTTTATTTCAACGAAAGTTTTTGATGCCCCTTCATACTATTAACTATCTTTGCCAAATGGCAGTAAACCAAAAAAATGAAATTGAGATACTTCAAAAGTTAGGAATAGCTGCGCTAAACCCTATGCAGTTAAGGGCGAAAGAAGCTATTGATCAAAATAATGAAGTAGTGTTGCTTTCCGATACCGGCACAGGAAAAACGTTGGCTTTTTTATTGCCTTTAATTGCGCAGTTGAAACCTTCAATTTTAGCAATTCAAATCTTAATTCTTGTGCCTACTAGAGCGTTAGCCATTCAAATAGAACAGGTGATAAGAGAAATGGGCAGCGGCTATAAGGCCAATGCAGTTTACGGCGGAAGAGCGGGCGCAAAAGACAAGGTAGAGTTAAAACATCCGCCAAGTATACTTGTTGGCACGCCTGGCAGAGTGGCAGATCATATAAGAAGAGGCAATATTGACACCACTTATATTAACACTATAGTTTTAGATGAATTTGATAAAATTTTGGAAGTTGGTTTTGCCAAAGAAATGGAAGAAATATTTTCTGACTTACCTGCTTTAAAGAAAAAAGTATTGACTTCGGCTACACAAAAAGCAGCGCTTCCTGCTATACTAAAACTCAAAAACCCTGCTTTCGTCAATTTTATAAAAGAGACTGATTTAAAGCTTAAAGTAAAAGTGGTTATCTCAAAAAATAAAGACAAGCTAGAAACACTTGCTAACTTATTGCTGTTTACAAAAACTCAAACTGGCATTGTATTTTGTAATTTAAAAGAAAACATTCAGCTGGTAAGTAATTTTTTAAAAGATCGCCAAATTGATCACGCTTGCTTTTTTGGCGGAATGGAACAAGTTGATAGAGAGCGAGCCTTAATTAAATTTAGAAACGGTACACACCGTATTTTGCTAGCTACAGATTTAGCAGCAAGAGGTATTGATGTGCCAGCAATTGGTTTTATTATTCATTACGAATGGTCTTTTAACGCTAAAGAATTTACCCATAGAAACGGACGAACCGCCAGAATGAATGAATATGGAACTGCTTATGTGCTTAAATGGGAAAAGCAAAAATTGCCGCCCTTTATTATTGCTGATGAAGAATTGACTATTCGCCCCCTTCAAAATAACTACACAACAAATTGGGCTACTCTTTTTATATCTGGTGGTAGAAAAGATAAAATATCCAAAGGTGATATTGCTGGTTTGTTTTTTAAACAAGGCCAACTTAACCAACACGAATTAGGAATTATTGAACTTAAACAAGATTGTGCTTATGTTGCGGTTTCAAGTAAAAAATCGGAACAACTCATTGAACAACTAAATAATAGCCGGTTAAAAAAGAAGAAAGTTAGAATTAGTTTGCTGAAGGATTAGCGGGTGCAACACCGTAAATGTAAATCTTTTTATATTGGCATCCTAAATGAAAAATATAATTTTAAGTTTTACTTTTATACTAATAACTTTTGCCGTTGATGCTCAAGAGTTGGCAATTGAAAACCTCAGCAAACATCTCATAAAAAAAATTAAAAGTTAATGCGCTAAAATATTATGTAGCCAGTTAATATTGAGTAGTATCGGTAGCTTATAGTTTAATAAATTTATACCCCAAAAAAATTATTAAAGAAATTACTATAGCAGTCCCACATTTTTCAACTATAAATTTAAGCCCCAAAATGTTAAACAAAGCAAGGCACTTTTTTAAAGTTTAGCAATGAAAAAAAGCAATAAAACATATTAAAAAAGATAATTTCACATACCTAAATGTGCTTTACAAAAGATGATCGCCCAATTGGAAACACTAAGCTAAAACAAGTGAACAAGTAAAACAACCCTTTAAAATGGAAGGTAAAATAGCAGCAGCGTTAGGTTATTACTATACCTTATACCGAACCCGAAAAGGCAAAGAGGTATCGGCCTAAACAACAAAATACCAACCGTTACATTAATAACCAATGTAAGAAAACAAGATGGCGCAATAGTAACAAATTAATTTTATAAGATGGAAAAGATAATCAATGTAGATTTTGAATTGATTGTTCATAATAATGCAAGCCACTTTTTACACAAAGAAAATCCTGCATTTCTTCTAAAAAAATATTACCTTTTTCGCTAAAGAATAGCTCTTAAAAATAGAAATGTAATAATTAATTAGTAAAAAAAATCTCCATTATTAGAAGCGAAACCAATTGACTCGTAGAGAAAGGCTCCCTGCTATCCGTTCAAATGCCATTCTGCCAACACTTCAAATCATCGCTTCAAATGGCATAACCACTTCTATCAGGGCTAATTTTCTGGGGCAGTAGCTCGTGGAGGCCTTACCATTAGTGCCCCCACTTGTTAGCTAAACTTACAGTTGCGCCACAAATATTACATAGCCTTTACGGTTCTATCTGGCGGAGTTGATAAATTTCAACTCAAACATTTAATTTTTATGAAAGCATTTTTAGCCTTCGAAAAAATCGGGTTCTTTCGGAAACAGATTATCCAACACCAAAATTGGTAGTAGCAAAATATAGTAAGTTTTTATCTGAAGTATATGAAAACACTATTAAGCCAATAGCGGCTATTGGCAAAGAAAATAAAATTACTGTACAAACTTTTTATGGTAACTATATTTATCGGTACTAACATTAACAAGAAAGATTCCTTTGGGTAAACCGTATTCTAATGAAAATACTTCTGAATAGTAGCCTTTCTTTAAATGGCGTTTCTTTTGAAATATTTTTTTTCCACTTATATCAAAAACTTCAAAATTATAAACATCTTCCTTCATCACTTTAACAGCTAAGGTAATTTTATTTGTATTTTTGGGCGAAATCGCTCCTAAAATATAATTTACAAAATTAAACTCGATGGAGTATACCAATACTGATTTGTTTTGGCTTATTGTGCAGCCATCATCACTATTATAGGTGTAAGTTATGGTATGCATACCTGGCTGTAAAATACTTGTGTTTAGCTTATTAAATAACACACCTGGGCCACTAAATGTTCCTCCTGGTGGTTCTGCTATTAAATTAATGGAGGTATCTATAGGTAATAAAGCAGGTATATTTACGAGGTTAATCGACAAATTCTGGCAATCAACCTCACTAATGCTACACGGGTTTTCTGTGGGGGTATAAGCAGAACAGGCATCAATATTTATTGTTACTCCAAATTGCTGTGCTATTTGGTTTTTAATTTCGCAAGGGCGAAATGCAGCAAATTGCTCATACATGTTGCGCACATTAAATTGCCACGTGTCAAAAGTTATTTCTCTTGCATAACGATTAAAAGATTCTTCTATTTCGGGCGCCATTAAATTACGGTAGGTAAAAATTTCGCAGGCAACATTTTTGGGTGTAAAGGTTGTTGCTAAATGATGCTCAAATATTTCGATAAACATATTAGTAAATACTTGGCTTTTAAAAAGGCGATTACCTAACTCTGTAGATATTTCATTTGTACTGTTTATTAAGTTACCCAAATAGTTTAGTATAGTAGGTTGCTCGTGAAACCGTAAACCAAAATCAACATCATACATAATCCATCGCCATTTAGCGTTATCGCCTGCTGCTTTCCAATAGCGTATATTATTGCTTGGCCAATCTCTATTAGCTGCCCAAAATTGGGTAACTAAATAGTTGGCATATTGCTCTAGGTCAATTTTCTGTTCTACATAATTGTATACTTGCGGATCATTGATATCGTTTTCAGCTAAGTACGTTAGTAGTTCAATATACTCATCAGCAGTTCCTATTTCACAACACGAAATATTGTAAGGCGATCTATGTAATAGGGTTACATCGTCTTCGTCAACTCCATAATTGTTTTCTAAGTAATACTTATCAATCCTTTCTCTTATACTATACAAGCCCCAGTATTCTCCGTTTAAAAAAACTACTACTGGTCGGGTTGCCATTCTATCAATATTTACATTTCGGCAAATATTACTAACTACTTCGTCTGTCATATAAGAGTCGTTAGAGGAATTTTGCGCTCTTAATAATAATCGTTTATATTCTTGAATAGGTTTATCTGGAAAGAATGGGTAATCAAAAGTATTTTCACTGTCATACTCTGAGCGGGCATACAGGCGAAATGCTTTTTGAGCTTCTCTTCGGCTTCCACCTCCGTGAATTCGCAAACCACCATTTTGTATAATTTCTTCATCTTCCATAAAAAACTCGAAGTGCGCTTTACGCTCCCAGTCTTTGCCACGTTGAAAACAATTCATTGTCCTTTCTGTAACTCCATCATAGTTATTTCCAACAACATAAATACCTTTGTCTCCGCTAAACAAACCATCGGGGTCAGAAACAAGTGATACCATAGGCAAGGTGTAGCGATCAAAATCTGGATGAATCATATAAGATTTAGTGTAAATTTTACTGGCTGGTTTATCATTTTTAAAAATCCTACATCGTATCACATTAATTTTATACACTTCTCCAACTGGATCGTAAGGGTTAAGTGTGGTTTCAAATTGGGAGCTACTGTAATAGTTGGGTTCGCCTGCTCTTGAAGCAATGGTTAAAGCTGATTGATATAAATTTGAATTAGTGTTAGGTTCAGAGCCGTCAGTTGTATAATAAATACTAAGTTCGTTGTTAATCTGTTCATCTTCAAAATAAACATTTAGCTCAAAGGCTTGGGCATATTGCCCCGGTTTATGCGAAAAATCGAGCTTTTGTTTTACATTGCCATTGGCGTTGTTTTCGTTTGGTGTACTGTAATAAAATTCTTCCCAATCGCCTGTTCCATCTATTGTTCTACCATACGATTGGTCAGCAACTAATTGTTGCTCGGAAATAAAACCAATAACTAAACCTGTTGCATCATACAAAAATAAATCTTCACCACTTGTGCTTATTTCAAAATTGCAATGCAGTTCATTTTCTTTTAAATCTCTACCCGAGGCAAACACCAATAAATAACCACCTGCCTCAATACTTACTTCAGGAAAAATCCATTTATGAGGTTCTTCGCTATCATCTGATATACTGTAGCCATTTAAGTTTACTGCCTGTGAGCTTGAATTATGCAACTCAATCCAATCGCTATATTCTCCAAATTGGTCTTTAATACTTGTAGTATTGTAAGATTGAATTTCATTAAATGTTATAGCTGTTTGCTGGTTAAATACCACACCATTTGCATTTGTAATAGTTGGTGTGGGAGTAGAAAAAAACACCCAATCGCCTGCTCCATCAATGCTTCTGCCATAAGATTGATCTGCCAAAATATCAACTGCTTCCACGTTATCAATAATCTCTCCGGTGGTATTGGTAAGAAATAAATTTTCACCTGAGCCTTTTATAGAAAAATTGGAATGTAATTCGTTAGTGTTATAATCTTTACCGGAAGCATATACTAAAAGGAAACTTTGGGATGAAATTTCAACATCTGGAAAGGTCCATTTGTTTAAGTCATCTTCATTATCGGATAGCCCATAATTGTTTAGGTTAATAGGGTTATTTGATGAATTATACAATTCAATCCAATCGGAGTATTCGCCATCTTTATCAACATTTGATGATTCGTTTCTACTCATCACCTCATTTATAAATAACGACTGAGCGTTTAAATTAATTGTAGTTGATAATAATAGTGAGCATAGAATCAGCAGTCTAACTTTAGTTAAAGGAAACAACATATTAATTTGGTTTAGTTTATGAACTATTTCAAAAAAAGTCAAAAACATTTTACAAGTGCTTTTAAAGCAGGTATAAAAACATTATTGACCTAACACAGTAGTTGTAAGAAAAAATTCTTATGTGATAAATTATTATTAGTTATAATTACAGATAATAATTTTGTGTGTAGTTGTGGCTGTAAAAGTAAAAACTTGAATTGAGAATGTCAAATTGAAATAAAAAAAAATTTAGAAATAACGTTAGAAATTCATTTGTTGCTATCTATAATGAGATTTCCTAAAAAAAAATTAAAGAATAATAAAAGAATAATGACTAACTACTTTTGCCTAATTTTCTTTCAAAAAAGATTTTCAGTTTATTTGTTTTAGAACAAACACGAGTAAAAATTGGTCGATAAATTTGTCAATACATCAATAATTATTATTGGCTACCCTAACAAAAAATTATTTTTGATAATATGAATATTTGGCGTAAAGTGCTTCTGCATTTTACTAATTTGCTTATATTTTATGTAATTGATTAACCTGCATCAACAATTCGCCTTTGGGTCTAAGGGTAATCATGGGTTGTAATTCTGGTTGGTGCTTTTGGGCCAAGGTAAATTTAAAATCAGTTACCAGCATGGCCAAAACTAACTGCATTTCCATTAAGGCAAATTGACTGCCGATACAAAGCCGTGGGCCACCACCAAATGGAAGATAAGCAAAAGCGGCTTGTGTTTTTTGCTGGTTGGGGGCAAAGCGCTCTGGTTTAAATTTTTCTGGCTCTGGCCAATATTTTTCGTTATGATGAACTCCATAAATAAAAGGTATTACTACATCGCCTTTGTTAATTGGGTAGCCGTCAATATCAAAATTTTGTAATACTACCCTGTCGGTGCTCCAAGCGGGCGGGTACAAACGCATGGTTTCTTGTATTACCTGTTTGTTATATGCCAAGCTTTTCAAATCTTCAAACCTAGGTGCTTTGCCATTTAGTATTGTTTTTGTTTCGTGCTGCAATTTTTCTACTACATTGGGGTGCTTATCTAAAAGATACCACAACCAAGTTAAGGCGTTAGCAGTAGTTTCATAACCTGCAACAAATAGAATAACGGCTTCATCCATTATTTGTTCAATAGTCATTCCTTTGTTGGTACCTTCGTAGGTTACTGCCAACAACATATCTAACAAATCGTTTTTAGAGGTTTTATCTATTTTTCTTTTTTCAATAATTTCTAATAATAACTTATCAGCCGTATGTACTAAATTTAATAACTCTTGGTTAGTGCCATCTATATTAGCCCATTTATCGCCAAATGGTATTCTAATAATCTTTACCAAATGCTTTTGTATGGCCACTACTACATCACTTATAAAGTCTACATTTTCGTAAGTTAAATCTTCGCTAAACAAACTTCTACCAATTATTTTTGATGAAAGCTGCATCATTACTTTGCTCAAATTTACTGGCTCTCCTTTATCGGCCAAATCAATAAGTTTTAGTTTAAATTGATCTACTTCATTTACAATTAAATTATTTAAACCTGCCAAACGCTCTTTATGAAAACCGGGTTGTATGGCCCTACGTTGCTGTAACCAATAATTACCCGTACTGGTTAAAAGTCCTTTACCTGCATAACGGCCCAGCAGCTCTGTTTGTATTTTCGATTTTTCGGTAACACGGTGTTTTTTTTGAAGCAATTGTTGTATGTAGGTGGGTTCGGTAATTACTATAGCACTACTTTTGCCGATATAGATTTGATAAATAGGGCCAAATTTCTTTTGCCATTTTAGCAAATTGGGTATGGGGTTTCTGATCATAGCGGGCAAAGCCTTTAATCGCTGTAAAGCACTTACACTTGGTATTTGTTTTTGCAATTTCATTATAAATTTTATTTACCTCTGTAAATATACCTTTTTATTAGATGGATTTTTAAAGATCAATTCTATAAAAATTGCAAACTTTACTATCTTGTTTCTTTATAAAAAATATGGATAATTCAATTTTTAAAGAAGAACAAAAGTTTCCTTTGTGGATATATTTACTGACATTAATGCCAGCAATAATTATGGTAGGGCTATCGGTTTCTTTTTATTTAGAAAATAATAGTGAAGCTATAAAAGGTTTGGCTTTTGGTTTTATAGTTATAATAGCCATTAATTTATTAATATATGTAGCCAAGTTAAAAACCAAAATTGACTACGAAGGAGTCCACATAAAATTTGCGCCACTTACTAATAGAAAAATATTGTGGAAAGACATTGAAAGTGCGGAAATTGTTAAATATGGTTTTGTAGGTTATGGCTGGCGACTTAGCTTTAAGTATGGTCGGGTGTACAACACTAAAGGCAATAAAGGTTTATTTATTATAACAAAAAATAAAAAGAAAATATTGATTGGTACACAGCAGCCAGAAAAATTGAAAATTATAGTTGAAAATTATCAAGATACAAGAAATTAAAAATTAACTCCTCCTAATGTATTCTATCTGCCCGTGCTTCTAAAGTGCTTAATATCTCTTCATCAAAAGCCAGCCATTCTTTCCAACGGCTTACCACTTCTTCTTCTGGTTTATGTTGTTTTGCTAAATCTAAAAATAGCCGATAATGCCCTGCCTCAGAAACCATAAACTTGTAATAGAAATTTTTCAAATATTCGTCTTCTAAATTTTCGTGTAAGGTTCTAAACCTTTCGCAACTGCGTGCTTCAATTAATGCACACATTAGCAACTGCTCTATCAACCTATCGGTTTTACTGCCTCCTTTATAAATAAATTTAAAGAGGGCCTTAACGTATTCGTCTTTTCTTTGAGGCCCCAGTTGAAAGCCTCTTTTATTTATTTCGTTCAGCACCATTCTAAAATGCCCCCACTCTTCGGTAACAATTGGTGCCAGCTCGTTTACAATTTTAGGTCGTTCACTATGTAACTGTATAATTGATATCATAGTTGAAGCCGCCTTTTGTTCGCAAAAAGCATGGTCGGTTAAAATTTCTTCTAAACTATAAGCCGCCAGGTTTGCCCAGCGTGGGTCGGTTGGTAATTGTAAGCCTAACATAATTTTTCTGTAAAAATAAGTTTTTGATGATCGTTATTATAATAATTTAAAATAAACCTATAATTTAGTGTTTGATTTTATTTTTACACTAACACATAAAAAATTTTAATATGAAGAATTTTATACAACTCTTTTCAATAGTAACTTTAGTTGCTTTACTTGGTGCTTGTACTTCAACCCATAGTTTAACAAATTGTCCTAATTTTAAATCAAATAAAAAAATAAAAAAAAGCATTGCACTTAACTTTAAGAAAAAACAAACTAAAAAGAAAAGCAGTATTGCTAAGCCTTCAAAAAATTTGCAAAACAAAACAATGTGGGCTACTGCTGTAAAGCCAGTAAAAACAATTACCATCACTTCTATTAACAACAATTTTGATGCAGTAAATGAACTCACATTAAATAATAATGTTAATTTAGATCATTATATTTTTGAAGAATTATCTAAAAAAATTAATGATCAATTTAATTTAGAAATTTCAACTGCATCGTTAAAAACAATGATAGAAGAAAAGCAAGTTGAGGCTGTTGAAAATTTGGGTTTAGCTTCAATTTTAGAAAAAGGAAAGGTGAAGCCTTTATCAAAAAAAGAAATAAAGGAGATAAAAAAAACAGTAAAAGCTGAAATAAAAGCAAGTTTGAATGAAGTTAAAGAAAACGATATAGAAGATGGTAAGGCAGCAGCAGCTGTTGCTTATTTATTTTTAGTTGGTTTATTAATTTCAATACTCGCTTTACATCAAAAAGGCAATACTTTTAGCGCATTTCATATTAGGCAAGCTATAGGTATTACTATAATGGGTGTTATTTTGTTGGTTATCGCAATTATACCTATTGCAGGTTGGATTGCCGCTGCTGTAGGTGCATTACTTTTATTTATAAGTTGGATTATTGGCTTGATTAATTCACTCAATGGTTCTTCAAAACCAGTCTTCTTTTTTGGTAAGGCATTTCAAAAATGGTTTAGCGGTATAGAATAGTTGGCAATAAACATATTTATTTACATTATAAGCATCAGTCTTCTTTTATACAGACTGATGCTTTTCTTTATTTTTCCTCTTTACAAAAAACCGCAGCAAACCTAAATTGAGGCACAACTAATCTAACAAACTAACATCAATGGAATAAGCTGGCATACTGTTTTGATTGACATAAATACGTTTTAAATACTCCCCAATTACGCCTAAGCCAAACATTAAAGCACTTGCTAAAAAGAATATAGAAACCATTAAAGGGGTAAAGCCGAGCGGTGCATCATATTTTAAAAATCTTCTAATAATATAAAATAAACCCAAAGCAAAACTTATTACAGAACTCAACGCACCAAAAAAAACCAGCAAACGTAAAGGTAAAGTAGTAAAGTTAAATATAAGGTTAGCTGCTAATTTTAACAACTTCAATATACTGTAATTAGAGTTACCGTATAATCTATTTTTATGTGCCACCGTTGCATAACAAACTTTTGAAGTATGCCAATGCATTAAACCATCTAAGTAAATATTTTTTTGTGTAGTTGTGGTTAATTTATCTTTCAACTGTTTAGTAAAACATCTAAAAGCAGTAACATCTCCCTTATTATTAAATATTGATTTAAAAATTATTTGAACTATTCTACTACAAAGGTTTCTAAACAAATGATGTTGTTTTTTTTCATAAACACCATAACACAAATCAGCTCCATCAGTTTTTATTTTTTTTAAAAGATGCGGTATTTCCTCTGGTGGGTTTTGGCCATCATCATCTAAAGTAATTATTAAATCGCCGGTAGTATGTTGCAAACCACAAAAAATAGCTTGGTGTTGCCCAAAATTTTTTGATAATTTTATTAATTTTATTTTGGTAAGATGCTTTTGTTTTAAAGCTAATAAAACCTTCCAGCTATCATCTAAGCTACAGTCGTCCACCAAAACAATTTCTACAGATTGCGCTATCTGTTCAAAAGTGCTTAGCAAACGTTCAACAATTTTACCAATACTTTGGGCGCTGTTGTAAACCGGAATAACTACACTATGTAACATACGTTGTTGGTAAAAGTATGTAAAAATTATTAAGTTTAAATAGAAGAAGTACCTTTACCTATTTGAAAAGAAGAAGATTTATACAACAAGCAGGTTTATCGGCGTTGGCAACACAGTTACCACAAAATAACTGCCTAGCCATTAATAAAAATAATGTGAATTGGAAAGCTTTGGCAAAACAGTTTAGGCAAAAAAAATTGATCATTAATTTTAATAGTGGCAGTAGTGGCGTTTTAAGTAAACAAACTTTAGCAACCTTGCATATTAACACCAAAGCTTTGGCTGCGCTTTCGCCCTACAAAACATTTAAAAAATGGCAACCTGCTATAAAAAGCATAAAACAACAACTTGCCAAAAGTTTGTGTGTAGCTACAACAGAATTAGCTATGGTAAGAAATACTACAGATGCTATTACTATTGTTTTGAATGGATATCAATTTTCTAAAGATGCAGAAATACTATATGCCAAACACGACTATCCTTATGTGAAAAACGCTATTAAAAATTTGAGTAAAATTAACGGGCTTAAACACAAAGAGTTAGATTTTAATATTGAATTATTAAGCGATGAAGCCATCATACAAAACTATAAAAATGCTATTACTACCAACACAAAGCTTTTAGTATTAACCCATATAACCCACGCAATTGGTAGAATTTTACCTGTAAAGGCTATTACCGAAATTGCACATCAAAACAAAGTAGAAGTATTGTTAGATGCAGCACATTCTTATGCGCATGTTAATCATTCAATCGCCAATTTAAATTGTGATTATTATGCTACCAGCTTACACAAATGGTTAAATGCACCTTATGGTAATGGTTTGCTATACATAAAGAAAGATAAAATAAAAAATATACACGCACCAATAAATGCTTATGAAATTGAAAGCAATGATATTAATAAATTCGAACAAGTAGGCACCTTTGCTTTTCAAAATATAGTTTCTATACAGCCTGCTTTAACGTTTCATCAACAACTAACAGTTACTATTAAACAACAACGTTTATTAGCGTTAAGCAATTATTTTATAGATGCTTTAGAAGCGGCCAACATCAACAATTTGCAAATAATAACTAATAGAAGTTTAATGCAATATTGTGGAATTGTTAGCTTCAAAATTAAAGGTATTTCTTCCAATAAAATAGCCGATATGTTATTTGAAAAATTTGGTATTATTGCAAAGTCTACCAGTTTGTATAAAGATTCGGGGGTTAGAATATCTAACAATATTTTCATCTTAAAAAAAGACATTGACTACTTGGTAGCGGCCATCAACAATATTTGTAAAACTATATGAATTACATTAATTGGGTTAACTTTCTTAAAAACAGAAAACTAATAAACCTGTTATTGCTATTTGTTTATTATTTGTTGGTTGTTTTGCCACACGAGCAAGTAGGCTTACTCACCGTAAAAATTTTTGGTGGTTTCGAAAGAGACACCTACAATTTAATAGTACTTTATATAAGCTTATCTTTTTTGGCTGTTGTAGTTATTACATTGGCAAAAAAAATGCTAATACATTCGCAAAAAAAATTAATTTTATTTTACTTGTTAAGTACCATAGGCTTTGCCATTTTATGTGTTAATATACTTTTTGTAGTTAATATTGAAGTGGTTCATTTTTTTCAATATGCTATGTTTGCCCTATTGTGTTATCCGCTTACTTTAAACTATAATCAAACAATGCTTTTAAGCACGTTGGCCGGTGCTTTAGATGAGGCTTATCAATATTTTTATCTTGCTCCACAGCGTACCGATTATTTTGATTTTAATGATGTAGTGATAAATCTTATTGGGGTAGCTTTTGGTTTAATTATTATTAAAATTTACAAGCCACTTAGCAATGCCATTAGTTTTAAGCAATTTTTCTGTAGCCCTGCTTTTATTTTATTATTACTAACCTCAGTAGTTATTTGTATTGCTATAATTACAAATGTGTTAGGTGTTTACCATACCAATATCGATGCTCAATTTATATTAGTCAAAAAAGCTTTTAGTAGCTTTTGGATAACTGTACACCCTAACATTACCTACCACGTAATGCTACCTTTTGAGGGGTTGTTTGTTACCATTGGCTTGTGGTTGTTTTACTATCCATTGGGTAAAGAAAATAAATTTGCGTAGCCACCATATAAATTTTTTACCTATAAAAGATATTAAAGGCTTTGGTCAAAATTGAGGTCGATTTAGTGTTTGTAGTAAAACCTAATATAATGGTCATAATCTCCCACTATCTTCAACCGATGTTTATCTATAATTACCAGTTTTTATTATGCAATCGGCCCAAATAAAATGTCTCGTAAAATTATATAAATTAAAAACATAATAAATTTAATTTTTAAAGTAAAGCTGATTTAGTAAATATATATTTTATGTAGTTTTTTTTGCATAAAATACACATTACAAATTTTTCGTGTATGTAAAATTATATTTGTATTTTTAACTTATAAATAAAGGTGCTATTTATCAAACATTGCCACCAAATTGGAATATATTAAATTAATATGTACTTATCTAAACAAAAAAATTTTATTCATTTAATATGATAAAAATACTAGGTAATAGCTACTTTTTTCTCTTTACTTTTCAATACTATAGTTGCTCAAGGTTTCACTTATAGTGAAGTTATTTACCCTAAATGAAGCATCTGTTGGTGATGGTGCTGTGCATAAATTTACAGTAAATACTAATGGTACTTTAACCCTAATTGGTAGAGCAGCAATTACTGTTAGAGTAAGTTGTATTATTAGTACCGGTTGTCTTAACATAGAAACAACAGGTACCACCTCTCAACCTTAAATTATTGGCCCACCAATTAATTTTGTAAGCCAATATGGTGATTTTATAATTATAACAACGCACCATAAAAATTACAATTAACTTAAAATAATTTAAAATATAAAATAGGAAGTTCACTTATTAAGAAATCTTTTTTTATAGGCCTCCCCTTTGATTATAAATTTCTACTCGCTCATAATAATCGCTCTGTATATTAGCAAGGGTAATAAAGTACTCCGTTATTTTAAAAAATGAAATTACCATATACTATTTGTATATTTAGCTTATGGAAAAACAAGATATTAGCTGCCCAAATTGCGGCCACCGGTTTAATGTTGAAGATGTATTTTATAAAGAAATAGAATTAGCGCAAGAGAAAAAATATCATCAAAAAATACAAGCTGCCATGCAAACTTATACTGAAAAAGAAAGCGAGTTAAAAAATAGAGAAAAGAAATTGGAAGAAAGTAAAAAACGCGAAAATGAGCTTTTTCAAGAAAGATTAAACAAAAAATTATTAGAACTTAGAAAAGAAGAAGCAGAGAAAGCATCTGAAAAAATAGCCCTTAAAATGGACGCATTAGAAAAAGACGCGCAGCAAAAAAGGGTTTTGGTTTTAGAATTGCAGAAAAAGGAAGTGGAATTTTTGCAAGAAAAAAAAATATTGGAAGAAGAACGGGAAAGGCGCGAAGTAGAGTTGCAGAAAAAACTTTTAGAAGAACAAAATGAAATTGAGCAAAAAGCCCGTTTAAAAGAACGAGAAAGTTTTGAATTAAAAGAAAAAGAATATAAGAAAAAATTAGAAGACCAGCTAAAGTTAGTAGAAGAAATGAAGCGAAAGTCAGAACAAGGTTCAATGCAGTTACAAGGCGAAGTACAAGAGTTGGCTATTGAAGAATGGTTGAAAAGTCAATTTCCGTTAGATGAAATTAAAGAGATAAAAAAAGGTGTAAGAGGTGGTGATTGCATACAAATAGTAAATACCAGAACACGAACCAACTGCGGTAAAATTTATTTTGAAAGTAAGCGCACACAAAATTTTGGTGGCGATTGGATAGAGAAGTTTAAGCAAGATATGCGCTCTAAAAATATTGATGTTGGGGTAATAGTAACCAAAGCCATGCCAAAAGATATGTCTCGTATGGGTTTAAAAAATGGGATTTGGGTTTGTACTTTTGAAGAGTTTAAGGGCTTAAGTGTTGCCTTGCGAGAAGGTTGTGTAAAAGTAGCCAGTACTTTAGCGTTGCAAGAGAACAAAGGTGATAAAATGGATATGTTGTACAATTATTTAACTGGTAAAGAATTTAAAATGCAAATTGAAGCAATTGTTGAAGGTTTTACCGCTTTAAAAGATGGCATAGACAAGGAGAAGAGAGCAATGCAAAGTATATGGAAGCAACGAGAAAAACAGTTGGAAAAAGTGTTGTTAAGTACTACTGGTTTTTATGGAGCAATTAAAGGCATAGCCGGTAACGCTTTGCCTACGGTTGATTATTTTGAATTACCTAATGGCGAGGAAGAAAAAAATGATGGTTCATCACTTTTTAATTAAATTTAGTAACTAAAGAATTGATGAAGAAAAATTTAAAGTAAAAAAAATACGTATAATTATTTATTTTATATTTTATAATTGGTTGCATTATAAAGCAAGCTACTACAGCAGTAAAAGAAACAATAATAAGCGATGCTGTAAATACATCCGTTAAAAAAAGCGAAACCTACGAGATAGTAAAAGAAGTTGCTTCAATTGAAACCGATGTGTTAGCATGGAAGAAAGATGCTGTGATGTACGAGGTTAAGATTAAACAATACTCCAAGGTGGCCACCTTTAAAGCTGTTGAAAAAAATTTACAACGATTGAAAGATTTTGACATTGAAATTTTATGGTTGAGGCCAATTCGCCCAATAAGAAAAGCCAAAAGAAAAGGAGGCTTAAGTTTTTATTATGCGGGAAAATATTATAAAGCAGTTAAATTTGAATTTGAGACTTTGAAAGATTTTAAAAGGTTAGTTGACGCATTGCCAAGCCTCTAACTTAAAGTAAATAATTAAAGAACAAGGCAGATATAGATTTTTATTTTACTTATTTAAAATATTACTATAGTATAAGAAGAATGATTTACACCACCAACAGGATAGAGAGATTGAACTAAGATTTTAGGAAAACAATTAAAATAAGAAATTCGATGCCAACCTATGAAGCAGTGTTAACTTTGCTTTCATCAGTAGCAATTGATAAAAATAATAACAGATATAATTATAAAATTTATAACTTTAGGTTTCAGTATGAAAAAAATGAGCGATAAAATATTTGGATGGTAAATGCGAACAGTTGAAAAACTTTTTTTAGACACGGTAAAATGTACGCTACCCAAGCATTGTTTCGTTTTTTATTATTGTGTATTGTTTTTTCGGTAATTATATTTATGGTAAGATGTTTTTTTATAACAGTTACATAAATTATGGTAGTTGATAATCTGACTTGATATGTGTATTTCTTTTAGAGAAATCATACCTAAAGCGGTTAGTGCGACTGGGCGAAGTTTAAAAATTAGCCTCGACAGTAGTGGTTATACCATTTTGTGGTTGGGTGTATGCCTTTAGACGATGATGTATTGGCAAAATGGTATTTGAACGGATGGCGAGACCAAAGTTTTTACGAGTGGCGACCGTTTCGCTTCTAAAATTTACGCAGAAATAAATGACTAATCCGTCTAACTATTACCTTTTTCTGGCTTAGGCATTATGGCTTTACGAGAAAGTTTAAACTTTCCGCTTCTTTCATCAACCGACATTAGTTTTACTTTTATTTTGTCGCCTATTTCAAAAACATCATCCATTGTTTCTAAACGTTTCCACGAAATTTCAGAAATATGTAATAAGCCTTCTTTACCGGGCATAAACTCAACAAATGCGCCATAACTTTGAATGGCTTTTACCGTTGCTTCATAAGTTTCGCCAACATCTGGTTTGGCTGCAATGCCATTAATAAAGGCAATGGCATCTCTTACGCCTTGGGCATTATCACCAAATATAGTAACGGTACCCATTTTATCTGCATCTTTCGATTCAATGCTAATTGTGGTTTCTGTATTTTTTTGAAGCTCTTGAATATTTTTACCGCCAGGGCCAATAATAGCACCAATAAATTCTTCAGGAATTACAAAACTTTCAATTCGAGGCACGTGTTCTTTATAATCTGCACGAGGTTCGCTCATCGTCTCGTTCATTTTATGCAAAATGTGCAGGCGACCTTCTTTGGCTTGCTGCAAAGCTTCTTCTAATAACTCATAAGGCAGGCCGTCAATTTTAATATCCATTTGGCAAGCGCAAATACCTTTTTCTGTGCCTGTAACTTTAAAGTCCATATCTCCAATATGATCTTCATCGCCTAAAATATCTGATAAAATAGCGTGATTGCCATCTTCATCAGAAATCATACCCATTGCAATGCCAGATACACCGCCTTTTATTTTAATACCGGCATCCATTAAAGCTAATGAACCTGCGCAAACTGTTGCCATTGATGAAGAACCGTTAGACTCTAAAATATCAGAAACAATTCTAATGGTATAAGGGCATTCTTCGTGAGGAGGTAACACTTGTTTTATGGAACGCATTGCCAAATTACCGTGTCCTATTTCACGTCGACCAGGGCCACGCATTGGCCGCACCTCACCTACTGAAAATGCTGGGAAGTTGTAATGTAAATAAAAATTATTATATCGGTTTTCAAGTGCATTGTCAATAAGTTGTTCATCGTGCTTTGACCCTAAAGTAACGGTAGTTAACGATTGTGTTTCCCCTCTTGTAAAGACAGCTGAACCGTGTGGAGTTGGCAAATAGTCTGTTTTAATCCAAAGTGGACGTACATCGGTCAATCCGCGGCCATCTAAGCGTTTTTTATCATTCAAAATCATTGCCCGAACTACCTCTTTATTCAGTTTTTCATAAACTGATTTGGCGTAACTCATTTTCTCGTCGTGTTCTTCTTCAAACTCGCCAAGGTGTTCTATCAAATCTGCTTTTAATTGTTTAAACGTCTTTTTTCTTGCTGCTTTATCAGATGCGTTTGATGCAATTGCGTAAATCTTATCTTTAGCAAAATCAACCACTTGTTTTTTTACTGCTTCATTTTCGTATTCTTCTAGTACAAATTCTCTTTTTTCAACACCACCAATTGCTTTGGCTAATGCTAATTGAGCTTCGCATTGTTTTTTAATAGCATCGTGACCTAATTTAATGGCAGCAATCAAATCTTCTTCCGAAACTTCTTTCATTTCGCCTTCCACCATAGTTACATCCTTAATGGTTGCGCCTATTACAATATCCATATCAGCTTGTTCTAACTCGCTTCTTTTTGGGTTTAGAATAAACTCGCCATTTACACGGCCTACTCTTACTTCAGAAATAGGGCCAGCAAATGGAATATTGGAAAGCGTTAGGGCGGTTGATGCTGCTAAGGCTGCATAAGCATCTGGCATTACATCTTTATCTGCCGATATTAATGATATGATAACTTGCGTATCAAACAAATAACCATCAGGAAACAACGGGCGAAGTGCTCTATCAACAATTCGACAAGTTAAAATTTCGTAATCAGACAAACGGCCTTCACGCTTTAAAAAACCTCCTGGTATTTTACCGGTGGCAGCAAATTTTTCTTGGTAATCAACTGATAGCGGAAAGAAAGACTGCCCGTCTCGCATTTCTGTTGCGGAGCAAACTGTGGCAAGAATAACTGTATCTCCTATTCTAACAATTGCAGAACCGTCGGCCTGCTTTGCTAAAATGCCTGTTTCAATAATTACCTGCTCTCCACTACCTAAATCAATGGATTGCGAAATTGCTTCTAAAGTCATGTAAGCTATTAATTTATGTTATGTAAAACCTAATTTGGGCCTTACAGCAAAATTTTGAATGTACTTGTAATGTTGTGTTGGTGGTGGGGAATATTACTATCTTCTTAACCCTAATTTTTCAATTAGACTTCTGTACCCAACAATATCTTTTTTTGCTAGGTAGCTTAATAGTTTTCTTCTTTTACCAACTAATTTCAATAGTGCTCTGGTAGAAGATTTATCTTTTCTATTAGTGCGTAAGTGCTGCGAAATATGATCAATTCTTTGTGAGAACATTGATATTTGAGCCTCTGTTGAACCCGTGTTGACTGATGTACCGCCAAATTCTGTGAAAATTTTCTTCTTTTCTTCTGATGTTAAGTGACTCATTGTCTCTTTCTACTTTTTTACTTTCTTTAAATTCGACGCAAAGATAGAAAAATAGCTTGAAATATTATTAGTTATTAATTAAAATCAACTAAAAAAACGAAACTACGCTAATTATTAACCTGATGGCTTTATATTTGGAATGTTATTGAACCTGGATGAGGTTGGAAATTTAGCCCCGATAGTAGTGGTTATGCTGCCTGAAGCATTGGCTTTTGTGCGTTGGCAAGGCAGCATTTGAACGGATAGCGGGGAGCGCTTTTCTAAATAACGCTGTCGTTTCGCTTCAAAAAAAATTCAATTATATTATTGCTTGGTTAATAACAAGAAATTTGAACCTGACTTTAATCACAAATGCGAAACTCTGCATTTTGAGTACCATTTACAAAACCATTTATTTCTATAGTTTCTTCTGCTTCGAAGATACCAAAAAGCGAATCGCTTGGGGTTTCTAAATATTTGGGGCATATACTGGTAGTGCAATTTAAATTACCACTATTTGATGCTAATAAAGGAACAGTAAGTACAAAAGCACTTATTTTATCAGCAGCATCGCTTACTATAACATAATAAATTCCAGGCAGTAGGTCGTTTATTGTATGTGTGGTATTGTTATTGGTTTCTAAATGAATAAGGCTACCAAAGGGACCTAACCATTTATGCGTGTATGGCGGTGTGCCTTCTTCTATAAGGCTTATTTCGGTTTTACCTAAACTATTACATGTGGCCGGTTTTATTGTAGTTGATAGTAAGAGGTTTCCTGCAAAGCCTGTAACAGTAATTGATGCAATATCGTGATCGTCTTCATCTTCATTTGCATTTGGCCCACCTTGGTTAATTTCATTGTCAATTAGCAGATTGCCATAGACTATTTCGTTATTGTTGGCATCTGGTTCAGAATCGATATCTGGCAATGGAATTGGGTCTCCGTTGTAAGTAACGTTTTGGTTAAAGGAACTAGTTATTTCTGCGTAATTATTAATAGTTACGCCACTATAAGTGGGATTAACGGTAAAAGTTATTGGAATAGTTATAAATGAGCCTTTTAATAATGGACCAGGAATAATTGCTTCAGCAGTATTGGTGCCTGGCACTGCCTGCCAATTATAATCTACTAAAGTTAAACCAGTAGGTATATAGTTTGTTATTAGTATATCTGTGTTGTCAAAGTCACCTTGATTATAAACAGTAATATTAAAAATTACGGTGTCGCCTCTATAAATCGGGTTTGTAAACGATGGGTTCAAAACTTGTTTTAGTGCTAAATCGTTAAATGCAGTTAAGCAATCAAAGGCTTCAAAATTAAAATAAGTACCTGTTGGGTCAGGAAAAGGTAAAACTTGGAGAGTTTGATCTTGTAAATCGATTTTTGTAAAAGTATTTTGATAACCTGCAACAGTATTATTAGTAGAGGTGCCATAAAGAACTCCAAAATTATCAAAACCCAAACCAGCCATATCACCTTGATCGCCAGGGTCAATAACGTAAGTTTCAACTGATCCATCAACTTGGTTAAGTATCGAAATTATAGGGCTACATATAGAACTTTTATGATGTTGTGCGGCAAATAATTCACCAGTATAAGGGTTGTAGGCAATGTCATTAACATCATATCCAAGGGCAGCACGAGTAGTACAATCAATACAACTACTGTTTTTTTTATGATGTATTGTTATATCATCTAAGGGTTCACCACTTAATTTAGTTGGGCCAATTATAGCCTCTTCTATTAAGGCATAATCCGTAGGGACTCCAGAAGCATCTGACATTGCACCAGGAATAAAGCTGCCTGTTGAAACGTCAATTTTAAAAAGCAAATCGTTAGTGTTAGCAATAGGGTTACAATAATCACCACTGTTAATGTAATGAATGCCATATAAAACCATATTAACAGGATCGTAGGTTAAGCCTTTAATATAATTTAAAGCTACAGGCCCGTAGTCTCCATTAGCAGTGCCAACACCGTTGCCAATATTGGCTGTATTTATAGGTGTAAAAAAGGTACTATTTGTGGCATTCACATCTATAATACCTAATACTTTGTTGCCATTATCGTAGGCATAAATAATGTTGTTTATTGGGTCGGTTGCAATTGCATTAATAGTACCACCTACTGGGCCAATTTCACCTAAAATAGCCCAACTTTCACTTTCTTGATCATATTCGAACAACACGTTAGGCCCTAAATTGTTTGATGCGACCGCATAACAAGGGTATGCTTCATAATTTTTGTGTTTATCATAACTTTTATAAAATTGAGCTTTTGATAAAGGTATTAGGGTGCAAATAATAAGACAAATGGGAATTATTTTTTTCATCAATTTAATTTAACGGGTTACATAATTTTAATATTCTATTTAAAAAAACTTTAAATTTCTTCGTTTATTTTTCGGGTCGCTTATTTGTTTTGCAATTCTTTCAGCAGGGTTTTTTACAAAAAACTACGTAGTCTCAATAAACTTCAAAAGTTGCCTATGATGGCGCATTAAATTAACAAATTGTTTTCTTAAAGCATTATAAAATTACTCATTTATTTTTAAGCACAATAAAATCTTGATAAGTAGAGGCATTAGGCGTTCCAGACCATAAGCCATATCTTTTAGTTGCAATTTTGAACCCTACTTTATCAAAATAAGATTCAATATGATCTTCTGTATATGAAATACAGTAAGCTGGATTATTTTTTTCCTCAACAAATGCACCTTTATATGGATGTTTATGATGAAATTTTCTTTGCGGCCCATCAAACTTCAATGAATTCTCAGTCCTTAAATATAGGGTTAGAAAAACTTCACCATCTTCTTTTAAACTATTTTTGAAAAAATTCAATACGGGTTCAATTTCTTCGGGCAACAAATGAGAAAAAATACTGAAGTTGTAAATAAGATCAACTTTTCTTTTAACACGCAATTCATTCATTGCATCGCTTGCATTTAATCCACCTTTATTGTAGGCATCATTAAACATATTTAAAAATTGAAATTCAAAATTTTTATTTTTTGAATATCTGTTTCTGCAATCAAGTATTACATCTTTCATAACATCTATGCCTAAATAATGACCCTCTTTTAGGTATTTTGCCATTATCATTGCGATTCTGCCAACACCACAGCCATAATCCATTACTGCTGAAAAAGGCTTCAATTTAGTTTGTTTAACAAGTACATTAAAACTTTGAAAGCCTGAATTTACAAACTGGTTAATTTTACTATCAGCAAATGGGCCAACTCGTCCTAATTTATCTTTTGGAATTAAATATGGGTCGTCGATAACTTGTTTTTTTAAACTTTGATCAATTTCTATGCTCATCTTTTTTTCTCAAAAGTATAAAATTATATTATAAACTTCAAAAGTTGATGCAGTATGTTCAAAAGCGTTTCTTAACACGTCTTTGGCCTCCAATCTTAAAAACACGGAGGTCGTAATTTGATATAATTTTATTCATAACATTTAGACATTGTAATACTATTATCAATGAATTTAACTATGTTCACTTTTACAAACACAATAAACAATATTGACAGTTTACGAAAAATTGATTCATAATTTAAACG
>ENA-ORXT01001044-ORXT01001044.1-marine-metagenome-genome-assembly--contig:-NODE-1044-length-39401-cov-4.634015_pt1 | contig 39401 bp, 33 predicted proteins | sample MGYA00237868_ERZ511482 | MGnify/ENA metagenome assembly ERZ511482 | reverse complement strand
CGTTTTCTCTTGAAGAAACCGTTGTGAAGTAACCTAACAATGCTAGAGAAAGCATCGCACCTATTGCTAGAAAAACATGAGGCTCTAAAAATGCTTTTAAGCCTAAAGAGGGAGTGTAAGTTGCAAACGGACTTGCCACTAAAATGACAATCATTAAAACTAGGCTAAACAGTGCGAACTTTTCATCCAGCCAAATAGCCCCAATAATAAACGCAAAAATAGTTCTAAAAGTAAATAGTGGAGTGATAGCTGAAACATTCATTTTTAAAAGAGAATAAGTGTAAAGGCTAAAAAATACGGCAGAGAAAAAAGCCATCAACAAAACCGACGACCAAACAACAGGCATACCTCCACCAAGTGCCAAGCCATAAACCAAAGCAAAGATTCCACCAAATCCAGTCCAGAATAGATTTATTACCCAAGGGTCACGAATAGTATTATGGCTACTCACCTTTAAAACTATTGGGGATACCGTAGAGCAAGGCTTGCAAGCCAAGCAAAAATTAAATCGAACACTACCATATATTCTACTGCTTTGGATATTCTTACGATGCACTGCGCTTCTAAGTTGTAAGATCTATACATGCCGCAAAAAGCAAACCCCACATTCTCACTAAAGGATGAACTTTTTAATCCTACAAAAGTTGAATTTTTAACAAATCAAATTTCTAACGTAAGATTAGATTTTGACTCAAAACAATTTCAATCTGATGTAGAAGCAAAACTTGGTGAACTAGAACTCAAACAAAGAATAGTCCATATCACTGAATGTTTATGCAAACATTTACCCTCTGAGTACTCAGAAGCTCTGAGTACTCTTTTGAACGCTTTACCGCAAGAGCTAGACCCAAACAGGCAAGACGATGACTTCGGTGACTTCATTCTTGCACCATTCAATAATTTTGTAGCAACATATGGCTGCACACAAGATCATTTAGATGAGTCGCTCCAAGCCCTTAAAGAAATGACTAAAAGGTTTTCTGCAGAAGACGCAGTCCGCTATTTCATTAACACCTTCCCAGAAGAGACACTAAGGTTTTTATATACATGCAGTACAGACAAGAACTATCATGTTCGTCGCTGGGCTTCTGAGGGGACTCGACCAAAGTTGCCTTGGTCACAAAAGCTGATCATTGACTACCATCAAGCTTTACCTATTCTCGATTCCGTATTTGATGATAAAACACGTTATGTTACAAGATCAGTTGCAAATCATCTAAATGATATTGCAAAAATTTCCCCTGAGCTTGTAATTGAGACGCTCAAAAAATGGAAGCAATCAAAAGAGCAAAATGAAAAAGAAATGCAATGGATAATCCAACACGCAACACGGACTCTAGTAAAAAACGGTGACTTAGAAGCACTTAACCTTCTTGGATTTGGAGATACACCGGATATTTCAATAAGTGATCTAACCACCTCTACCCCACAGGTAAAAATTGGTGATTCATTCAATTTTTCATTTACTATTGAAGCACATAAAGATCAAAACCTTCTTGTTGACTACATCATGTATTTTTCGAACCCAAAGAAGAAAGATTCCAAAAAAGTATTTAAACTAAAAAAACTATCTTCTGAAAAAAACAAAACTATAGAGATAAATAAAAAACATCGTCTCCGTCCTATGACTACTCGCACACTATATGAAGGCGAACACAGAATTGAGATTATGATAAACGGGAAAAATTTTGGAGAGCTGAGCTTTGAACTAAAGGATTGATTTAGAACACTAATTTAATTCTACGCTGCCAGCTCCAAGTTCTTCAATAAACTGTGCTTTAGAAAATTCAGAAGTAGGATCATCGATCTTAACAATTACTACGCCTTCGTCTTTTGTTGCTTCTACAACATGATTGCCAGTCCCTAAACTAATTGCCATACGACCAGTATTAGAATTAGGATCAACATCTTCAAATGCAAACATTACAGTTCCAGCGCGTTTCATTCCCCATTTAACCCCAATATTGTATTCGCATTTATTCATCATATTAAATGATTCTCTTGGTGTATCTCCTATCCATATTCCCGCATTACTAAATGCCCAGTCTACGAACTCTCCAGAGTCAAAGGCTTTGGGGTCGTCTAACCATGTAACTTCGATATCTTGTTGATATGGTTTACCTATCTGTTCTAAAGCAGTATTCATCACAGTAGAAAATGTATTCACATTATCATAAGGTAAACAGTCTCCTATAGGCAGCTTCGTTTGAGAAACCACATATTCAAGCTGAGATTCATTAGAGTCAGTGACTTCAGCCCCAACAGGATCGACTATTCGAGTTGTTGTAGTTTCTTCTGTATCAGATTCAACCAGAGATTCAGATAAAGTTGAATCCAGCAAAGTACCATCAGTGTTCGGGATTGATGTGGATTCCAACAAATCTGGAATAGTTGGAGCGTCAGGAACTGTAATAGAGTTTTCCTTGTTAGCAGTTTCTATAGTTTCTACTTTTTCTGGATTATCCCAAGTTAATAACACAAAAGAACCTATGAGAACAATCGATAAAGCGCCAACAACTATTGAACTCAAACCAAACTTATCAAGGACCTTTCGGGGAACTAAAAATAGGCCAAAGCCTTTATCTCGGTCCTCACTGTCATCATCTTCCACGACGACTAAAGGACTGTTTGCTGTTGAAATAAGGTCAACATTATCATCAGAAAGAGAGTGCAAAAGTTCTTCTGCGGTTTGGAATCTCTTTGATGGGTCTTTTGCAAGTAGTTTGTAGACTATATTGCTAAGGAATGTAGGGATTTCTAGACTCGGATCAAATTTTGGTGGAGCTTCTTCAACATGTTTATAAGCAATAGATACCGCTGTTGCACCGTCGAAAGGAAGCGAGCCAGCTAGCATTTCATACATTACTACACCCAAAGAATACAGATCACTTCTTGGATCGCCTTTTTCGCCACAAGCTTGTTCAGGGGAAAAATGGGTTGCAGTCCCTAGAACAGAACCTGTCTTAGTTAAGCTATGATCCTGGTCAGCCATTGCTATGCCAAAATCAGTGATTTTAGAAATGCCTTCTGAATTGATTATGATGTTTCCAGACTTGACATCTCTGTGTACTATCCCATTTCGATGCGCCCATCCAAGCGCAGATGCTAGTTCTTTAGCAATCTCTTTAACCCGCTCAGGTTGAATTGGTCCATTTTTTATTAGATCCGATAAAGGTTGTCCTTCAACATATTCCATGACGATAAACAACAGGTCTTCATGTTCACCTAGATCATGAACCGAAACAATATTTTTATGAGTGAGCCCACCAGCAGATCGTGCTTCACGAACAAACCTCTCAATAGCTGAATCATCGGTTGCATATTTCTTTGAAAGAAGTTTTATTGCAACTTCACGGTTCATCAATTTATCTTTAGCTAAATAAACATCGGCCATACCTCCGGAACCGATTTTAGATATTAATTCATAACGGTCGTTTAAAATTTTCCCGATCATGTCCGCTCGTTTATCCACAATCAAAGCATATACTGTATAATTAGATCTGCATATACAGACTTGTTTACTAATGTTCTGACAGATGAAAAAACTAGGATATAGTCTTGTTTCTTTAGTTTTCTACAGAACTATTCGGTCAGACCAAACTCATATTCTGAGAGTTCGGGAAGAAAGTTGGTTACTCCACTAACAACGGTAACTAATAGAGTTAAAGCTAAAGCCACTTTCAAACTGGCAGGTATATTAATCGGTGAATCATCGGATTCAGGCGAAGGCATAAACCACATTTGTTTCGCAATATTGAGATAATAGAATGCGGCAATAACAGAATTGATCGCTGCAATCACAGCCAGGGACACACCTGCAACACTAAGTTCTGAACCAGAGCCTTGCAGGAGCACTTCGAAAATCCTGAATTTTACTATAAATCCACCCAATGGAGGTAACCCAATAAGTGATACTAGAAATACTGTCATCGCAGCAGTAAGCCCAGGGGCGTACTTGAACATGCCACCAAAGCTAGAAATTTCACCAGAACGAGTTTTACGTGCAGCAATAATAACCACGGCAAAAGCTCCAAGGTTCATCGCTGCATACACAAGTAGATAGTTGACGATGGCTGACCTAGCCAAATCTGGGTTAGCACTATAAACGGCCAAGGGAGCCATCATATAACCAGCCTGGGCAATCCCTGAATATGCGAGCATACGAACTATATTTGATTGACGTAAAGCAATTAAATTTCCAACTGTCATTGTTAACGCTGAAAGTATCCACATAAATGGTTCAACTACATCTGAGTTCTGAGCGAAACCGATAAATATGACACTAATTAGCGCTACAAAACCTGCTGCTTTGGAAGCTACCGCCAAAAATGCTGTTAACGGTGTTGGTGCTCCTTCATAGGTATCTGGCGCCCAGGTATGAAATGGGACTGCAGAAATTTTGAACCCAAATCCAATAAGGGTAAATAAAATACCGAGTACAACAATTGGACGTGATCCAACTTCTGCAAGAGACTCACTGATCACACTGAGCTTAGAACTACCAGCAACACCATAGATTAAAGACATGCCGTAAAGCATTATCGCTGACGCAAATATTCCCATCAGCATGTATTTGAGTCCAGCCTCATTCGATTTAAGATCTCGTTTACGCCATGAAGCCATAAGATATGCGGGAATAGAAATAAGTTCAATAGCTATAAAGATTGAGATCAAGTCGCGTGCCGAAACCATTACCAACATTCCCAATACCGATGCTGAGATCAATTGATAATATTCGCTGTCATAATAGTCGCCATCAGACATATATTGTGCACTCATCAGAACAACAACGTAAGCCGATAACAGAAACAACGCTTTCATTACCAATGAGTATTCATCAATAACATAGGCTCCATCAAAAAGCGTTCTCGGAAGGGTCTCAGATTGGTCCCACAAAGTAATGAGTGGGATCAGAGCAAGCAAAAAACCAAACCCAGTGAGTGTTGGAATGAAACGACGCGAACGCTCCAGCCAAATTAAATCAACAACTGTTACCAATGCACCCCAAGCCAAAAGAATTAACTCTGGGGAAACTGCATGCCAGTCGATGTGTGGGCGTTCAAATACGAAATCAGACACATCAGATTGGGCCAACGTTGACCCTAATGTATTTAGAATTTCTGAGATCATAACAACCTCGAGCGAACAACTGAGTTCGATCTGAATAAGTCCAAGAAGATCCTGCGACTAAGCGCAGGATGACGTAATGGACGCACAATTCGCTCAGAATTACGGTAGGGGAATATCCTATTTACCATTAGCCCACACTTCACTCAGTGTTGAAACTGGGCCATCAGTTACATCAAATATGATTGAAGGCATAAATCCTAGAATCACTATGAGAACTAGTAGCGGAACCCAAGCAATCCATTCAGTGATATTAGTATCTACTATTTCTGGATCGTCTTTAAACTCTTCTGAAGGCGTTCCAAATGCTGTTCTTTGCAATAACCAAAGTAGGTAGCCCGCAGCAAGTACAGTTCCTAAGGCAGCAACCACCATGTAGATCCTAAATAATGTTACTGACATTCCCCCACCCGGGCTGTAAGCTGCCAAGATCGCTGGGAACTCGCCCCAAAATCCAGCCAAACCAGGCAAACCAAGAGAAGCCATGGTGCAGAAACCAAGTATCCAACCTAAACGTGGTGCCTGAATTAGCAGGCCACCTAATCGTTTGATTTCAAGAGTGTGATAGCGATCTTTAACAGAACCAGCAATGAAGAATAACATTCCCGTTATAAGCCCGTGAGCTACCATCCCAAATATTGCTGCGTTGATTCCAAGGTCAGTCAAAGTTGAGATACCAAGCATTATGTAACCCATATGAGCTACAGAAGAAAATGCAATAAGGCGTTTCATATCTGTTTGAGCCAAACAACCAAGAGCACCATAAATAATTCCAATTACTGCCAAGAGCCCAATCCAAGGAGCCCACTCAACTGCAGCATCCGGCAATATTGGCAATGCGATTCTTATAAATCCGTAAGTTCCCAACTTCAATAATACTGCAGCAAGGATCACAGATCCCTGTGTAGGTGCTTGTGTGTGAGCGTCAGGCAACCATGTATGAAATGGGAACATTGGAACTTTGATACCAAAGCCCATAAACATTCCACCAAACAAAAGAATTTGGGTTCCGATAGCAATATCTTTTGCTTCTACTAATTTTGCAAGTTCTTCGATATTGAAAGTTTCTGATCCCGTCAACCAGTAAAGAGCTAAGAAGCTGACAAGCATCAATGCTGAACCAAACAATGTGTATAAGAAAAACTTAATTGATGCGTAAAGTCTTTGCTCTCCGCCCCAAACACCAATCATAAAATACATAGGGAGTAGAACCACTTCGAAGAAGACAAAGAACAGAACTAAGTCTCTTGCAACAAAGGTTCCTAACATACCTGCATGAAGGATAAGAATCAGCATTAAGAAAACTTTTGCGTTACCAGGCTTTGGAATGTGATTCCATGAATAAATGATCACCAACGGCACAACTAGAATTGTCAACGCTATTAGTGGCAACGATATTCCATCGATGCCAACTGCATACCTGGCGTTAATCACATCAATCCAAGATTTATCTAAACCAAATTGCATCACAGAGGTATTGTCATAATCAAAGTTAAGCAGCAGAAGAATTCCAACGAGGCCTGTTAACAAAGACGCACCTAAAGCAATAGCTTTATGAGTCTCTTCTGACTGCTTTGGCACAAACATCATTAATGCCGCACCTAGCAATGGTAAAAAAACCAGCGCTGATATTCCCCATGTATCTAAAAAATCTGTCATTTTTGTTTCCTAATACTTACCGATAATAATTCTAAATGTAAATGCGATAACACCATCATTTACTAACCCCAAATATAAAAACAATGGCTACTAGTACAGCAGCGCCAAACATTAAGGATGCATAATGACGGACTTGCCCAGACTGCATTTGACGTAGCGTTTTACCACTATCTGATGTTGCCAAACCTGCTGAATTAATTGTTTTATCAATAATCCCTTGATCAACATACTTATAAAGTGCACGACCAAACGCTGCAGAATTTTTACCAACAAAGTTAACAATTGCGTCTAAGACGTTTTGGTTAACCCAGTATGCGGCTCGGGCCAAAGGACCTTTAGTAAAGCCAGTTATAATTCCTGAATAAAGATGATCTAGATAATATTTGTTCTCTAGAACCTTATGAGCTGAACCTATTAGAGGAACTTTTGACGCCCAACTATCTGTGTACTCGGTAGCTTTTGGATCTTTTGCATACAATTTTTTGTAGTATTGCCAAACAGCAAACCCGGCAATTAGTCCGACTGAGGTAGCAAATATTGCTAAAGTAAGGCTTGGCTTAGCATGAGTAAAGTTGTTATTTGCCTTTGAAACAAACGTTGTAACACCTTCGGGCTCTACCCAATCCTCAAATTTATGAGCCCAACTTTCAGGCAGCTTGAAGAACTTTACAACTCCAGACGGCATATTCAAGAAACCAACGACAGAAGCCATAGCAGCAAGAATAATTAGTGGAACAGTAATTCTTGATCCGTTTTCATGTGGATGATGATGACCTCTGTATTCTCCAAAGAAAGTCAGCCAAATAACTCTAGTCATATAAGCAGCCGTCAAAGCAGCTGTAATAATTCCAAATATGAATGGGATAGTGTAGGTTCCATTACCGCCTGTGCCTGGCCAGACACCAGCCCCAGTAAGAATTTCATCCTTACTCCAGAAGCCGGCAAGAGGTGGAATACCCGCCAAAGCTGCAGTACCTATCATAAACGTAGCAAACGTTTTTGGCATAATTTTTCGTAAGCCACCCATATCCGATTTCATGTCGAAACTATGATGACAAGCATGACTCAGAGAACCTGCACCTAAGAACAAACACGCTTTGAAGAATGCGTGAGTGAAAAGATGGAACATTCCCGCTGTGTATGCTCCCATCCCTAGAGCCAACACCATGTAGCCAAGCTGAGAGACTGTTGAATATGCCAATACTTTTTTAATATCGCGTTGCACGAATGCAAGAAGTCCGCCACCAACGGTAGTAAGACCGCCAATAAATGCCATAGCATTTATGTTTGAGCCCGATATTGATAGACCTTCCCAGAATACTGGATACAAGCGACCAATCATGTAAACACCGGCCACAACCATAGTTGCTGCGTGTATTAGTGCTGAAACAGGAGTAGGGCCTGCCATAGCATCCGGCAACCAAGTGTGGAGAATGAACTGTCCAGATTTACTCATTACAGCTGCCATTAAACACAGCGCAGCTGCTGTTAAATAACCTTTACTTATGCCGCCCTCTTGTCCAGAAAGAACAGCCATTTGGTTTATTTTTTCGATACTGAAGGTTCTTCCAGCAGCAAAAAACAAAATAATCATACCAACTAGTAATCCCATATCTCCAACACGATTAGTTAGAAACGCTTTAAGTGCAGCATCAGAATTTGGCTTTTCTTCCCACCAGTGCCCAATAAGAGCAAATGAACAAACACCAACTAATTCCCAGCCAACAATTAATTGCAAAGTGCTAGTTGAAAGAACCATGAACAACATCGAAGCTGTAAACAAACTTAAGAAAGCAAAATAGTGTGTATAACGACGATCACCGTTTACATAGTCTGTCGAATAAACATGCACAAGTCCGGAAATGAATGTCACTACGAAAAGCATCATTATTGATTGGCCATCAACCCAAGTGCCAATACCGAAATCAGGACTATCAGATTCTATTGCTTTTGGAGCCTGGCTTTCATCGTCAGCTTTGAGTGCTACAGGTGTCAGACTGTCTGACTGCGATTGAGATTCCGCAGATTGAGATTGAGATTCCGCATCTTCGCGCGGAATGACGGGACTATCGTGCGCAATGACCGCAGATGAATCTCCACCGATGCTGAACCATTCCCACTCTGTAATTACCGGTGCTCCTCGAACTTCTTCTTCTCCAGCTGTAAGAACCACAGAGTTCTCAGATTCCGCAGACGCTTCACTAGGAGATTCCCAATCAAGTTGGGAATGACGGAGCGCTTCGCTGGAGGAATCTTCACTCGAACCTGATGATTCAATTTCACCAATCCAAGTGAAAGTAGCAACTAAAGCAAGGATGAATATAGCTGCAATCGAACCTAATCCAATTTCGGCTCCTTGATATTTTAGACGTTTACCAAACGCAATTATCAACAGAAACGAAACAGCGGGAATTGCAGGTATAAGCCATACGTTTTCAAAAATCCATGGCACAGAGTTGGCCACATCAGCTGCTAAATACACCCATTACCCCTTTAATAAATTCGACTCAGAAACATCAATGCTTCGACGGTTACGATAAATCAATAGAACAATAGCTAACCCAACGCCAACTTCAGCCGCTGCCACAGCAATAGTGAACAAAGCAAATATTTGACCACCAAGATCATCGTTAAAAGCCCCAAACGCAACAAGATTTATATTTACTGCATTCAAAATAAGCTCGATAGACATAAGAACAAGAACACCGTTTCTACGAGTAAGAACACCGTAAACGCCAATACAAAAAAGGATCGCAGCAAACAATAGGAACTGGTTAAGAAACATCGTTAATCTTTCCTCGCTACAACTACGGCTCCAATAAGAGCAGCTAAAAGCAATACAGACAACACTTCAAATGGAACAATGTAGGTGCTGAAAATTTCTCCAGCAACATCTTGGGTACGTTGCGGCTCAAGGTCGCTTGGCATTTTTGTATCTTCAAAATATTCAATAAGTGAATAAGCCATAACAGCAAACATGCCTGCCCCAACTAGCCCACCAATCCAACGTTGTTCATAATCAAGATCAGTTTCAGTACCAATTTTTGCTCTTGTTAACATGACACCGAAAAGAAGCAAAACCATAATTGCACCCAGGTAAACCAAAACTTGGGTAGCTGCTGCAAACTCAGCACCGAGAATAACATATGTTGCAGCGACACAAGAAAGAACAACTAATAGATAAAGCGCTGCGTGCACAACGTTTTTTGTTGTCACCATTTTTAGAGCAGAAACAATTGCGATAGCTGCCAGAAAATAGAAAAAACCATTAGCTATCCACTCACCAGTAGAAGTAAGTTGCTGTGTTTGAGCAAAGACACAATTAGGGAAGCATTTCATGGTCTAGGCACCTTTTTAACCTTCGCCTGTGACCCTGATTCATAAGGTTCGAACTCTGGAACAGTTTCCATCCACTGACCCAACCTTGATTTATCATGCAACAAGTCAGCAATTTTTGGTTCAGAATATTCGTACTCCGGTGACCAAAAAAGAGCTTCGAAAGGGCAAACATCCACACAAATACCGCAATACATGCAAAGGCTATAGTCGATATCGAAACGATCTAATTTGTTAACATTACGCGGCTTCCCGCCCTCTCTACGAGGTGGAGCCAGCTCTTTATGACCTTCAATATATATACACCAATCCGGACATTCACGGGCACACAACATACAAGAAGTACAGTTATCTTCATGTAGTGCTATAACGCCGCGAGCACGAGGAGCAGGATTCTCCTTCTCATGAGGGTACTGCACAGTCTCTGCACCCTTAACGACTGTCTTAGTCATCTCTTTTAAAGTGATACCGAGGCCCTTGACTAGTCCAGGAATTTTTGGCATTAGAAAACCACCTTAGCTACACCGGTTATAGCAATATTTATTAATGCTAACGGGATTAAAAATTTCCAAGCAAATCTCTGCAATTGATCTTCACGGAATCTTGGATAAGTGAACCGAACCCAATAAACAACAAACGTTATTAGAAGCATTTTAACAATCATGATTATTGGGCCAATGAAATTAAATAGATTAGAATATGGATCTAGGTTAAACATATCTGTCACGAAAGGGGGAACAGCCCACCCACCTAAGAATAAGGTTGCGCCTAAGAAAGCGAATATATTTGCAGTCGCAAACTCGCCAATAAAGAACATTAAAAACCTGAATCCAGAATACTCGGTCATGTAACCAGCAACTAACTCAGACTCAGCAACTGGCATATCAAATGGGCCCTGAGTTAATTCAGCCTGAACAGCAACCATAAAGATAAAGAACCCAACAAATTGAGTCAAGATATATGGATTGCCCAAAGCACCCCAACCAAATATTTCACCTTCAATTTGAGCTTCAACAATTCTGCTCATGTTCAAAGTTCCTGCTTGGATAACAACGCCTACTACAGCTAAGACAAGTGGAAGTTCATATGCAATAAGCTGACCGGCTGCACGCAGACCACCAAGTAAAGAATATTTACTGGCACTCGCCCACCCAGCCATTAAAATACCGATTACAGAAAGCGAAGAAACGGCTAAGGCAAAGAAAATCCCCGTATCAAAATTTACAAACATTGCATCCGGCCCAAATGGCACCACTAATACAAGTAAAAAGGTACTTACTAAGACCACATAAGGAGCAGCAGCGTAAACAAAGCGATCAGCTTTCTCTGGAAAAATATCTTCTTTCTGAGCAGACTTACCAACTTCAGCTAACAACTGCAAAGAACCATAAGGGCCAGCTTCCATAGGCCCTAACCGACTTTGCATAAACGAAACCATCTTAAATAGGTATAAATAAACTGTTATACCTGCAGGCAATAACACAACTGCAAACCCAAAAATAAGTTTAAGTATTGACTCTTGCCAGTAAGCCAACTCTATTAAAAGGATATCTGTCATAGCAGCACCTCTTTACATAAACGATTCATTCGATATGTCATCACTTCATTTATACGCATTATCGATCAAGGTCCCCCAGGATAAAATACAACGATGCAAGAATCGTAATCACATCGGGAACATACGCACCTTTTAATAGCCATGGAGTAATTGACATATTCGAAAAACTAGCCGTTTTTATTTTGACTCTAAATGGTTCAAGCCCACCTTTAGAAACAACATAAAACCCCATTTGACCTAACGGGTTCTCCGTAGCTACATAAGCCTCACCCGCAGGCACTTTTATAATGCGAGGAACTTTTGCCATAATTGGTCCGGCAGGAATTCCATCTAAAAGCTGTTCAACAATTTTACAAGACTCACGAACCTCTTGTAAGCGAACCCAATACCTTGCAAAGGAGTCACCATCAGGGTGCGTCCAAACTTTCCAATCAACTTTGTCATATGGCAAAGGGGATTCACTATCTCTTCGAATGTCCCAATCAACGCCCGAAGCTCTAATGTTAGCCCCAGACAAACCATAAGCTAGACCAACATCTGCGGGAATAACCCCAATTCCTCGAGTACGTTCTTCAAAAATTTCATTTCCAACAATAAGATCTTCAGCCTGTTGACAGAAGTCCATAATCTTATTCAATGCTGTTTTAGTGTCGGTAATCCAACCAGCAGGAAGATCGTCTTTTACCCCACCGATGCGATTAAAATTGGGATGGAAACGACCACCAGTAGCAGACTCAATCTGATTCAAAATTAATTCACGATCACGCAATGCATAGAACATAGGAGTAACAGCACCAAGCTGTACACCCATATCTCCCAAGAAAAGAACAATGTTAGCAATTCTTCCCATTTCGAAAAGAATAGTTCTTATCCACTGAGCACGCTCAGGTGCTTCGATACCCATTAATTGTTCAGACGCCAAGATGAACGGTACTTCATTAGCGAAGCTGCCAACCCAGTCAATTCTGTTAATAAGAGTAGTTACTTGTGGGTAGGTTCTGACTTCAGCAAGCTTTTCATACCCTCTGTGCATATAGCCAAGGATTGGATCTACTGCTGTTACTTGTTCACCATCAAGACGAACAATTATTCGCAAAGTTCCGTGAGTCGCTGGATGCTGAGGACCAATGTTAAGGGTCATACCCTCAGCCTCAAGTTCAACGTTTACACGAGCATCGGCTGCTTGAGCAGCAATATATTGCATTTTTTGAGCATCAGAGGTAGCTGTCATTTTATGCCACACTCCCAGGACCAGGATTGCTTGTAGTAGCTCCACCTGGAGTAGCTTCAGAATCATTATTTTCTGGCATAGGTTCCACATCAACAATTCCAGGCCAAGGTTTCACCATTCGAGCCAGCAGTGGATAATCTTTTCGTAAAGGATTACCTTCGAAACCAGTAGGGAGATAAATTTTTCTCAAGTTCTCATGACCAAAGAAATTTATGCCAAACATTTCAAAAGCTTCTCTCTCATGCCATGCAGCTCCTGGATAGAATTTTTTCCATGTCGGAAGAGCCATAGTTTCATCGATGTCTGCTTTTACAGTTATACCAATTTTTCTATCTAACGAATGCAGACGAGCAACCCCCTGGAATCTTGTGTTTCCACCTGTATAGCCTCGAGTGATTTCTTCAGGTTCAGCATTATCTTCAGAGTCTTCTAACTCTTTATCAACTTGAGAATCAAGACTTCTACCAAATGGCGAATCAAGCCAGTCGATAGCAGACAACCATTCAAAGTAAGAGAAACCCTTTTTTTCTTTCATTAGGCCAGCAAAAGCTGCCCAATAATTCGTTTGAACCCTGATCCATAAATCTTTCCCAGGAATTAGATGGTGTTCAATTAACACATCAGCCAAATCTCCCCGTAATTCCTCAAGAAGCTCTTCCCTAGCTGGATCGCTAATCACTTCGACTTCTTCAACTTCAGACGATGGCAAGGGGATCCCCTTTCCACTTCTCCGCCATATCCTCATTTTGGATAATCTCTTGAAGCAAAACAATTCCCTCTAATAAAGCTTCCGGCCTTGGAGGGCACCCTGGGACATAGACGTCAACTGGAATGATCTGATCAACACCTTTAGTAACCGAATAACTGTCCCAGTAAGGGCCTCCACAGTTTGCGCACGAACCCATAGAAATTACATATTTTGGTTCTGGCATCTGCTCATACAATCGACGGACAGCGGGCGCCATTTTATCAGTAACCGTTCCAGAAACAATAACCAAATCAGCTTGACGTGGGCTTGCAGGCAAAGGGATAACTCCGAGGCGCATAACGTCGTAACGGGGTGAAGCTAAAGTAGCTGCCATCTCAATGGCACAACAAGCCAGACCCCATTGGTAGACCCACAGAGAATATTTCCTACTCATATTTAAAAGATTACTTAGACCTTTAGGGATCTTTCCTGATTCGACTAAGCCCATTTCAAAACACCTTTTCTCCATGCGTAAACTAGCCCTAAAGCTAGAATGAATATAAAGATTGCCATTTCGATTAGACCAAACAGGCCAAGATCTTCAAGAATGGTTGCCCATGGAAATATGAAGACAGCTTCAACGTCAAACATCACAAATAACAGAGCAAATATATAGTACCGAATTTGAGACTGCGACCAGCCTGAACCGGTTGGATCAACACCACTCTCATAGTTAGTGACCTTACCTTTTGAAGGTCGATTAGGGCGCAGAACTGAGGCAAGCCCAATGAAAGCAGCCACGATTGCAACTGCTAACAAGGTAAAGAAAAAAACTAAGAGGTATTCGCGGAAAAAGTCCGACACGGCGTACTACTCTACCTGCCAGTATGCAATAGCCAAAGCATCTTCATAATCTTTGCTAATTAATTTTTGAGTTTTCCAATTCAAAAATTCAATAATAACCATCCCTAAAAACTATTAGGCATGCTTAACATATTTTGTGTAGCACGCGATACAGTTGGAGAAATGAAAAACAAATACATAAAATATCTATCAATTCCAGTAACTGCTGCGATCTTGCTGACCGCATGCAGTAACTCTTCTGAAACATCTGAATCATCTGATTCATCTTCCGAAATCACATTGTATTCAGAAAGATCAAAAGATTTAATCCAACCAGTTATTGACCAGTATGAACAAGAAACCGGCAACAAAGTAGACGTTCGATACGGCGACAGCGGCGAACTCGCAATGTTGATAAACGAAGAAGGTGACAAAACACCTGCCGATGTTTTTCTTTCGAAGACACCTGGTTCAATAGGCGTGCTCGAACAAAACGGTCACCTAACTACGCTAGAAGAACCTACACTAGCTCTTACTCCTAAAAAAGTACAAGATGTCGAAGGTCTTTGGGTCGGGATTTCAGGGAGACAAAGAGTCCTCGTTTACAATTCTGAGCTCGTAGAGACTAATGATTTACCAGAAACAATTTACGATCTAACTAAACCAGAATGGAAAGGCAAAGTAGGAATAGCGCCGAATAATGGTTCCTTCAGAGATTTTGTTACCGCCATGCGTTCAAGCGTTGGTGAAGAAACAACCGCAGAATGGCTAAAATCATTAGCAGAGAACGAACCCTTAACTTACCCGAAGAATGGGGTGATCGTAGATGCTGTAGGCATTGGCGAAGTTGAAGTTGGTTTAGTAAACCACTACTACAACTTTAGAGAACTAGTAGAGAACCCAGAGCATAAAGGCTTAAATTATCAGTTCCCAGCTGAAGATCCTGGAAGCTTCCTCATGGTAAGCGCAGCGGGCAAGTTGAAGGCAAGCGATAACCAAGATGAAGCTGACGAACTAATAGAATGGCTACTTGGAGAAACTGCCCAAAGATACTTTGCAGATGAAACTTTTGAATACCCACTTGCGGAAGGAATCGATCCTGCAGAAAACGTCCCAGCAGCAATATTTTCAGATGTAAGCGACATTGATTATCAAGCGCTTGGAGATGGGCTTGCTGAAACTGAGAAAATGATCTTAGACGCCGGATTAAGAGAATAACCGCTATAGATAGCCAAGAAGACACCTTCGCTGCATAGGGGCCGGGAACTATGCGAGTTCCTTTCCCCTATGTCAGGTTCGTCGCTTGCACAATACCGTAGATATAATCAAACCCAGATGAAACATCGAATACAATTAACACTCAGAACTTACGGAGTGTTAATTGCTTGCTTTTTTTCGCTACCATTCTTCTACCTTATATATAGAACATTCGACGCTTGGCAAACACAATCAAATCAACTCGATAATTTCTCACAGAACATTACAAACCCCACAATAAACACAATCGCATTAGCAATAAGTGTCTCAGTATTTGCTGCGGTATTGGGAACTTATCTTGCCTGGGTAACTATAAGAACAAATATCAGATTAAAGAAAACATTTACTACCTTGTTTATTATTCCTTTAGCAATCCCAACATATGTTGGCGCTCTCGGATATATAGGTTCATTAAATCCGCAAGGCGGTTTGATTGCTAGATCTACCTCGCTTCTAGGGGTAGACACTCCAACGCGAATTAGGGGTTTCTGGCCAGCTTTGTTATTCCTTGTCCTCTTCACCTACCCTTATGTGTTTATGATTGTTCGTGCAAAATTAAAACGAATGAATCCAGAGTTAGAAGAATCAGGCCAGCTACTTGGACATAGTAAGTTTCAAATTTTTACAAAAATAACTTTACCCCAACTAAAAGCATCAATAATTAGTGGAGCATTAATTGTTTTTCTATATTGCCTGAGTGAATATGGAGCTGTCCAACTTTTAGGCTATGACACTCTGACTAGAGTTATTTATACAAACTTTTTATCAAACACATTTGTTTCTTCAACAAGTTCAATATTTTTAGCTGTTATAGCTTCACTCGTAATAATTTATGAAAGACGATACGGAGTAAGAACTACAAATAATTCAGATCACAAAATTACAGAAAGCGTAAACACAAATTTAGGCAGATTTGCAATACTGATTTATTTGTCTTTATTAACAACAATAATTATGACTTTAGTTATACCTATTTCCAGTTTTATATACTGGGCATTCAGAGGTTACTCTCAAGCAAATATTGATTGGATTGAAATAAGCGGGTTAACAGTCAGAACATTATTAACTGGGACAATTGCAGGCTTAGTAACGATGTTAATAATTGTTCCAGCAGCCCAATTTACATTACATTCAAAAAAATTCTCTGCCAAGACAGCCCGTCTATCAATACTGATGGGATATGCAACACCGGGGGTTGTTATTGCTTTAGCGATTGTTTTTTGGAATTTGAGGACCCCTGGATTTGGATGGCTGTATCAGACTTACCCGATGCTCATTATTGCATATGTTCTACATTTTGGATCGCTGGGTTTAGGTTCAGCTGAAACCGCTTTAAAAGCTGTTCCTGATTCTTTAAAAGAGTCAGCGAGATTACTCAATAGTTCAAATTTACAGCGGTGGATTAAAGTTCATATTCCAATTATGAGACCCGGAATTTTTTCAGGAGTCGGGCTTGTGTTATTAGCGACTATCAAGGAACTACCAGCAACTCTTAAATTAGCTCCGACAGGTTTCTCTACACTAGCAACAGATATTTTCTCGGCATCAGGCGAAGGGTTTGACGCAAAAACTGGAGTACTGTCTTTAATTCTTATTGCAGTATCAGCTGTTCTTACTTGGTTTCTCGTTCTCCGAAATCAAGAAAAATAGAATCTAACTCATCAACTCAAATGGCCAGCGGTCAAATAACCCAGAAGAGTTAACACCGGGTATAGAATCAATTTCTTTTTCAGGAGGAACATCTCCAGAGAATTTGACGTCAAGAATTACTCCCCCGAACTCAGTAACTACAGGCCCATCTTTACCCCCAGCAGAACGCATCGGGGCTTCACAAGCACCGAGGCCTTCCAGCAGGTTGCGGGCAAGATCTACAGCATGAGGTAGAACTTCAACTGGAACAGCAAACTTTTCCCCTAGGTTTGAAACCATCTTTGAACTATCAGCCAAAATAAATGCCTTTTTACTAGAAGCCATTAGCAGCTTCTCACGAAACATGGCTCCTCCTCGACCCTTTATTAATCTAGATTTTGGATCAACTTCGTCTGCTCCATCAAAGCTCCAGTTCACTGTCCCCTGACCTAAAGAGACAACTTGGACACCTAAAGCCATGGCTGCTCTTTCAATCTCAATTGATGTGCCTACGACTGAAAAGGTCAGGCCTTCTCGTTTTGCTTCATCAGCTAATTCAAGCAAAGCAATAAATGCTGTAGAACCCGAGCCAACACCGACAACATCATTTGCCTTCAAATTAGTTACTAGTTGTTTGGCTATTTGACGTTTTGATTCTTCATTCGAAATTTCAGTTGGCCAAACAGAATCTTTTAACTTTTCGGTATTTGCAAGTGACATTTGTTTCCTCTGCTGACAGCTTACATGAATTAATTACGACGCAAGCATTTACTCGGTTCAATTTGAAACACCAGGAGTTTGCCGAACATATTCTAAATTTGCAATTTGGCTTGTCATGAAATGAGCGACATCGGCACGTGAAATACTCAAGCTAAGACCCTGTTCCTCTGAACCAAAACCATGTTTATAGTTTCCTGTGAATTCATTATCAGTAAACGCACTTGGGCGAACTATAGTCCAATTTAATTTACTAGTTTTAACATGATTTTCTTGCATAACATGATCTTTAAAAGCCGCCCTAAGCAGACCACCGAACATTATATACTTCCACTTAAAATTCAGGTTGGCATTACTCTCGCCCACACCCAAAGTAGTTTGGCAGACAAGCCGATCTACCCCATGTTTTTTCATAGCATTAATGACATTTTGAGTCCCTTGAGATCTTACTTTGCCTTTTAAGCCAGCTCCTAATGTAACCAGAACTGCATCTTGCCCCTTAAAGGCTTCATCAATGGATGGCGGATCCAAAACATCGCCTTTGAATACTTTTAAATTCCCAGGGTTCTCTGAGATCCCAAAATCTGCGTTTTCTGGACTTCTAGTTAAAGCTGTGACTTCATGGCCTTGCGCTAACGACTGTTGCACTAGGTGTTTCCCCACGCTCCCGGTTGCTCCAATGATTAATACTTTCATGTTTACCTTTCCAATGACTTTACACTGTGTAAAGTTGACATAATTTAAATATACAGCTAAGTTGACACTGTGTCAACTAAATTCCAAACCACTCATAACAAAATCTTAGAAACAACAATTGATTTGCTTAAAAACAGCCAAAATGTATCCCCCCGAATGGCTGACATTGCAAAAAAAGCTGGGGTATCCAGACAAGCCCTATACCTTCACTTTAAATCTCGAACAGAGCTACTAATAGAGGTCACCCATCACATAGATAATCGGTTAGATCTACCTAAACGAATTGAAAAAGTATATTCTGCCAATGATTCTGTTGAACGGCTTGATAGATATATAGAGTTCTGGGCAAATTATGTACCAGAAGTCTACAAAGTAGGCAAGACACTACTAGCCGAAGAACGAAAAGATACAGATGCAGCTGCGGCTTGGGCAGATCGAATGAACGCGTTGCTAGAAGGTTGCACTGACATTATGAAAGGAATAGAAACAGAAAACAAACTATCAGATGAATGGAAATCGAAGGAAGCAGGGCAATATTTTTGGATACTTCTCTCAGTCCCAAGCTGGGAGCAAATGACAATAAAATTTGGTTGGTCTAAGAAAAAGTACATCACTCATATTAAAAAAGTTACACATAGCATATTTCTTAAATAGTTCTTGCAAAAACTAAAGTTTATACTGAATTAAGCAAGACAACTGTCTTACCGATAGATACAGATGTACTTGCAAGGTGCTTACAAGAACTTATTCAGATCTGATAAAGATAAGTTCAATGACGGGTTCATCAAGAGCAAAGGTTTCAGCAATGTCCTTGCATTGGGTGGGGTCAGTTTTTTTACCGACATTTCGTCAGAAATGGTGCTAGCAACAATCCCTTTGTACTTGACAACTTCGTTAGGGTTCACAATTCTGGCTTTTGGATTATTTGAAGGCGCATATCAACTAGCTGGAGCATTCTTCAGACTATGGGGCGGAACAGCAGCGGACACTAACCAGTCACACAAAAAAATTGCACTATACGGCTACTCTTTATCAGCATTTACAAGACTGGCACTATATGCGTCTACTTTTTTTGCAAGTGCTATGGCTATACCTTTCTTGATAATAGACAAAGTTGGTAAAGGAATCCGTGTAGCTCCAAGAGACGCTTTAATTTCGCTTAGTGTAAAGAAAAACCATTTAGCTACAGCATTTGGACTACATAGATCTCTTGACACACTTGGAGCATTGATCGGCCCTTTCATTGCTTACCTGTTGTTGGAGTTCACACCAGGATCGTTTGACACAGTGTTCTTTGTGGCTACTATCTCAGGGTTTATTGGAGTGATTATATTATATTCTTACGCAAAGCAGCCAAAACAAAACCAGACCAAACAAACAAATTCTCAAAAAACTCTTTCAATAAAAACGCGAATTAGATACAACATTTCAAACCGTTCATTAGTGAAATTACTTGTAGCTGTAGCGCTGTTAAGCATGACAACAGTTAGTGATTCATTTTTGTTCTTATATGTACTGAAATCAACTGATATGAGAATAGCTTTGTTTCCACTCTTATTCTCTGGGATAGCAATCACTTATTTAATATTGGCTATTCCTATAGGAAAATTGTCTGACAAGATGGGAAGGAAAAAGATTTTTCTCATGGGCTACTTATTTATGATTGGAGCATATTTAACACTTGCTAACTCTTCATTGTCTCTATCAGTAATCATAATTTCTTTAGCAGCTGTTGGAATATATTATGCTTGCACTGATGGTGTAATATCTGCAATAGCTAGCAGCATATCCAAAGCCGGGAACACGGGCACGACACTTGGGATGACGAGTATGACTATTGCTGTTTTCAAACTTTTTTCAGCAGCCGCTTTCGGCATTCTTTGGGAATTAACGGGAAATGCAAAATTTGCTTTAAATGTTTTTGCCGTGGCCATGATTGCAGCGTTAGTGACTGCATTTAGTTTGTTGAAAGATTTGTCGAAAGTAAGTGGATGAGTAAAAAGAATTTAACACCAATAGTAAGCTGCGGATTTCTGGCTCTTGCTGCATTCGCCTACATTGGCTTTACTTATTCCAAGCAGAATAAGGATATATCTACTAGGAGTCTTGAAGCCCAAGAAAGACTCGATGACTTTGTACAAGATCAGATAACTACGCAAGATACAGAGCCTAAAGAGTTAGCTTTCGAAGATAACTCAATTTTAAAGTCTGGGGAAGTTCTTGTGGTCAACCGTGTACCCGGCGATGATTACGGCAAGGCTGCGATTAGAAAAACTGATGGCAGTAGAGAAATTCTCGATATCAGGTGTTTAAGATTACACGCAACCAATCAAGCTTTAATTTGTTTAAATAATCCAAGAATTTCTAGCAATGTTGCAGCTTTGTATAATATTAGTGGAGATGAAACTTCAATAATAAATTCTTGGGCTACTCTGTCGCCTTCAAGAGCTAGAATTTCAAATGACAACAAACACGCTTCAACAACAGTCTTTGCAAGTGGCAGTAGTTATGAAGATGTTGGAGAATTTAAAACTTTTGTAGAAATGATTGATGTTGAAAATTCTGATGAAAGAAAACGGCTGAGCGAATACACATACGATGAGGCAGATGCCAAAAAATTCTCGAACCTAGATGGAAATTTCTGGGGTGTAACTTTCGCACCCGATAACGCATTCTACGCGACGTTTGGGTTGGGCAATGATGTAGAGATCATAAAAGGATCTTTAAGTGAAGAATCCATTGAGAGCACTAAATTTGTTGGAAGTTGCCCTTCTGTTTCGCCTGATGGCAAAACACTTGTATTCAAAGAACGTGTTGGCGACAAGTTTCAGTTAGTTGCTGTAAATTTAGTCACCGATGAAAAAACTGTTCTTAATGAATCACGAAGCGTAGACGATCAAGTTGAGTGGCTAGACAATGAAACCATACTTTATTCAATTCATAAAGATGAAGAAGTAGAAGAAGTACAGCCAGAGTTTGACATTTGGAGTCTTAAGATTAATAACAGTTCATCACCTGAACTGTTTCTGCCAAACGCAGACTCACCTAGCTCAACATTTAGCTAGGCCAATTAAATCTACCCTGTTCATCTTCGATCCAATCACAACAATTAACAACGCATAAACCTTGAAATTGTTCTAATACTTTCAGACTAAACTTGTGATTTATTTTTTTGTTGTTCAGAGATCTAGCAAAACTGATAAGATGTTTATCGAAAAGGAGCTTGCGGTGAAGCTAAAACGACTACTGGTTGCGGTAATAGCATTTATTGTTTTTGTCCCTAGTTCTGCATCGGCACAAGACCGGTTTGTGTCTGATTGTCCTGAAATAACAGATTCGGTAAAGCGACTATTCATTGCATATTTTAATAGAGACCCTTTGGTTGGCGAGATTGCTAACTTATCTCAGTCATACAGTTCTGGTGAAACCAGTTTGGAAGAAATTTCAAACGCTATGGCGAACTCTCAAGAATTTACAAACACATATGGGATTCTAAATGACACCGAATTTGTAAACTTTGTATACCAGACAACTGACACAAGAATCGACGCTGATACTCAGACTTGGACCAAAGTTTTGAACGCTGGACACGATAGAGGATCAGTAATTTTAGCTTTCACTGAATCAGAAAAGTTCGTCAAATCAACTGGGACATCCACGCCTCTAGCTGGCTATTTAAATTGGTACCCTGAAGGCACACAATGGTATTGTGGCTCAGGGTCTAGAACAATCTCGGGTCAAGAATTTAAAGGAAACGTATTCGCTGATTATTTTCTTAGCAACGCAGATGTTAACGCAAATACAAACACAAATATATCTGTAGACAATAATGGAAATGAAATTGTTATTGGCACATCGTTTCTTCAATCAAGATACAGCGAATATGTCTGGGATGGAAAATTTACAGGCGACGGAGACTACGGAAATCGAATATCGATCCGAAGCTCTGATAATACTAGATGGATTGTAGTTATTTATCCGAAGTCTCTTGGAAAGAATAGACTAGGGTGGCAGATATCTTGATTAATGGAGAAATAGCGTGGACCAACCAAAAAAGACAGCAATATACAAAATACACGTCGAAAATTTTGGGCGCACAATAAACTTTTCGGGCTGGCAAATGCCGCTCCAGTTCGAAGAAGGTGTTCTAGCCGAACACTTATGGACAAGGCAATCCGCTAGCCTTTTTGATGTTGGCCATATGACTATCTTAGATATAAGCTCGGATCAGACTGAACAATTAGAAACAGCTACACCTGCTTCGATAGAACCTCTAAGATTAAACAGAATGAAATACGGAACGTTCACGAACTCAACTGGTGGGATCGTTGACGATTTTATGATTACACGAATATCAGAAACCACACTTCGAATTGTTGCCAACTCTTCAAGAAAAGAACAAGTAATCAATCATTTAAACGCTGCTGAAGTTTCGACCAATCACAGAACAGATTTGTCTATGTTTGCAGTTCAAGGCCCAAAGGCTTCAGAAGTGATAAAACAGTACGAGCCTGATATTGACAACCTAAAGTTCTTGCAGACATCTTCAATAACTGTTAACGATGTGGAAGTTGAAATATCTAGATCTGGTTACACAGGAGAAGACGGATTTGAACTTACAATGAATTCTGCTGTAGCAGAAAAGGTTGCTAACGAAATTCTTGAACATTCTGCAGTTAAGTTAGCTGGTTTAGGGGCTAGAGATTCGCTGCGACTCGAAGCCGGAATGTGCCTTTACGGCAACGATTTAGACGAGACAACTTCTCCTGTTGAAGCAGACCTCAAATGGAGCATTGCAAAATCAAAATTAGAAAACCCTAATTTCTTAGGGTCTTCAAGAATATTGAAAGAAATCGAAGAAGGCCCATCGAGAATCAGAGTTGGGATTGCATCACTCAATAAAAAGCCGATTAGACCACCAGCTGATCTGAAAAATTCCGAGGGGGAAAACATCGGAATAGTCACAAGTGGAGGATTTGGGCCATCTGTCAACAAACCAGTAGCTATGGGTTATGTAAAAGCTGAACAATCAGCTGTGGGTACAGAGTTAGTTGCAGATGTCAGAGGTAAAGAAGTAGAGTGTGTTGTCACCGAACTGCCATTTATTGCCAACAACTATCATAGATAAATCCTTACAAGCTAGTCCAGGCGTTATAGAGCTTCATTGGCTAAACTCTTAAATATGACTAACTTCGCTGACAGACATATCGGAATTTCTGCTGAAGATCAAGAACAGATGCTATCCGATCTCCAATATTCAAATTTAGACGACTTAATTGATTCTGCCGTACCAGATTCGATTAGATCTCAAAAACTGAGCCACAAAGATCCGCTATCTGAAAATGAAGCTCTACAAAAAATTCAAGCCTATGCTAAAGAGAATCAAGTTTTTACATCGCTAATTGGAACAGGCTGGAATAATTCTTTTACACCAGCTGTGGTTCGCAGAAATATGATTGAAAACCCAGCATGGTATACCGCTTACACCCCTTACCAACCTGAAATTAGCCAAGGTCGGCTTGAGATGTTACTCACATTTCAAACAATGATTTCAGATTTAACAGGATGCGAGTTAGCTAACGCTTCAATGCTAGATGAGGCAAGCGCAGCAGCAGAAGCTATGACTATGCTTCAAAGAATCGACAAGAGCGACCGCATCAATTTCTTCATAGATGAATCTTCGCATCCTCAAACTATTGCTGTCATCAAAACCAGAGCTGAACCACTAAACATTAATATAACCATTGGAGACCCTACCAAAGTTGAAGATTTCAATGAGTACTTTGGAGCACTAATAACTCATCCGGCATCTACTGGCGAACTAAGAGATATAGAACCTGTGATCGCAAAACTTCATGAAGGTAACACAAAAGTTGCTGTGTCTACAGATTTATTGGCTTGTTGTTTGATTAAGCCACCTGGTGAATGCGGGGCCGACGTTGTTGTAGGTTCTGCTCAACGTTTCGGGGTTCCTATGGGGTTTGGAGGCCCACATGCAGGTTTCATTGCAACGTCAGAAAAAAACGCAAGAGCATTACCAGGAAGGTTAGTAGGTGTTTCAAAAGACTCTGCTGACAGACCCGCATACCGACTAACTTTACAAACACGCGAACAACACATCAGAAGAGAAAAAGCAACTTCAAATATCTGCACCGCACAAGCATTACTAGCAAATGTCGCAACCGCATACGCCGCATGGCATGGACCAAAAGGATTAAAAACTATTGCAGAAGAGGTGCACAACCATACCTGCCATATAGCTGATGTTCTTAATAGTGATGGATTCGAAACTTCTGATACTTTCTTTGACACAATTACTGTAAAAACAAACGGAAAGACTCAACAGGTTCTTAACAAATGTTTAGAAGCAAAAATTAATTTAAGACCAATCGATGGCAATACAGTTGGGATCAGTTTAGATGAAACCACAACACCAGAAATTGTGGAACAGCTACTAGCAGCCTTTGATATTCAAGAAGAAAAAGTCACCTCATCTGTTACTAAAAGGATTCCAGATAATCTAAGACGCACATCTGCGTTTTTGACACACCCAAACTTCAACAGTTTTCAAACAGAACACGAAATGTTGAGATGGTTAAGAAAGCTAAGTGATAAAGATCTAGCGTTAGATAGAACAATGATACCGCTTGGCTCTTGCACTATGAAATTAAATGCAGCAGCAGAAATGGAACCAATTACATGGGATGCATTTGCAAATATCCATCCATATGCCCCTGTTGAACAAACTACTGGTTACAGAAAACTTATAGCTGAATTAGAGGAAGCTTTAGTTGAGATAACTGGATATCACAAAATATCGTTGCAGCCAAACGCAGGAAGCCAAGGAGAATATGCTGGTTTAATAGCAATCCGTAAATGGCACGAAAGCCAAGGAGAATCTGAAAGAAATATCTGCCTCATACCATCATCGGCGCACGGCACTAATGCCGCATCAGCTGTGTTGGCAGGCATGAAAGTTGTCGTTGTGAAATGTGATGACAAGGGCAATATCGATATTGCTGATCTAGATTCTCAAATTGAATCGAATAAAGATTCACTTGCAGCTTTAATGATCACATATCCATCCACCCATGGAGTATATGAGGCAACAGTTAAACAAGTATGCGCCAAAGTGCATGCAGCCGGTGGACAGGTATACACAGACGGCGCCAACCTAAACGCTTTAGTAGGTTTAGCGAAACCAGGAGAATTTGGTTCAGATGTAAGCCATTTGAATCTACACAAAACATTTTGCATACCTCACGGAGGTGGCGGACCCGGAGTTGGACCTGTTGGAGTCGCTAAGCATTTAGCCCCATTCTTACCCGGGCATCCAGTTGTTGAAATAGAAGGAAACAATGACATTGTCATAGCTTCCGCTCCCTTTGGTTCTGCCGGGATTCTCCCAATATCTTGGATGTATATCCAGATGATGGGCTCAGTTGGTTTAACCGATGCAACAAAGATCGCCGTTCTCTCAGCGAATTACATAGCTAAACGTCTTAGCGACTACTACCCTATTTTGTATATTGGTGAAGATGGCTCGGTCGCTCACGAATGCATAATCGATATTCGTCCTATAACAAATGAAACAGGGGTTACGAATACAGATATTGCTAAACGTCTAGCCGACTACGGCTTTCACGCTCCTACTATGTCGTTCCCTGTTCCTGGTACTTTGATGATTGAACCAACAGAATCTGAAAGTCTTAAAGAACTCAACAGATTTTGTGAAGCAATGATAGCTATACATTCAGAAATCTCTGAAGTAAGGCGAGGCGAATACGATATTGAAGAAAGTGTTTTAAGAAACGCACCTCACCCAATCCAAGATTTGATTGACGATAATTGGAGCAGAAAGTACTCAAGGAATAAAGCCGCTTATCCGGTCAACAGCCTTAGCAAAGATAAATACTTTCCTCCGATCGGCAGAATAGATGACGCTCACGGCGACCGGAATCTAAACTGCACTTGTCTACCCGTTGAAGCTTATAAGTAAACGCATACTTACTTTGATAGGTAAATTGAACAAAATAACAAGCTTTTATACCTAGAAAGGACACTTTTCATGTATTGGCCTCTTTTAATCTCAACCTGAGTTGTGTAGGCTATATATAGGCGAACATATCCAAGGCTGGCGGCAAATGGAAAAATGGAGTAAATCTAAGGACACAGAGTTTCCTGTTTTTAACAATGAGGAAAACTTTGACCATGATATGGATGCTTTTTTAGAAAAGGATTTTGATGGGTTCTCCCCAGTTACTACGTTTGAGCCAACTCAGGCTTTTGACCCAATTCAAGATATTCAAGAAACAGAAGATCCTTATTACGATGATGTCCCAGAAAACATAACTTATCCAAGTCAGGATAATTATCTTGATGATCAATACTCTGACAATGATTTTGATCAAGAATTTTATACTGAGGCTGGCGGCGAGGGATCTAGTAAAAAAGTATCCCCAGCAATCATATTATTGATAATCGGAATTCTAACGTCTGTGTTTCTTATACTTTTGATGTTATTTAATAACAACGATAGCCAAGAAACCGCTACGGCTACAACTACAACTATTGAATCCAGCAGTCAAGATCCTGAAGCCGCAGAGCAAGAGATTGTGTTAGAAACAACATCAACTTCAAATGAAACTACAACAACTACAGAAGCTAAATCTGAAACACTAATAGAAAAACCAGTTCTTAATATTGAATCAAATGAAGAACCAGAATCACCAGGTCCAGTTGCCGATAATGGAAAACTTACTGTATGGCAAGACGATTTTGACACTCTCGATAGCAATGTTTGGGCAACTAGGGATGTTTCGAATTATGGTCATGATTCAGAGAATCAATGTTATATGAAGGATAACGTTTCTATCAAAAACGGAGTACTGATAATTACTGCGAAGAAGCAAAACGTTGCCTGCGAAGGTGGGCCGAAACAATATACTTCTGGTCAGATTTACAGCAAAGGCATTAATTTTAAACCTGGTCAAGCTATTGAATTTAGAGTTAAATTAACTCCAGCAGACGACACAAATCAGGCAGGGTTGTTTCCAGCAGTCTGGTCTTCGGGTTGGGCTGGTGATTGGCCTGAAGGTGGAGAGCTAGATTTCCTGGAAGTTATGACCGGACCAAACCCTACTCGACCATTTTTTAGCATGCACTTTGTTGAACCAGACGGTTCAAAAGGAATAAGAAACAAGGGATACCAGATTAATAAAAACTTTACTGACGATTGGCACACTATTAGAACAGAGTACAGAGAAGGCGGACAAATCTATTGGTATTTAGATGGTGTTGAAGCTTTCTCTGTTACTGAGTATGAGACAATTCAAGGTTTCCCTGCGCCGTTCGACCAGACAATAGACGAAATAAAAATACAACTTGCTCTCGGAGGAAAACCAGGACCATTAGATGACAGAGCTTTAGGCGAAAATGGTGCAACTTTCGCAGTAGATTATATTAAGATCTTTAATCTTTAGCATTCTATTTCTCTTGACCGCATAAAGCCATATGATTAACTGTCCCTATTGTTTTGGCTAACTATGACTCAACCGATCGAACCTAATATTCAGGTACAAGTTAATGGAAACCCATTTTTTGCTACCAACAATACGATAATTGGAAGAGGCCATGATGGTATCCACATCGACCATTCTCAAGTATCTAGACAACATGCCCAGTTTAAATTTAACAATGGTAACTGGACTATAGAAGACTTAGGTAGCACGAATGGTTTAAGCAAAGGCCAAAATCGGGTTAACATCATCCATCTAGTTCCTGGCGAAAATCAAGTTTGGCTTGGGCCATTAGAATCTGCCCCCAAAATCACAATCCACGTTCCACAAATCACACAAAATTTCTCTGAACCTACAAATCAGAACAAAGTGGAAATAGCTGAAGTGGAAAGCACCGTAAGACATGACAAAGTTTCCACATTAGCAAAACCAGAATTAGCAGAAAATCTAGGACGACCTACTGGTGTGTTCTCTTTGAAGCATCTAGTTGTAGGAAGAGACACTAATTGCCACATAACTTTAGATGACCCTTTAGTTTCGCGACAACACGCAGAATTAAACATCGATCATTCGATGAATGGAACCATTCAAGATTTAGGTAGCGCTAACGGAACTTTTGTGAACGGCCAAAGAATTCAACAAGCCACACTTCACAACGGTGACTTAATTGAAATTGGTAGAACCCAGTTTCTATTAAAAGACGGTCAATTAGAACAACATATTGCGTATGGACTGCCATTACAGGCCCAAAACTTGTCGGTAACTGTTGGAGATAACCTCAAAATTCTTCAAAATATTAGTTTTATGCTTCCTGCAGGATCAATGACAGCGATTGTTGGTCCGTCTGGATCTGGTAAATCTACATTGCTTAATGCTCTCACTGGAAGACGAAAAGCCAACACGGGTCGGGTCTACTTAGGAGGAAGAGATCTATACTCATCGCAAGAAAACATTGGTAGAAGCATTGGCTTTGTGCCACAAGACGACCCTATACATGAATCTTTAACAGTCAGGTCTGCTTTAACCGCAGCGGCAAGACTTAGAGAACCTGCTAGCACTTCAAAAGATCAGATAGCAAACGACGTCAACAATATTGCTAAAGAGTTAGGACTAAGCCAAAGATTAGATACTCGGGTTTCACAACTCTCAGGTGGACAAAAAAAACGAGTAAGTGTCGGCTACGAAATGGTTGCAGCACCTCAAGCTTTGATTCTAGATGAACCAACGTCAGGGTTAGATCCGGGTCTTGAACGTGAGCTGATGCTGAACCTAAGAGAACTGGCAAATAAAGGAACAACAACAGTTGTTGTTACACACAGCATACAAAGCTTAGAACTTTGTGACCGTGTGATAGTTCTTGCACCTGGTGGACAAATGGTTTTTAGTGGGAAACCTGATCAGATCACAAAGTCTTTTGGATGCAGCACTATAGCTGAAGTATTTAATTTATTGAGCACCCAACCTCCACAAACATGGTCACAAAAAGTAGCGGCGAATCAAATAGATCAAGAATTATCTACGTTCTCAATACATTCTCAAACAGATTTGAAAACACCTAAACGCTCGTTTCTTTTCGATCTAAGAATCTTAACGAAGAGGTTTTTGATGTCTCTTATCGGAGATAAAAAGAAACTAGGAATGATGCTTCTTCAACCTCCATTGATTGGATTGGTAGTCTCTTTCGCAATTGGCAGAAACGCATTCGGACTCTTACCAGGTACTGCGGCATATCAATACGTGCTTATTACTGTTTTAGTCATGACTTGGTTTGGAACGTTTAATTCAATAAGAGAAATAGTTGATGAAAAAAAACAGTTTAAACGAGAACAATCTGTAGGTGTTTCTTCACACGCATTTGTTTTAAGTAAGTGGCTGGTTTTAGTTTGTATAGTGTTTTTCCAAGCAATAGCGTTACACGCCTTCACCTCATTTCGCCAGCTATCACGTATAGGTTACGGTGCTTTGTTTGTAGTTGGCGAGTTAGAATACATTCTAGCACTTGCCGGTGTTGGCGCCTCTTGCGTTGGTCTTGGTTTGATAGTTTCCGCAGTTGCAAAAGACGCCGCAAAAGCAGTAATTTCTCTTCCAATGGTTTTAATATTTGTTGTGCTTTTTTCTGGATTGTTACTCCCAACAGAAGGCCGCCTTATTTTTGAAGAAGTAAGCCTGATAAATCCTGTTCAATGGGGTGGATCTGCTGCTGCTGCAACAATAGACCTTCAGGAAGCAAACGGTTGCAATACTGCTCCAGAATCGGGCGACGATGTACTTACAGGGTTCATGAAATTATTGCAACCAAAAATATACTGTTCGAGCAGGTGGGAGCCTACTCCTAGTAACCAGGCTTTAAACTTTGTGATGATAACTATATTAGGTTTATTTATGCTGCTATTAGGTGGAGCTACAACACGTTGGACATTATCCAGACCAGACAACCGGTAGCTAATTTTCAGTAACTTCGGTTGATACTGCTGCACCAGATTCAAGAGTTCTATGAACAGGACATTTGTTAGCGATTTCAATTATTTTATTTTTAAGATCTGCGGACAGATTTTCAATAACAATTTTTCTTATAAAATGATCAATTTTTATTTTTGATTCTTTTAGTTCTGAGCTGCAAGATTCACAGTCAGCAGCATGAATTTTGTCATGTGAGACTTCAACTGAGATGCGACCTAAATCAATCTTTTTGTGAGATGCATACATTCTTAAAGTCATAGAAGTGCACGAGGCCAATGACATTGCGAGGAAATCGTATGGAGTTGGGCCTGAATTTAATCCACCTACGCTTTCTGGCTCATCTGCTATGAAATGAAAATCACCGCTGTGTATAACATTCTGAAATTTTCCTTCTCCAGTTTCAACCGAGGTTACTTTACCAGAATCAGAATGACCAGGTTGATCTAATCGGTTTACATACCGTGTGGCCCATGTAGCAATAACCTGGGCCACATATTGTGCTTCGGTTATGTTAGTTAACAGATGATCAGCTTTATCTAATGAAACAAAGCTTTTAGGGTGTTTAGCTGCATCAAATATTTTTTTTGCGTTTTCTATTCCAACAATCTGATCATTCGGAGCATGCATAATCAGAACTGAAGATTTCAGATTTGTCATACGTTCTTCTACAGATATGCTATTTATATCGTCAAGAAACTGTTTTTGAACTTTGAATTTTCTACCACCAATTAATGCTTCTGCAGATCCGTTCTGTTCTATATCATTTATAGTTTCTTCAAATAAATGACTCACATGATTAGCTTCTGATGGCGCACCAATTGTTGCAACAGCCTTAATGCCATCCAATTTTGATGCAGCAGAAAGCACAGCGGCACCTCCTAGAGAGTGACCTATCAACAATTCAACTGACCCATAGTTTGTTTCAACAAATTCTATTGCCTTTTCCAGGTCAGCAATATTAGAAGAAAAGTTTGTATTCTCAAACTCACCTTCGCTTGAACCTAGCCCAGTGAAGTCAAATCTGAGAACACCAAAACCTTCACGAACTAACGCAGCAGAAACACTGCTTGCTGCTTTTATATCTTTAGAACAAGTGAAACAATGAGCAAAAACTGCATAGGTTCTTACAGGCCCGGACGGTAAATCCATGCGTGCTGCTAGATTTACACCTAACGATCCGCTAAAAGTTACCCTTTGAGATTGATTCATGCTTTGATACTAGACCAGATATTAAACACCAAGGCGATTTTTTAACCTACGCTTGATCTGAAAGCCCTAGAAAGTAAAGGACTATCAGCGTGTAACTCTTCTGGCTCGTCGTCATCGAACTGATGATGCCAAGGAAATTTATCTGCTTCTTTAACATCTTCTGAAAGAACTTCACGACGCTTAGCAGGCCTATTACTCAAACCTTCTTTACGTTTTTTAGAGCGACGTTCTTCTAAAACTTGATTAACTGATGGCCTTGAATCTTCAAACCGGCTATCTTCTTTTGCAACATTTGCTTTTGCAACTAATTTATCTTGATCTGAATTTTTCTTCTTAACACGCTTAGCAACTTTTTGCTTTTTTGAAGACCCAGAATCTTGCTGTTCTTTCGAAGATTCATTTGAGCGTGATCTTGGTGGGACTTTAGGAACCCGTGTTGGAATGTCATCTCCAGTAGGCACTGCACTAAGTTGTTGTTGGCTTCTCATATCGTTCATAGACCAGCCCATAGGTGGAGTGGTTAAATCGGCATGACGATCACATAAAGGAACACCATCTCGACTGATTCTTGGATCAATTAGTGAAACAGTGCTGGAAGGCGCGTCTATCTGAAGTGTTGCGGTGGAATTTTTTCCACATCCAGGCCTACCACAAAGAAACTTCACTAAACCAAACTTAGCAGCAAATTGAGTATGCTGCGCCATTTATCGCTTTAATTGATACTGAGAAGAATAGAAAGATACCCAAATGGTCTTGCAATCTTTGTTATTAAATAAAGGTTCTTAAATAAGCCATAGAATTACCGATTGTAAACTTTATATGTCTGAAAACTCTAACTATCCCAAGATGACCCCGTTCGGGGCCAAATACGTAGAACCTGAATCTACTTCGAAGAGAGTGCGCTCTTTAGGTCTCTCTGGTATAAGAAATTACGGAAAATTGACTTCGTCATTTAGGCTTTTACCTGATTATCTAATCATTGGAACTAAACGCGGTGGAACTACATCTTTAGCTAGATGGTTAACCCAGCACCCAGAAATCTCTTCGTTATTTCCTAAACGAGAAACAAGAAAAGGTACATACTATTTTGATGTAAATTATTCAAAAGGCATGAATTGGTATAAATCGTTTTTCCCGACAAAGGTTTCACACGAATTAAAAGAAAAACGCAGCGGACATAAACTTTTATTAGGAGATGCTACTCCATACTATTTATATCATCCACACGCCCCTAAACGGGCATCACGCGTAATTCCAAATGCTAAAGTTATAGCACTACTTCGAAATCCAATCGAAAGAGCTTTTAGTCACTGGGTTGAACGTAGCCGTCAAGGAGTTGAAACTTTACCTTTTGATGAAGCAATTGATCTAGAAAAAACCCGCCTAGAAGGTGAAACCCAAAAAATGTTGGAAGATCCCGGCTATACGAGTTTTCCACATCAACATTATTCTTATATAGATCAAGGCAAGTATTCACAATGTTTACAAAGATGGATGGATGTTTACCCTCAGCACCAAATTCTTTTTCTTAAAAGTGAGGATCTATACAGCGAACCGAAGGAAACCTACCAACAAGTCCTTGATTTCTTAGAGATTTCTGAACATGAACCAAAAGAATTTTCTGCCTGGAATATGAAAAAAAAGCCAGAGTTAGATCCAAAAGTTCGCAAAAAGCTGAGTACAGAATTTGAAGAAGATATTGAAAAAGTAGAATCTATACTTCAAAGAAAAATGAACTGGCTATGAAATCAACAGAAAAAAAACAGAAAGTTTTATTCGTTGGTGGCTTAGGAAGATCCGGATCAACTTTAGTCGAAAAACTACTTAATGAAATTCCTGGCTTGTTTGCTGTAGGTGAAACAATTCATTTATGGGAAAGAGGTATCAGGGATAATGAGAAGTGCAGTTGCGGGTTAGCTTTTGATGAGTGCCCCCACTGGTCTGAAGTCGGAAAGTTGGCTTTCGGAGGATGGGATAAAGTCGATTTAGACCGTGTAATTGATTTACGTTGGAAGGTTGACAGAAGCCGTTCGTTTCCACAAATCATTAAAGCTCATCGCTCTGGAGATGCTAGTGCAGAACAAACTGAATACGTCAATTATTTATCCGCAGTTTTAAAAGCATCTACTGAACAAGCCGGGAATCCAGAGGTATTAATTGAATCTTCTAAACATCTATCAACTGCAGCTCTTTTATCTCTCGATCCAACTCTAGATGTTAGAGTTTTGCATCTGGTGAGAGATCCTAGGGGCGTAGCGTATTCTTGGACTAAAAAAGTTAAACGCCCTGAAGCTGAAGATGATTATATGCCTACTTACAAGCCTACAAGAACTGCGGGACGTTGGTTGACCGATAATATTGGATTTGAAATCCTGAATCGAAATTTGAAGTCTGTAATTGTCAGATACGAAGACTTTTTAAAAACCCCAAGCAAGTCAATTGAAAGTGTCGTTGAGCTTCTTGATTTAGATAATCCAGTCGAATTAGATTTTATTGATGGGGCTAACGCAACTATAAATAGCCAGATGCATTCAGTTGCTGGAAATCCTATGAGATTTAACAAAGAAAACAACGTAGTTCTAAGAACTGATGAGGTTTGGCGTGAGAAATTAAATAAAAAAGATAGAACACTCGTAAAAGTAATTTCTGCACCAATGATGTTCAAATATAAATACAAATAGTAATTATCAAAATATTAGTTTTGTTTTTAAATTAATTCATCATTCCGTTTGTAATTCGACCATATTTGCGGCAACATTATAAATGGTGCTTGTTGTTGGACAAATCTTTAACCGACGCAAATAATGGGGATTATTATGAGTTTAAAAGTAAATTATGTAGGAATTGAGATAGATAATTCCATTATTCGAGCTTCGATCCTTGACTCTGAAGTAACAAAAATAATTGGATATGCAGAACTTAAAAGATCTAACGAAGATGAGAATTTTGACAATTTATCAAAAGAGCTTGCTGTGCTTTGGAAAAAGTTACCTGAAAAGTTCACTAGTTGTGTTAAAGTTGCCGCAACTTTTGGGGTAAATGAAAGTGGTGTACAAAAATTAGATGACCCAAACCTATCAATTGAGTCAACTTTAGGAGAAAATTTTTGTGGCTACGTTGATAATGAATTAACTGTTTATGCACCAAAAAAAATAGTAGAAACAATTCTAGGAGCATTCAACGTAAGCCAGATTCCGTTAGAAAGACTAGAACTAGCAGTAAGTGCTGCAGCAAGAACTCTCCCATCTAAATCGGATTGCACTTTTACTGTTGGATCTGGCTGTTGGTGGTTTGCAGAAGTAGAAAAAGGAAGACTAACAAGTGCTTCTCAAAAAGACGTTAGCTCTAATGACAGATCTCTATATCTAGTAGAATCTGCAGAAGTAGGCGAAACACAACTAAATGAATTATCAGACATCGCAATTAATAGTCAACTAGTGGACACATTCAAAATTGCTAAAGCAAACCTTGCAGTTTCTGCTGGAGCCGCAAAAGGAATTATTGAGCAATCAACAAACTTCGTTCCTGAAAAAATCGCTGAAAAGCAAACTGACAACAAACTAGCTGGCTCAGAATCTACGGAATCTGAGGTAATAGACTTTGAGTCTTTAAGAGGAATAGATCCCGAGGTTGACAGCGCTGCTCTTAACCCTACGATTTCAATGGTTCAGCAAGGACAATTACAACAATCTCAAGCTCAAGTAATTGAACCAAGGATACAAACAATTGAGTCACCCATCGGAACCCTACCATCACCTACTCAGCACAACAGAGGTTTTGATGGAGATGCAAACCATCACGAGAAGCTACAACCACAAATTATTGCACCTTTAACAAAAGTCAACACGAGCACAAAAGTTGAAAACATTAACGACAACGAAACAGAAACACACCCAGTTCAAAAAAAATCTAAAAGATCGTTTTGGAAAATACTAGGACAACTAGTTTTGAAGCTTATTATATTTATTCTGCTTGCTTGCATTGGCCTTCTTGCAGGATTAGGTGCGTACTTCATAATAAATGAAACAGATTTAATTCAGCAGAACTCGGCTGAAGAAACAGTTGAAGCAGACACATAAATCTATACTTGAAGATCTTTCCATTTCTGAAGACGTTTAATGAGTTCGGGTTCTTCTAACTCGCCTTCAGATAATTTTATTTCTGTCAAATATTTCACAGCTTTGCCTACAAGAGGCCCTGCTGGCAAGTCCAACAGCTTCATAATCTGGTTTCCATCAAGTTGAGGTCTTAGTGCTGCTATTCGGTCTTGTTCTTCTAGTTCTTCTATTCTTTCTTCAAGCTCATCCACCGATGCTTGCAAGGCATCTGCTTTATGTTTGTGCTTGGTTGTGCAGTCGCTGCGTACTAATTTATTTAACTCTATAAGATTCGGGCCAGCATCTTTAACGTAGCGGCGTACCGCAGAATCTGTCCAACCATCCGAGTAGCCTTTAAACCGACCAGAAAGCCTCACTAGCTCGGTAATTTTTTCGACAAATTGTGGATCGTATTCAAGGGCTTCTAGCCTCTTTCTAGTCATCTTTGAACCGACTATTTCGTGATGTCTGAAAGTTACACCGTCTTTCCCAAATCGCCTTGTGGCTGGCTTACCAATATCGTGCATTAACGCAGCGAACCGAACAACTAGTTCTGGTTCTGCCTGTGAGGTTACTTTTATAGTGTGTGCGAGAATATCTTTGTGCTTGTGAGTCTCATGTTGTTCTAAATCTAATGCTGGCAATTCTGGAATTATTTGTTCAGCTATTCCTGATTTACAGGCTTCCCATAGAGATTCTTGTGGGTCCTGCAATAAAAGAATGTTATTTAACCATTCCCTCATGCTTGTTTTTGTCGCTAACACGCTATTCGACTCAATATTCACTCAAACAACGATACACCCATGAGCGCACATTTAGCACGTATATATCTGCTTGTCTATTGACATTCAAAAATAAGTATGCGTATAGTAATTGAAACGGTTCTGTACTACTTTCTGGCGGGAATCGTGGCGGAAATAACAATGCGGTGAGACGGCACCCGTGTATCTTGGCGGAGTCACGGGATGCCGGCTCTCTCTTACTGGAAAAGTTTTAGCAAAGATTTTTAACTTCCACAAACAGAACTCAAGCAACCCGATTAGACATAGAACTTTACTGACTTTTTAAAATTTTATATAATGTGTTCTGCAGATGGATCAAACAAAGGTTCGCTACAATCTGTACCAACTCGCCGCAGCAACGAGCAACTCTTGATGGCTGAATAACGCTTTCTCCACTTTTAATCCAGAACGCATAAATTTGGTTAATGCTCAATAGTCTGTTTGGACTATATGACAATAATGCAATACCTATGGAGTTTGCGTAATTTCTGAGCCAATATTGTTGTAGGCGGTAATCAACATGAGTGACAGTCAAACTACAAATACAGATTCAGGTATTGAAGCTTTCGAATCCTTCTACATTTTAAATTATAAGCAGACTGTTGCGCTTGCTAAATCTCGGGTTGACAGATTAAGTATTGCTGAAGAAATTGTTCAGGAAGCATTTAATACAATTTGGCAGAAGTGGGATGATTTAGAAAATCCTGCATACTATTTACGAAAGATTGTTTCTAATAGATGCAAAGACGAGTTGAGGAAACGGTTGGTGCATAGAAATAATCGTAGGTTCCTTGAAAGTGAAGTTCACCCAGAAAAACCTTATCTGACTGACGCTCTTTTAAAGATTTCAAATCGTAAACGGACAGCTATTATTCTTAGATACTTTGGTGGAAGAACTACCAATGAGATTGCTGAGGCAATGGAGATTCCTGCAGGAACTGCTAAGAGTTTATTACATAGAGGCATGAGCGATCTACGTTTAGCTATGGCTTAATATATTTCGTATTTATTGTCTGGCAACAAATGAGACAACATCAGTTGTTGCTGGCTACACTTAATTTATTGCCCCCGTAGCTCAGTGGATAGAGCAATGGTTTCCTAAACCGTGTGCGTAGGTTCGATTCCTATCGGGGGTATTACAAACCCAATGGTTCAATATCTGACAGATGATAGTCATCAGCCTGAAATCTAAATCCAAACAGCCAACAGTATATGAATTTAGACCTTATAATATATATAGCGGTTAGAGTTTCATAAAATGGCGGAACAGCACATGAACAAGATAGTAGAAATTGATGGTTTCCCATTACCTGATACAACAGACATAGCTATCCCTAAAAATCCAGAAGAAGATGAAGACACTAGTATTACTCTTGTAAATACGCGATTTAACACAAGACTTGCCGCAGAGAAAGTGAGTAGCTGGGATGGTGACGTAAACGATCTTACCGAAACGGGACAAATAGTTTTAGAACGAACACTTAAACTATTTCACCCATGTCTAAAATTTATAGAAAATGTCGAATTTACTGAACGATTATATGAGACTTTAGAAACAAGATGTGATGACCTTCACACAGACGACGAAAGAGACCTAACAATGTTTCTGAGCTTGCCAGTCAACCAAAACAGATTAACGTACTCGACTGAAATATTTTCAAACAAGTTAATTTGGCCACAAGGAGTTGTTCAAGCAAATAAACCCATCCCCTCACACCCGGTACGTCCTGGAGTTTGGGCCCTAATAGACGGATCCTATCCACACAGAGGAAACCCTGACGGTCCAAGAATCATATATATAGTGAGCATCACGTTAAAAGAATCAACTTCTGATAAAAGCCTCTTAAACTTTGCTTCAAGATTATCTAGAAACGTTGATGAAAGAGAATTAAGGTATACAAGCGTAGATTTAGATAAGCTTCCACCATGGCAACCAGAACTCTCGCTGTATGACTATAAACCACAATTCTGGGATCAAGGACCCAAACTAAGAAGATAGCCACCATTTTGATGACTTAGACTGAGGAATGGCATAGAGCTCTCCTGAGAATGCATTCAGTATTATTACGACCCTGACAAACTATAACTTTGATGCATAAACAGGGTTTCAAGAATGAGCGTATAGTGAGCGCAGCGGCCACCCCTTAGATAGACACTGCTCTGACCAGGCAAAACGCACGAAAGATGGATGTTTTCCTAAACCGTGCTTGCACGCCGTGTGCGTAGGTTCGATTCCTATCGGGGGTACTACCATTTTTTGGTGCTCGGAACTTTCTCATATTTGGTCCGGGTAAAGCTGTGCCGTTAATCCTGTAATATTTCAGATTACCTAAAGTGCTGACGATATGTTAAAATATACATATGGAACATACAGCTACCAAACGAGTACACATGGACATCTTCCCAACCGAAGACCAAATCAAAGCTTGGAATTCCCTATCTCGTGATGAGCAAGTAGCTCAAAAACAGCAACAAATCGATGAAGCATATAACTCTGGAGTTGACACTCGAACTCGTGAAGAAGTAAGAGAACTGGCTGAAAAGAAAATCAACGAAATAAGAGCCCAAAACCTAGCCTGATGGATTACAAGTTA
>ENA-ORXT01001042-ORXT01001042.1-marine-metagenome-genome-assembly--contig:-NODE-1042-length-39410-cov-6.465970_pt1 | contig 39410 bp, 31 predicted proteins | sample MGYA00237868_ERZ511482 | MGnify/ENA metagenome assembly ERZ511482 | reverse complement strand
AAAAGAGAATATAGCGAGTCTTGATAATCTTAAATTCTCCAAGTCAGAATTAACAGCAATTTCTAAGATACTAGGTTAGACCATTAAGCAGAGTTGGCAAAAGCTTTTATGTACTTAAAGTAATGCTTTAGTCAACTTAAACTTAAGCTAGACATATATAACTTGTTTGTTTCGTTCGTATTAGGCAGTAGTATTTTGTTGCTTATCATATTATCATATTAGTGTTTTATTACCATCATGATAGATGTTTTGCAGGAGTCCTTATCCGGTAGCTAAGCTAATTGGATATACCCAATTCAAACCAGAAGAATTTCAATTGTTGCGATGATAACGTATCATAACGATAAGTTGGGAGATTAGTAAATCCTGTCTTTTTTTTGTGACACAAAAGAACTTTCAATATTCATAATAGTCAAACTCATGACTCTGATCATGCCTCTCTTGAAAGAGAAGAGTCATCCGTACAAAACGCATGATTTTCCAAGGCGTGCAGTTCCTACATTTTTAGGCAGTCTAGTAGGGGCTATAAGAATCTTACGGAAAACTATTTGATGCATTCTCTCAACATTTCAGCATGATCTATGCTATCTTATGAAGCTAATTTATTATTTAAAAAAAAGGCCACTCGAATAAATCGAGCAGCCTTAAAAATCGGTTTAAATCTTTATTACTTAATCAAAGATATATCTCAATCCAAGTCTACCAGACCATCTTGAGCTAAACCCTGCAATGTTTAATCTATCGTTTCCTAACGTATCATCTCTATAAGTAAATTGAGGAGAAGTACCATCTTGCTCATAACCCTCAAATTGAATCACCTCATTATTGTTGAAGTCACCTTGTATAAAATATCTTGTTCCCCATTTATTATTTATGAGATTTGCAAAATTGAATATATCCAATGATAGTTGAAGCTTGTGATTTCTACCTCCTAAATTCATTCCTAGGTCTTGTCTGATTGCAAAATCGACCATGCTTTCGAATGGTTCTCTCGATCCATTCTTCAAAGCATATTGTCCTCGTCGGCTTGATAAACCTGAATCGCTCTCAATTAACGCATCTAGATTAGCCCATTGTTGCGCTGCTGTTACAGTTGCTCCATCACTCGTTTCATAGTCTACTAAATTAATATCAGCAATAGTAGCGGGTACATATATGAGTGATCTATTTCTACTAGTACTTCCGTCCTCCTGATTAATATTTCGAGAATCTCCACCACCTCTAGCATATACACTTGAGTACGCTCGACCAGAACGTCCATCATATATCAATGAAAAGGTAGTTGCTGTATTTCCATCGCTTCCCCAGTTTAATCTGTAGTTAACTACACCTAGAAATCGGCTTCCAGGAGAAAAGTCTGATCGACCATAAATAGCACTGTTTCTACCATCTACATGTACTTGTCCTCTCCATTGTGAAGAGTTTTGGGAGGATTGCCCATCATTTATCGATTGTGCGTCACCATAAGTATAGGAGAGGTTCAGATTCAAACCTGAATTGAAACTCTTTTCTGCACTCGCAGTTACATTATATGTATATCCTTCACTAGTATTATGACCTACATAGATCGCACTGTAAGTTTCATCTATGCTAGATCGACCAAATACTGGTCTATTATCAGGTCCACCTGTCCAGTTAAAGTCAAGCGTATTGTCAGAATTTACATTTTGATAAAGTACGTTATTCAAAGTCTTGGTATAAATACCTTCCAAAGAGACATTCCAGCCTCCTCCTAGCGTTTTATCTACGGCTAGGTTTCCTCTGAGTACTTGTGGATATTTGAAATCATCTACAAATAGATCTACTTGTCCTGAAGGGGTAGTAAAATTTGGGTCGGAATACTGATTTGCAGGATCTGGTCGGAAAAGAACATCTCCATCTATATCTCTTTCATCTAGACTTCCTATTGTAAGACCGTTATTATTAAACATCGCTCCAGGCCAAACGAAAGGTACTCTACTAGTGAAGACACCTATACCACCTCTTAAAATTGTATTTCTAGTACCATCCAGTTTATACTCAAAACCTACTCTTGGACTAAACATTAGCTGGCCTTGTGGCGCACTTCCAGGTGTAATATTTTGAGCTATGTCGTACTGTGCTTGGACTAGTGGTAATGTAGTGCTTGCAAATGTAGGCGCTATTGCAGGGTCCGAGGTAATGATCGGAACATCAAGCCTTAACCCAGCTGTAACTGTTAATTTTTCGTTTATTTCTATCTCATCTTGTGCATAAAGTCCAAGCTGAGCCGCATTAAAATCTGCTGCCGCTTGTGAGTCATCTCCGATCACCCTTTCATCTCCTGCGATCAAAGAATAAGATCTGTCATAATCTTGAGCTGGCGCACCATTTAAGAAATCATCTAGACTATTGAAATCATAAGATCCAAAGTTCTGACGAATAAATACATTTCTAATTCCATAGAATTCGTTATGTGTACCTAATGTGATGGTATGCTTTCCTTTATATAGTTTTAGATTATTCGTAATGCTGAGAATTGATTGCTCCAATACGTTTCCAGTAGAAAATTCTTCAGTACCAAATCTGATTGATCCTCGGCTCCCGTCATCTATTAGCACGAATGGGAAATTTTCACCTAATGAACCCCTATCATCATTTACAGTCGTATAACCAATGATCAAGTTGTTAGAAATTTTATCATTGAATCTTGAGTTTAGTTCTAGTGCAGATGAGTTGGTGATACTAGGAAAGAATACTCCATTATTAGAAAAGTTGATCCTGCTAGCACTTCCACCATTTCTGTTGAACTGTTCTGCCTTAGTATATTGATGTCTTAACGTTAGTTTGTGTTCATTACTCAAATTAAAATCAAGCTTACCAAACAATTTTACACCTTGGAGTTCATCTTGAGTATCACCATAAGTACCTGGATCATAATTGTAAGTATTCATCAAAAAAGATCTTAGGTTATCAAGATCAGCTACTGATGCTCTACCATCTTCACTTGTATACAATGCAGGGTCAAAAGGCACTGGAGTAACATCATTTTGAAGTTCTACATTTGTAAAGAAGAAGACCTTGTCTTTTACTATTGCTCCACCTAAGGATGCACCATAAGTTTTCTTCGCAAAGTCAGCAACACTTGTTCTATCTGATCCAGTTCGTTCGGTCTCATTGCCATTATTTTTACCCACAAGTCCCTGATTTTGCAAAAAGTAGTAGGCTGTTCCTTCAAAGTCATTAGAGCCTGATTTGGTAACGGCATTGATACCACCACCTGCGAAACCTCCAAAGGTCACGTCATATGGAGATAAGACAACTTGTATTTGATCAATGATATCAATACTGAATGGAGAAATTCCAGTTTGACCACCATTGGTTCCTGATCCTGCAAGTCCAAATATGTCATTGTTGACTGCACCATCAATATAAATAGCGTTGAATCTATTATTTGTACCAGCAAATGACGATCCATTTGATTGTGGAGTTAATCGGACATAATCATTAAGACTTCTGTTTAATGTAGGCATTAATTCTATTGCTTCTGTAGAGATCTGAGTACTAGAACCAGTATTCTTACCTAAAGAACCTTGTAGAGCAGTTACTAGGACCTCATCCAATTGTACACCAGAAGAGCCTAGCATTACATCCCGGACAAAAGATTCACCTAATCGTAAGTAGACATTGGTGATTTCGGTATTCTCCAAGCCAAGATATGAATAGCTTAAAGTGTAAGGACCTCCAACTCGCATGTTATCGATTCTATAGTATCCATCATTGTCGGTAGTGGTTCCATAGAATGTACCTGTTGGTACGTGTATAGCTGTGACACTAGCTCCGATGACAGTTCCTTCTTCTTCGCTTACTTGTCCTTTCATGGAGGAAGTTGTAGAACCTTGAGCGAAAATATTTGCACTTGATAAAATAAATAATAGAGAAAAAAGTATAATTCTCATAAAGATTGGTTTAAAAGATAAAGTGGTTAATAAATAGTGTTTTCAAGAAAAAATGAATAAAGTTCAAGTAAAAAACTTTAAGCATTTCAAGTTTTTAATTCTGTTTTTTATTTTGAATTGGTCTCAATTAAAAATTTTTCCTTTTTAATTATTTAGGTCTACAATCATAGATTAATAAAGCGCAAACTTAGCATAACTACGTTAACACAAAGTAAATTTATTTATAAAAAAAAGTAATATGTGTTTACATGGAATTAGTTACTAACAGCACCAAATATTATGTTGAATAACTAAGATTTAACTGCTCATTTAAGATAAACTGACTGCTTATCTTTGTCTTTTATCTTTACATCGATGTTTTCTTGCATGGTCGTAGCAAGGGACAGTCCTACATAATCAGGTGTGATAGGAAAAGATTTGTGCTTTCTATCTACGAGTACCGCCATTTCTACTTTATTGGGTAGGGTTTCTAGTAGTGGCTTCATAGCATAAAATAAGGTCCTGCCAGTGTTGGCCACGTCGTCGACTATTATGACCACTTTGTCATTAAGTTCTTCGGTATCTACATCCAAGGTGACTGGATGTGCAATTGGCTCAGCAGGGTTGATGCTTATTTGGCATAATTTGAATTCCGTCTTTGTTTTTTTCTTGAGTTCCTTGAGTAGCATTTTGGCAAAGCCCAAGCCGTTTTTATTTATACCGACTAGATAAATTACTGGTGCATTAAAGTTGTTCTCGATTATCTCATACGATAGGCGCTTTATCTTTTGCTGAATTTGATTCTGATTAAGAATTTTCATGTTTACTTTTTAACTACAAGATGCCGTAATGAGTCGATGAAAATAGTATTACTTTTAATAAAGATATCATAAACTTCATTCATGGGAATATCTCAGTTCATCTTCATCGCAGTTCTTTTAGTTACCACTTATTTTGCGGTAAAACAATTTGGTAAGATCAAAAGAAATATTTTCCTAGGACAAGATGAGGTTATCAAAGGGAATGCTATTGAGCGTTGGAAAAGCGTTCTTCTAGTTGCTTTTGGACAGAAAAAAATGTTTAAAAGGCCGATTGCTGCATTCATGCATTTATTCATTTACGTAGCTTTCTTGTTTACACAGATCGAGGTGATAGAGATTTTAATAGATGGTATTTTCGGTCTGCATCGATTCTTTGCTCCTATACTTGGTGGATTTTACACGCTGTTAATAAGTTCTATTGAGATACTATCGGTGCTTGCTTTTATAGCCACGATAGTATTCTTGTGGAGAAGGAACATTCTTAAGTTACCTAGGTTTCACAAAGATGAAATGACTGGATGGCCTAAGCTTGATGGTAATTTGATATTGGTGCTTGAGCTGTTATTGCTGATAGGTATTTTTACTATGAATGGTACGGATATCGTACTACAGCAAATGGGAAATCCAAAATATCCTGACACTGGAGGATTGGTCGTGAGTAGTTTTGTAGGACCTGTGCTATTTGGTGATCTTTCGCAAGGAGTGCTCGTAGGGCTTGAGCGGTTTGGTTGGTGGTTACATTTCCTAGTGGTATTAGTGTTTCTGAGCTATATTCCTAGGTCTAAGCATCTTCATATTTTCTTAGCCTTCCCTAATGTCTATTTCCAAAAATTGAGTGCTAGAGGAGAAATGGAAAATATGCCTGCTATTATGGATGAGGTCAAGTCTATGATGGGGCTAATACCTGAAGCAGAGATGCCTCCCGCTGATGCAGAGTTGCCTGAGTTTGGAAGTAAGGATATATTCGATCTAAGTTGGAAAAACATCCTGGATGCATATACCTGCACAGAATGTGGTAGATGCACATCTGTCTGCCCTGCTAATCTTACAGGTAAGAAGTTATCTCCGAGGAAAGTAATGATGGATATTAGGGATAGAGCAGAAGAGGTAGGGAATAATTTAGATACGGGAGATAAGCAGTATATAGATGAGGCAAAAGCTAAAGATGGTGAGCCTCTGAGTAAAGAAAATTATGCAGATGGTAAGAGCCTTTTTGATTACATAAGCAAAGAAGAGTTACATGCTTGCACTACTTGCACCGCTTGTATAGAAGCGTGTCCCGTATTGATCAATCCGATGGAGCCTATTTTGAAACTTAGGAGATACGAGATATTAACAGAGTCAGCGGGCCCTGGAGATTGGTTGCCGATGTTTACTAGTATAGAAAACAGTGGTAGTGTATGGCAAATACCGGATGCAAGAGATAAATGGACAGAACAATTAGAAGCTTAAAATAAAAAGGATATGGGGATCAAGGTATTAACTATGGCTGAGATGGCAGCCGCAAGCGAAGAGCCAGAGATACTATTCTGGGTCGGTTGCGCAGGTAGCTATGATGCAAGAGCGCAGAAGGTGACTGTTGCTTTTTCTAAGATATTGGATAAAGCAGGGATAAAGTTCGCCATTCTGGGCAATGAGGAGAGTTGCACAGGAGATCCTGCTAGAAGAGCAGGTAATGAGTTCGTCTTCCAGATGTCTGCTCTACAGAATATCGAAACCCTAAAAATGTATAAGGTCAATAAGATAGTAACGACCTGCCCTCACTGCTTTAATACACTCAAGAATGAGTATCCTGCACTTGGAGGTAATTATGAAGTAATACACCACACACAGTTGATACAAAAGCTGATAGATGATGGTAAGTTAAGTATAGAAGGAGGTAATTTTAAGGGTAAGAAGGTAACTTATCATGACTCCTGCTATCTGGGAAGGGTCAATAATATCTATGAAGCGCCGAGGAATTTATTGAGTGCTATAGAAGTAGATCTCACTGAAATGAATAGAGCAAAAGAGAGAGGTCTTTGTTGTGGAGCTGGTGGAGCTCAGATGTTTAAAGAGGACGAACCAGGGGACAAAAGAATCAATATAGAGCGGGTAGAAGAAGCGCTAGAAACAGGCGCCACCACGATTGCTGTCAATTGCCCGTTTTGTCTTACTATGATGTCCGATGGCGTAAAAGCAAAAGAGAAGCAAGAAGAGGTGATGGTGTACGATATCTCGGAGTTGATCGTACAGTCCAATGGTTGGTAAATAAAAAATAATTATAGTTGTTAAGAGAATTAATAGCCTTAGAAGACCACTCAAAGATCTGGGTATATCAAGCGGATAGAGAACTGGATTTCAATGAGATCGATGCATTGAGACCAGAAATATTCAAATTTGTAGATCAGTGGACCAGTCATCACAACTCAGTCTTGGGGTATGGTAATATATTTCACAAACGATTTATTGCTCTTTTCGTAGATGAAAGCATGGCTGCTACGAGCGGATGTTCTATTGATTCTTCTGTAGCCTTCGTGCGGTCAGTTGGTCAGGAATTAGGTATTGATTTCTTTGATAGACTTAACTTCACTTATCTCGTAGGGGAAGACGTAAGGACCATCAAGACTAATGATCTTGCTGCTGCAGTAAAGTCAGGGGAGGTCACTGATGAGACACTTTTCTTCGATAATCTGGTGAAAACGAAAGGTGATTTCCTTCAGTCTTGGTTAAAACCGCTGAAGGACAGCTGGCATAGTAGATTCGTTTGATGATCAATTCCATATGATTATCGCTATGCTTGGCATGTTCATCGATAATTTTGTCGTTATAGCTTTTAAAGCACGATCTTACAGTACATGTTAGGTAAAGTAAAAGATATATTAGGAATAGAAGGCGTAAAGATAGAGCTGATATGCCCAGAAGTGATTCCAGATGGAATAGACAAAATAGAGGGTATCATCAAGCTAACTACGGTCAGAGAGCAAGAAGTCAAACGCATAGATATCAAATTGATCGAAAAGTATGCTCGGGGGAGAAAGGAGAAAAAGTTGATCGATGAATATGTTCTTGGAGAATTTATGACAGAAACGTCCATTAAAGTCATACCTGGTCAAGAGCACCTTTTAGATTTTGTATTAGATTTCACTCGTGCTAAATCTCCTATGGATAAAATGCAAGATGACAGCATAATCTACAAAGGACTGATCTCCGTAGCTAAGTTTTTTAAGAAAGTAAAATCAACTCATCGCATAGAGGGGATTGCGAATGTAAAAGGAACTAAACTAGATCCAAACTTTAAGAAGCCTATTCAGATAAGGGGCTAGTTGCTAGGATCAATAGTTGGCGGACTCGCACCACCTTTATTTTGTTTAGTGATGAGATTCAATATCTCTTCATCTGACTTACCAAGATTCTCTATGAGAAATTTTACGTGAGAAGCTAGATCATGGTCTGGATATCTCTCTATGAAAGTCTCGTAAGTCTGCTTTGCTAAGTCAAGATTCTTAAGTTCGTTATCCAATAAGAATCCTTTTAAGAATACTACGGTAGGTGTTTTTTCATTATTTGGATAGGCATCGATCATCCAATCGTATATAGTCAATGTCTTAGGGAAGGTCCTCATACTTCGGGACACTTCTGCCGCTTTGTATAAGTAAAGGGCAGATAGACTATCAAGTTCAGGATTAGCAAGGGCATATGCCTCTGCTACATCTACGAATTTGAGTGAGTTTTCTTTGTTGAGCCCAAATTCATTTGGGTTATCAAATATGCTGACCATTATGGTATCGACATAAGCTTCGGTAGTCCCATTTTCATTACTGATCAACTGGTCTAGCGCTGCTACTTGAGTAGGGTTAGGAGAGTTTAGATAACTCTTATACAGGGTTATGGCCACATGATCCTTCTTGACTTTTTGCATAAGCTTTGCTAGCTCTAAAGTATACGATTCATTTTCAGCATCGGATGGATAGTCTTTAATGAGTGGCATTAAGAAACTTATAGCACTAAAAGGTTGGTTATACTTAAGTGATATATTTGCAGCTTTTTTAAGAACAGGTTTTATCGCAGCTTTGTCATCTTTGTTATCACTTATAAAAGTTTTGGCTTGTTCTATGTATGATTTGATATTGTCCGCAGAAGGATCACTTATAATCGCAGATTCTAGCTGACCGAGTACATCATCCTTGGAGCCAGAATCATTCTTGCAAGAAATGGATAGGACGGAAATAAATAATCCGATCCAAAAGAAATTAGCTGAGATTGATATATTCATGCAGTTTTATATATAGCAAATTTATGATTAGATATCACATTATTCAGTAATGTTATATAAAAAAGCGTGAATTAAAACATTCTAATGCTTTTGAGATTGAATTAAAGATTAAAATGAGTAAAAAAGTAAATATTTTTTGGTTTAGAAGGGACTTAAGGTTGGATGATAATGCAGGGCTATATCATGCCCTAAAAGGTAAGTATCCTGTAGTTCCGATTTTTATTTTTGATAGTAATATCCTTGATAAGTTATCAGATAGATCAGATGCACGAGTACACTTTATACATGATGCGCTCCAGGCTCTTCATCTAGATATATCCACCTATAATTCTAGTCTGCAAGTATATGCGGGTCGGCCAGAGAAAGTGTGGAAAGAACTTCTCAGTAATTATGATATCGAGACGGTCTACACCAATCATGACTTCGAGTCTTATGCAATAGAAAGAGATACCAAAGTAAAGAAGCTACTAGAGAAACAAAAGGTTGATATGAAGACCTACAAAGATCATGTCTTGATGGAGGCTGGGGAAGTACTAAAGGATGATGGGTTACCATACACCGTATTTACACCGTACAAGAGAAAATGGATCGCCAAGGTTAGCGAAGGGAAAGATGATCTGACCAAGAGCTATTACCTTAAGTCGTATCCTACACTCAAATATGCGACTAACTTTAAGGTTGAACTCCGTCCTATGATGCCTTCCTTAAAGGACATTGGGTTTGAGCCTTCTGACATCCCTTTCCCGTCACAATCAGTTGCTCGAAAATTGATCAAAGATTATGGAGAAAATAGAAATTTTCCAGCTGTAGACGGTACTTCGAAATTGGGTGTTCATTTTAGGTTTGGGACGGTAAGTATCAGGGAGAAAGCACGCAAGGCTATCAAGCTGAGTGATGTATATCTCAGTGAATTAATATGGAGGGATTTCTATGCACAGATATTGTCTAAATTTCCTCACGTAGAAGAGAATGCTTTTCGGGCTAAATATGAGAAGGTAGAATGGCGCAACAATGAAGATGAGTTCGCCGCATGGTGTGCAGGTAAGACTGGTTATCCTATGGTCGATGCAGGGATGCGGGAGCTTAATAATACGGGCTATATGCACAACAGAGTACGTATGGTGGTCGCTAGTTTTTTGACTAAGCACTTACTCATTGACTGGCGATGGGGTGAAGCCTATTTTGCAGAAAAGTTACTAGACTTTGACCTAGCTAGTAATAATGGAGGATGGCAGTGGGCAGCCGGATGTGGGACAGATGCAGCTCCTTATTTCAGGATATTTAATCCTACTTCTCAGCTCACTAAATTTGATAAGAATCTAGTGTATACAAAAAAATGGGTCCCTGAGTATGGAACTCCAGAATATCCGGAACCGATTGTGGACCACAAAATGGCCAGAGAAAGATGCCTGACAGCGTACAAAACTGCGCTCAACAACGCTTAGCTTAATTAGGATTAAATTCTATATTAAAAATTTAATTGTTTCGCTCGCTGATGTATCACGCTGATAGTCAATCAGATAGAGTGCACTTCTGTGAATGTTTTTAGAACAATAATCGAATTTTGTTCCAAAAATTTGGCACTTCTGGCAAGTCTTTTGACTCTCTAAGTATAGAAATTAGGAGCAAGGATTATTTACCTGATCACCTCATCAGATATTAACTTAGTCTGCGTCCCGTGGGCAAGCGCCTAGATGGTTGAGATATACTGTCTGGGCGTATTTCTAGCCTGCAAGTTCTTCGGCCTTTTCTAGTAACCAGAATTTACTTGATACTAAGGATTCTTTTTCGAGGTTTTTCTTAAATAAATCAATCTTTTGTTTATCTCCCATACTTACTTTAGTTAACCGTTCTAAGTATTTTGTAAAATTTAGATAATTACTTTTCATCCTGTCTGGTAAATTATTTTTTCGACGGAGAAACACTTTAAAACTCTTTATTAAAAAGTCTAATGCATCATATTCATCTAATTCATAATAGGTTGATAGGAGAATAACTTTAGAGTTTAGATTATAAAAGATGTCATCATATTCCACATCTCTTAATTGCTTTAAGACTTCATCGAATTTTTTTTCATACCAATACAACCTAGCTAAATTGAAACTGATAGCATTTTGGCGATATTTTTCATTTAGAAATCCACTGTAATCACTTATAAATTTCTCCACCCATTCAAAATTATTGAGTCGGAGAGCTATGATGACAATATTCCTAAATAGCGCCGGATCTAATTCGCCGGCTTCTAAAAATATTTCATTGGACATTCCGAATTCATATAATTTGAAAAGTTCTCGGTAATAGAATTCATTTTCAATATTTACTTTCCGAACGCAGTAGTTACAGGCTGAATCGAATATTATTTTCATCTCACTCAAAGGGAATACGTTAACATTCTCTCTAATAACCTTTTTTAAGTTTTCGAAATGAAGCTTGTGATCTGGTTGACTAGTAGTTAAGTAAACCAGATAGTGTCCATGCAGGATTGGAAATGCTTTAAAGTCTATTTTTTGAATGTTCTCTATAAGGTCATCAATAAATCTAATTTGCTCGTCATTCTTTGAGATGTTTTTCCATGAGTACAAAGAGTTGTAATACTTCATTTTTTCTGTCAGGAAAAATATATCTAGGTTATTTACTATTCTTGTGATATTTAGGTCAATTTGATCTGACTTTGATTTTGACTTTTTTTCGTACTGGGTAGTTAGGTTAAATATGTTTTTTTCGATTTGATATTGATAGTAAAAATAGGACGACCCTTTTTCTAGCTGATATCTGGATAGTCTATCTACAGTATTCAATGTAGAGTTATATAGTTTCTCAATTTTTTTTTCGGCAATAGCTTTTAAAAGATAATTTGCTTTATGCAATGGGTTTTTTTGAAACCCTTCGATTGCAAAGAATTCTTCTATTAATCTGAGAAGATCAGTATTTAGCTTTCTGAACTTTGTATCGTTAAAAGATTTTTTGCCAAATGTATGCCTCCAAACTTCTAACTTATCTACAGGTGCTTGCTGATCAAGCTTTATAGAATGAAATATATAGTCAAAATGACTAATCAGTTTTTCATTTTTATTGAAATATGGAGAGTTTACAAACTTTTGCAGTCTATTTAGCTCATAAATGGACAAAGCTGATAAGGCTATTATTACTTTATTGTTGTTCATTATATTATGATAGACTCAAATATGTAACTATCTAGTTGTTAATGTAGCTATAGTTTATAACTATATTTTATATGTATATCAACAAATTAATAATTTGATTTGAGTAATCTAAGGTTAAATGTTTAGTTATCATTTTGTTATAGATAGCTAATTGTCAACATATGACATATCTGATTAAATAATATAAATAATCCTTCAATATTGATGTAAAAGTACTTTCAAATATTCTATCTTGCACCTAACTCATTAATAACCAAAAACGTCTAGCTTGAAAATTCAATATTTGAAAGCTTTCTTTACACGAATAATCCTCATCCAAATATGTCTTATTTGGGGTTTAAATCTTATTGCCCAGTCTAATCCTGTTTCACAGAAAATTTTACTTACTCCAGGAGAGACATTTTCGACTATTGTACATTCTTCAGAGGATATCGATATTTTATTGGATGGGTTTGATTCAGGTATACTGCTAGAAGGTATAGAAAACCCTAGTCTTGGTAAAAATCAATATAGAATATCATTTACAGTTGCTGATGATTTTGAAGGTATAACTGAGTTAGGTGTTGAGTATTTTGAAGAAGTAGGTGTAAGAACCTTTGCTAGATATTCTAAGTTCATATTCGATGTAGCAGCATCTCAAATAAAGACAAAGCACGATTATAAGTCCATAGGCGTAAATAGCCAAAACCAAATTATAGAAGTACTCGATAATGATGAAACTACTCATGGTCCATTAACCCTTGTGACAGTAGCACATCAAGAAAATGGATTGGCGGAAATTATTGAAGGACAGTTGAGATTTACGCCTAGTGCAGATTTTGCAGGAATGGCTTACGTCAATTATGTGGTATCCAATGCAAAAGGTAGAACTGCAATGGGGACTGCTACTGTATGTGTACTAGACCCAAACTACGTAGCTGCGGCAGGTGTAATAGAATTAACTACAACTTACAATAAGAGTGTACCAGTACTGCTTCCATCTGAAGATTTTAATATTGACCAAATAGCCGGCCTAAGTTACGGTGAAGTTGAGTTGTTGGGGGCTGATGTATTTGAGTATATACCTAATGGTAATGCTACGAATACAGAGACTTTTACAGTTACTGACAGTGCTAATGGCCTTAGTAGAACAGTGATTATAAAAATAATTGGTAATGATAGATCTAATCTGTCAATAGTAGATGATGAGTACTATACAGAAATAAATAATAGCCTTTCTTTTGATGTATTCGAAAATGATTTTATTAAGGATAATGCTATTATTGCTTATTCAGAAGGTTTGGAACATCTAGGAGGTGGAGATTTTAGATTTACTCCTGATGCTAATTATCAAGGTATCAAACAATTCGAATATGAAACCTTTGATGGTTACGAATATAATCTAGGAAATATCACGATTTATGTTAATAATTATTATCCTGAGAATAAACCTAAGTATGAGTTTGTAACTAAAGAGAATACCTCCTTTATTATTAACTATGAAGCACCTGTTGATGCATTTGATATCAGGGTATTATCTCAGCCTGGTAACGGGAAGCTCTACGATCTTGATTCTTATGTATATGGTTGTGGAATGGATGAAGGTCAAAGTCTTATTGTATATGAACCGAAATCTGGTTTCACAGGGGTAGATAATTTCAATTTAGAGTATTGTATAAATGGAACTCGTTGTAGAACAGTTAGGGTAGAGGTAGAGGTGGTTAATAAAGATGCAGATTGTAATTGTGCAGGAAGAAATTGTATATGGGCAGGTGATGCTAACCGTGATGGTAAGGTGTCTATCTCTGATCTACTTACTCTAGGATACCATGTAGGAGAGACTGGAGGGACACGGGACCAAAGTATAAGTAACAGATGGACAGCTGAGTTTGCAACCGATTGGAATAGAAGCCAAACTGTGAATGGAGTAGATGTTAAACATATAGATGCGAATGGGGATGGAATAATAACGGCTGCTGATGTAGAAGCTATAGATGCAAACTATAATAATTATAATAATCTAGTACCTAGTGAATTACTGGTGCTGAAAGACTATCCAATAGATATAGTACCTAGTGCAACATCAGTAGATTCTGGAGATTGGTTGTCATTAGATATCGTTTTAGGGTCTGAGCAGTATCCTGTCCTAGATGTACATGGTATCGCATATACGCTAAATCTAGCTCCAGGTTTCATAGATTCATCTTCTGTAGAAGTGATTGATCGGAGCAGTGTATGGTTAGGTAATAATTCGCCTATTATCAGTCTGTTTAAACAACCTAATGCAGGATCACTTCATCTAGGAAGCACTAGGACGACTGGAGAAACAGTCTCAGGAGTTGGCGTTACACACACGGTCGGATTTGTGGTTATAGAGGAGATCGAAGGTTTATTAAGAGATAGAACTAATCCTATAACCATCCTTGTAGAAAATATATCTTTCGTAGATGGCAGTGGAAATAAATTTAGACTTCCTGATGCTTCTATCGAGGTAGATTTCAATTCATCAAACAATGAAGAGAAAGTGCCTTTGGAGCAGGATTTATTTATAATACCTAATCCAGCCAATGACTTTATCAAGCTACACCTCAATGGTGCTGAGAATATTAAGGCAGTAGAGATATATGATATCAATGGCAGGCTAATACACAATGTAAGTGGTCTTGATGTAGATGAACATACGATATCTACAGAAGGTATGATAGACGGTATCTATGTGGCTAAAGTTATCACCGAGACTACTAGCATCTCTAAGAAGATCAAAGTAGTTAAGCTATAGGGTTTTAATCAAACTTTCCTAAGATTCGACAACAAGCATCTTCGTAAGAGCGTCCAAATAAATTGAGGTGGACTAGAAGGTAGTATAATTGATAAATCTCCTTTCTATCTGGATACCCATGCTCCACTTTTTTGACACTGTAGTAGCCATTATAAAAGTCTATTCCGAAACCTCCAAAGAGCTCAGTCATCGCAAGGTCGACCTCTAGATGTCCAAAATAACTAGCAGGATCGATGAGATAGCTTGTACCATTTTCGGATACTATATAATTACCGTTCCATAGATCGCCATGCAGTAAGGACGGATAGATATCGGCAAATAAGCTATCCGTCTTCTTGAGGAAGCAATCTATAGTCTGCGCAGAAATTCTTGCTAAGTAATTCTTATTAAGCGCTATAGCTAATTGAGGCTGCAATCGCTGGGAAATGTAGAATTGGCTCCATGTAGCATCCTTACGATTCGATTGAGGTAGGCTACCTATATAGTTATCATTTTCAAATCCAAAATCCTCAGCTGTATGGCTATGCAGATAAGCTAATTGGACCCCAAACTGGAATAAATCTTTACCACTTGGCTTTGGATTAGGCTTTATATACTCAAGCAATAGATAAGCAGTATTATTATAAGAAGAGCATATGATAATTTTTGGTGTTGCTATAGCTTTCGTATCAGCAATTATCTGAAGTGCCGCTGCCTCTGCACGTAGCATACTCAAGGCATTGGTACTATCATTCCATTTGATAAAATAATCATTACCAGCAGTTCTTATAAGTGCTGCATGATTGATATCACCTCCAGATATGCTAGACAGTCCTAAGATCTGCTCATCTAGTTCTTGGCTCAGATGAGCTTTAAATGCTACGTCCAATGATCGTCTAAAGCCTTTTCTCGTTTATAATAGCTAAGAGGTCATCTCTATAATTCTTCCCTATTGGGATATGCTTTGCTTCTCCTTTCTCAATTACCTCTACCATGTTACCCATTACTGCCTTTATCTTCTTAGTATTCATGATGTAGGACCGGTGTATTCTTCTGAAATACTTGCTAGGCAGTTTAGCCTCTAGACTTTTCATCGTTTGTAGAGTGATGATCCTAGAATTAGCCATTTTGATCATGACGTAATCCTTTAGCCCTTCGATATAGATGATGTCTTCAAAGTTGACCCTTATCAGTTTCTTGTCTGCTTTAACGAACATATACTCGTCGGTATCAGGAATGCTATTGTCATTTCCTTTTTTATTGAACACTTCCTCTGCTTTATTGACCGCCTTCATAAATCTATCTACTGATATAGGTTTAAGTAAGTAGTCAACAGCATTAAGCTCAAACCCCTCAACTGCATGCTCAGAAAAAGCAGTTGTAAAAATAACTAATGGAGGATTAGACAAAGACTTTAAGAAATCAATTCCATTGATCTCTGGCATCTGTATGTCTAAGAATATGAGATCGATATCATTTGATTTTAGTTTTTCATTAGCTTCAAACGCGTTAAGGCATTTACCCATTAACTCAAGGTTAGGCATCTGATTTACGTAAGTCTCTATAACATCCTGAGCTAGTGGCTCATCATCAATGATCAGTGTTTTCATGTTTGCGTTAGTTTATAAGTTTATGTCGATATTGACAGCATATTCATTAGGCGTTTCCTTAATATCTAGGTGGTATTCATCTGCATATAGTAAGTTTAATCTTCTCTTGACATTCACAAGACCTACGCCTCCACTTATCTTACTAGGAGCTTTTGGTTTTGACTGATTCTTACTATTTTTTATATTCATACTGATACTATCATCTTTTATGTTCATGATGATATCTACATACCCATCTATGATCTGAGAGTTAAGACCATGCTTAAAACTGTTCTCAATAAAAGGGATGAAAAGCAAAGGAGCGATTTTCTGGTTCCCAACTTCACCGACCATAGCAAATTCGATATCGCACTTTCCTTTGTGTCTAATTTTCTCTAGTTCTAGATAGTTCTGTACATAATTGATCTCTTTCTCTAAGGGCACGTAGCGTTCATTGCATTCATAAAGCATATATCTCATCATCTCAGAGAGCCTGAGTACTATCTCAGGTGCTTTATCCGACTTTTTTAGCGTAAGAGCGTAAAGACTATTTAACGTGTTGAATAGGAAATGTGGATTGATCTGTGATCTAAGGAAATTTAATTCTGATTTTAATGTTTGGCGCTGCAAGTCTACCTTTTCTCTCCGCTGTTGTGACCAATCATTGATGATCTTATATATCGATGACGCACAAGCCATGAAGAAAATAGACAAGAATAAGTTTTTGATATTATTACTCATAAATAGGGCAAGGCTCGAATCTACAGACTTGACCCCAAAGAAAGTCATGGCTTTTATAGGTGTAATGATCAGTACGGTAGCAAATAATAAGGTAAGATAAGTACTGATCTTACCAGTATTCATAAACTTAGGAAATAGATAAAAAATGTTAATATATACTATCAAGCCATAGAAAATGACGTTTACAAATTGCTCAAGTAGATTCTCTACTAAATTAAGCCCTTGTTTGCTGACTATAAGAAACAGGAAGAAAACGATCCAGAAAATAGCGTGATACATAAAATCACCTCCAAAGACCTTCTCTATGGTATTATTAAACCTATTCGCTGATATCTTGTTAACTGTATTCATTAATTATTAGCAAATAAGCTTTTAATCTTTGAAATCTTAAATTTTGTAGACTAATATGAATGTAATTAAGATAAACTGAGATTAATAATCATTTAAATTATTATAATTTCGCCAGCTTTTAAGGTCGGAAATTAATAATAGACATACGAGTAATCAACATATGAACTATCAGAAAGAAGAAAAATACGATTCTAAAAATACCGAGAAACTAATCAAGCGTTACGAGGATATTCTAGACTCTGTAGGAGAGGATAAGACTAGAGAAGGCTTAGTAAAAACGCCAGAAAGAGCGTCTAAGGCTATGCAGTACTTGACTCATGGTTACGATCTCGAACCTGATAATATCATCAAATCAGCTTTGTTTAAAGAAGATTATAATGAGATGGTCATTGTAAAAGATATAGAGCTGTACTCATTATGTGAGCATCATATGTTACCTTTCTTTGGTAAAGCACACATTGCTTATATACCTAATGGCCATATAGTTGGATTAAGTAAGATACCAAGAATCGTAGATGCATATGCTCGTAGATTGCAAGTGCAGGAGCGATTGACTCATGATATCTTGAATTGTATACACCGGACGCTTAATCCACTTGGAGTGGCTATTGTTATAGAAGCTGCCCATATGTGTATGATGATGAGAGGTGTGCAGAAGCAAAATTCTTCTACAACCACTTCCGCATTCAAAGGCGCATTCGAAAAAGCAGAAACGCGCTCAGAATTTCTTAACTTAGTCAGCGCATCACTTAGATAATATATGACGAATGCTTTTTTATTCCCTGGCCAGGCTTCGCAGTTTGAGGGTATGGGTAAAGATCTGTACGAATCTAATCCAGTCGCAAAAGAACTATTTGAGCAGGCTAATGATATACTTGGTCATAAGATCACAGAAGTAATGTTCCATGGTTCTGCAGAAGATCTCAAAGTAACTAAGATAACACAGCCATCAGTATTCCTCCACAGTATCATTACACTACTGAGCTCTAATAGGGGGTTAACACCTAAAGTAGTAGCGGGGCATTCTCTTGGTGAGTTCTCTGCATTGGTAGCTAACAAGACATTGAGTTTTGAAGATGGACTGAATCTAGTAGCTATCAGAGCAAATGCGATGGAGGAAGCCTGTAATATGACTAAAGGGACGATGGCGGCAATTGTAGGTGTCGATGATCAAATAATAGAGGAGGTGTGCGAAAGTATAGAAGAAGTCGTCGTACCTGCAAATTATAATTGCCCTGGTCAACTCGTGATCTCTGGTTCCGAAGAAGGAATAGATAAAGCGATAGAAATATTGAAAACAAAAGGTGCCAAGCGAGCTATAAAAATTCCAGTGGGTGGTGCATTTCACTCTCCGCTGATGCAGCCAGCCCAAGAGCAACTTGCAGCAGCGATCAATAATGCAAGCTTCAGCGAACCGATAGCACCGATATATCAAAATGTAAGTGCTGTAGCTACAATAGACCCTGAATTAATAAAGTCAAATCTGATTAGTCAGCTAACCTCGTCAGTTAAGTGGACACAGACCCTACAAAACATGATATCCGATGGTGCTGATCAATTCTATGAGGTAGGAGGTAAAGGAAAAGTGCTTGCAGGATTTATGCGTCGCATAGACCGAAGTATTCCAGTGGAATCTTTGTAATTTCGCCGCCTTATGAGTAAACCAAGAAAAGGTAAACTTCTAGTATCTGAGCCATTCATGATGGATGGTAATTTCAAACGTTCTGCAGTGTTGATATGTGAGCATACCCTAGCAGAAGGTACGGTAGGATTTATATTGAATAAGCCTATAGATATGAAAATTGATGAGTTAGTGGGAGATTTTCCTGAAATGGATGCTCAAGTCTATTATGGGGGCCCAGTAGCAAATGATACATTGCATTATGTGCACAATAAGGGTGAGATCCTAGATAATAGTGTAGAGGTAGCTAAAGGAGTTTATTGGGGAGGAGATTTCGAAAAATTGAAGTTCTTGATAAAAAATGGTTTAGTAGAAGCCAAAAATATAAGATTCTTTCTAGGCTACTCAGGATGGTCTGAGGGTCAACTAGAAGCTGAAATGGAAATAGGCTCATGGGTGATCGCTAACATGGACCCGAACTATATATTCCAACTATCACCAAAGTTGCTTTGGGAACAAATATTAAAGAATATGGGCAGTGTATATAGTGTAATCTCACAAGTCCCTGATTCTAATAATCTGAACTAAGGTTCCATATGATTCTACTTAAAAACGTAACACTCCATTTTGGACCTCGTACTATATTCGATGATCTCAATATCAGTATCAAGGATAATGACAAGATAGGTCTCGTAGGTAGAAACGGAGCAGGTAAGTCCACCTTGTTTAAAGTCTTGTCTGGAGAACAAAAACCAGATGATGGATTTGTGGAATACTCAAATATCGATAATCTGGCATACCTAAAGCAACATTTAAATTTCGCAACAGGTATAAGTGTGATAGATCAGGCGCTCACCGCTTTTGAATCTTCTGCTAAAATAGATAAGGAGATAGATGACCTCAATGACAAGCTAGCAAGCTTGACGGATTATCAAAGCCCTGAATACGCCGCAGTTATAGATAAGATCACATCATTGAGCGAGCAACTAGCATTTGAGAATCCTGAGTTGCTCAAAGCGGAGGCAGAGAAGTTCTTGAAGGGACTAGGTTTTAAACAAAAAGAACTAGCAGAACCAATAGATACCTTCAGTGGAGGGTGGCAGATGAGAGTAGAGCTAGCTAAGCTTTTATTAACCAGACCTGATGTCCTATTATTGGATGAACCTACTAACTTTCTTGATATAGAATCCATACTATGGCTAGAAAGCTATCTTGATAAGTATAATAAAGCACTGATCGTTGTTTCTCACGATCAAGAGTTTTTAGACAATACAACCAAGAAAACAGTGGAGGTGGTTAATGGGAGTTTATTCGAATTTGCAGCACCTTACACTAAGGCTATGGTGATAAGAGAACAGCAAAAAGAGATATTAGACTCTGCAGCTAAGAATCAAGAGAAGATGATCGCTGAAAAGCAGCGGCTTGTAGAACGCTTTAAAGCCAAAGCAAGTAAGACGAGCATGGCTCAGTCAATAGAAAAGCAGATCGCAAAGATAAAACCTATTACTACATTGAAAGAGGATAATAGTGCGATGGCTGTAAGGTTCCTTCCTCCACCGAGATCTGGAGAGTTAGTTATAGATGCTAAGGACATAGCAAAATCATTCGGAAAAAAGAAAGTTCTGGATGGCCTCAGCTTTCAGCTGATGAGAGGAGAAAAGGTCGCTCTAGTAGGGCAGAATGGCCAGGGAAAGAGTACGATCTCTAAATTGATCATGCATGAATTAGATTTGACTAGAGGAAGTATTGAGCATGGGCACAACACAGAAATAGGAATATTCCATCAGAATCAGACTGATTTTCTGGATGGAGATCTCACAGTGTTAGAGGCATTAGAGAATTCGTCTCCGGCTGACATGCGAACCAAGGTGAGAAGTATACTTGGTGCGTTCTTATTTTCTGGTGAGGATGTAGAAAAGAAGGTCAAGGTCCTCTCAGGGGGTGAGAAAACTCGACTAGCATTAGCAAAATTCTTACTTCATCCGTATAATTTAATGATCTTAGATGAGCCTACCAATCATCTTGATATAAGTTCCAAGACAGTATTGAAAGATGCGCTAAAAGCTTATGAAGGGGCTTTACTGATCATTTCTCATGATCGTTTTTTCTTAAAGGGTCTAGCCGATAAGACTCTAGAGGTCAGGGATGGTAATATGCTTGAATATCTAGGTGGTATCGAATATTTTTTAGAAAAACGTGGTGCTCAAAATCTAAGAGAGGTAGAAAAGAAGACCAAGCATAAAAAAGAACCTATCCAAGTAAAGCCAACGATTAGTGACGAAGAACTGAAGAAGTTAAAGCGGAAACTTCAAAATGTAGAAAGAAATATTGAAAAATTAGATGGTAAGAAAGTTAATCTAGAAACCAAAATGGGTGCAGATAGCTTCTATACTTCTAGTGATTCTGCAAAGGTCCTGCAACAGTACGAAGATCTCAAAAAAGAGATCGTCGACAGAAATCAAGAGTGGGAAACACTCGCAGAGGAGCTTATACTCGTCGAAGGTTAAATACCTATTTTATACTTGTAAGCTTTATAAGTATATCGCAGATAGATTTTTGACTTCTATCGTCACTTATAAGAACCATAATAAGTCCCACATTCCACCCAGATTGACTAAGTGCTTGTGCGGACTTTATAGGGTATATGGTCTAATTATTTAAGCATTTTAATCAATTAAGGAACGGCTTTTGTAATTCTAAGTATGTATAAAGACATTTATAGTATAAAGGGGCTAGTTATAGGGGTTTTCCCTAGCTAAGAAGGTTACAATTAGGTACAAATTTGCTTACACATAAAAGATAGTTCTTATCTTGACCCCTGATCCCCAGTCAATTATAAACTATTAGTTTTTTTAACTAATTAAATAGGAAATTCTATGCAAACCCATAGACTAATTGAAAACATTTTATTATGCCTAATTCTAGGAGCTATAGCGCTTCCTACGTTTGGGCAGGATGCTGCTACCCCAATAGCAGCTCCGACGATCAAGCAGCTAAGTATCTCTAATGAGGTATCAATATTTCAGCTTGAATCGAAAAAGGCACTAAAGAATAAAAAGGCAAATCAGTTATTGGCGAACTATGAGCTATTGTCCCTCAAGTCGGAGAACCTTTCATCATTCATAGAATCAGATTCAGAAACGCTGAGAATGAAGTTGCCGATAGGTGATAGTGAGAAAATGCTGGTACTTGAGAAAGTCAATATTTTTGCTCCAGGCTTCAGAGTGCGTAAAGCATCTGAACCTAACGAAACATTGGACTTGGACCTAGGAGTTAGTTATCGAGGCAAATTAGAAGGAGATAATAACTCATTAGTTACCTTGAATTTTACTGGTAAAGAGGTCGTGGGTATTATTTCAATGGAAGGGAATACTTATAATTTGGGTAAGTTGAAAGACGAAAACCTTCATGTCATTTACAAAGAATTAGATTTTCAATACCCGAACAACTTCACTTGCCATACAGATGATAATGGGCAAGTCAACAGCAAAAAAGAAAGCACAAAGCAAACAAAGCATAATGCAGTTGATAATTGTGTTAGCGTTTATATCGAAACAGAGTATGACATGTTTCAAGAAAGAGGGTCTGTGACTTCCGTTACTAATTTTGTGGCGAGTCTATTCACTCAAGTATCGACTCTATATGCGGAGGAATCTATAAATCTACTTGTAAGCGAAATATTTGTTTGGGATATCAATGATCCTTATACTGGCAGTAATTCGACCAATCGACTGAATGAATTTCAGAATCGATTGGATGGTGATTTCAATGGTGACATTGCTCATCTTATCAACTTTGAGCAGAATGGTGGGAGAGCTTATGTAGATGTGCTCTGCAGCTCTTTTGCATATGGTATTAGTGGTATTAATAATTTTTATTCTAATGTACCAACTTACTCTTGGTCAGTGAGTATACTAGCGCACGAGATAGGTCATAACCTAGGTTCTCCGCATACGCATGCTTGTGCGTGGAATGGTAATAATACAGCAATAGATGCTTGTGACCCTAGTGGTGCAGATTGCGGTGGAGAAATACCTAGTGCTGGTACTATCATGAGTTACTGTCACTTGCTTAACAACGTTGGGGTAGACTTTAGTTTAGGTTTTGGTCAGCAGCCAGGAGACTTGATCAGAGCAACAGTAGGGGCGGCATCTTGCCTAGCTGTCTGTGGAGATTGTGAAGACGAAGGAATATCCTGCGACGATGGTGACCCATGTACAGTCGATGATAAGATAAATGCAGCTTGTAGTTGTGTAGGTACTTATACAGATAAAGACCTAGATGGTGTATGCGCTGAGGAGGATCCTGATGATGATGACCCTTGTACGCCTAATGCTTGTCCTACATGCACCAATGTGGTCATCACTGTAGTCTTGGATAGTAGACCGGCAGAGACATCATGGGAGATACGTGGTGAGAGTGGTAATGTTTTGATAACATCAGGAAGTGGATATGGCAATTTTCCTAAAGGCTCTACTGTAAGATCTAGGCTCTGTGTATCTGATGCGTGTTATACTTTTGTGATGAAGGATAAGTTCGGTGACGGACTATGCTGTGGTCAGGGAGAAGGTTCTTATCAAGTAACACTAGAAGATGGTACGGTCTTGATATCAGGAGGAGAATTTGAGGATGAGGATATTAATGAATTTTGTACTGGGCAAGATGATAGTAACTGCTCTGGTGCATGTGATGATGGTGATTCCTGTACGATCAATGATCGATATGACACTGATTGTAACTGCATAGGAACTGCTAAAAGAGATTCTGATGGTGACGGTATATGTGATGACGAGGATAGCTGCCCAGACCTAAGAGATAATCTCATAGGGACTAGGTGTGATGATGGCGACCCGTGTACTACTGACGAACGATATACAAGCAACTGTGACTGTGTGTCTAACACCCAAATAGAAGATAGAGATGGTGATGGAGTATGTTCTACTCTAGACCCAGATGATAATGACCCATGTACACCGAATGTATGCGGAGGTTGCGTAGATGTGGTTGTAAGCCTTACTCTAGATAACTACCCTGGTGAGACTAGATGGACCTTGACTAATAGCAATGGACAAGTGGTATTAGAAAATACGAGATACTATAACAGAGATAAAGGAACTACGATCGACGCAAGCATTTGTTTAACACCTGGTTGTTATGATTTTAATATTACAGATACATACGGCGATGGTATTTGTTGCAACGAGGGTAATGGTGCTTACAAGGTATCATTAGAAAATGGTCAAGCATTGATAAGCGGAGGAGTATTTGAGGATAGAGAGACCATGCAGTTTTGTACAGGTGGTGTCTCATCTAGTTGTACAGGATCGTGCGACGATAATGATCCTTGCACAACTAATGATCGATATGATGTAGAATGTAATTGTGAAGGAACGCCACTTCCTGATAGTGATAATGATGGTATCTGTGACAGAGAAGATGATTGCCCTGATCTAAAGAATGATCTTATAGGTAGAACCTGCGATGATGGTGACCCGTGTACTCAGGGAGAACGATATTCTGAATCTACTTGTCAGTGTGAAGGTGGTACAGTGGTGGATAAAGATAATGATGGTGTTTGTGCGGCAGAGGATCCTGATGATAATGATCCTTGTAATCCTAATAATTCAGGAGGCGGATGTTCTAGTGATATAAGTTGTAATACACATAGCTCAACGGATTTTGAATCAGGGCTCAATGGCTGGGTCTCTGGCGGTGCAGATGCTAGTAGAGCTAGATTCAGTCAGTTTGCTAATAGTGGCGAGTACTGTGTCAGGTTAAGAGACAATAGCCATGAATCCATATTGACTTCTAGCAGGATATCAGGGTCTGGTGTCCAAAGGATAGAAGTAGAATTTAGCTATATGGCATTAAGTATGGATAATAGCTCAGAAGATTTTTGGTTGCAATTATCTACTGATGGTGGGCAAAATTACAAGACAGTAGAAGAGTGGAATAAGAACGATGAATTTAGAAATAACATAAGATATACTGGCTCTGCAACTGTATCTGGTCCATTTACGAATAGTACTTTCTTGAGATTTAGATGTGATGCTTCTAACAATGCAGACATTGTATTCATAGATGATATCAAAATAGAATTGTGTCAAGGATCAAGCGCTCTAGTAGGAAATGCCTACGTAGATGACGCCTTAGAAAATTATCTAGACTTCAAGATATTCCCTAATCCAGTAGAAAAAGATCAAGACCTTAAAGTAGAGATAACCAGTCTTGCAGATGAGTCTACTCTCATGGTATATGATATACTAGGTAAACAGATGATGACTAGGAAGATAAATAAGAAGGACTACTATAACACAAGTGTAAATACAACATCATTAGAGAACGGTACTTACTTAATAAAAGTAGAATCTGAAAACAACTTTAAGATAAAGAAACTGATGATCATGAACTAGACCTTAAGTCAGATCATGTTCTCAGCCATTTTTTATAAAAAGTCTTAATAGAGACAGGATCTCGATCAGCCCTATATTGCAGTAATGCTATAAGGTTGATCAGATTCACTCTCAGCCAAGAATTATTATCGTATTTCCTAGCTGATACAATGGCTTTATCTTTTATGACTTTATGAGATATATTGTGTTTTTTTATTTTTTTGTAAAGGTCAAAATCTTCCATGATTACATGGTCTGGGCAAAATCCTCCTAATGTATTGAAGCATTCTCTTGTTATATACTGTCCTTGATCTCCACCGCCAGTTATCAAACCCTCAAACTGAGTAAAATAGGAATTGATTCGAAGCATTATTTTTGTGCTATCAAATTTATAGGCAAAGCATCCACTTTCGTTTCCTTGTGCAACTGCATCACAGATTAGATCGTAAAATTTGATAGGAGGTGTGACATCTGCATGAAGAAAGAGTAAGACATCACCATTACATTTTTTTACTCCAAAATTCATTTGCAAGCTTCTCTGCGTTTCTGCTGATCTATGATATCGGACATTATTTTTCCGGCAGACGATCTCAGTGTCATCAGATGAGGTGGATGCATCTATTACAAGAATATTAATATCCTTTTTAGAAGCTGAGCTTTGCAGAAATGGAAGTAGCGATTCTAAGTTTTGCATCTCATTCAGACAAGGTATAATGATATCTAATTTCAAAATGCTTCGTTAACTAAGAAATAATATAAAATACCGTCCTCACTTCCTGCTACATCAATCCTAACGGAAGTACGGTCTTCAGGCCTAAGCAAGAATCTGATTCCCATGCCAGCAGACCAGTTTAGACTATTATCAAAAGGCCTCGATAATTTATCCGGTACCAGTAAAGTGGTAAGGAAAGTAGCTCCCCTGAATCTTTTGAATATTGGATATCTAAGCTCTATCTGAGAAGCAATAATGTTATGATTGATATATCGTCTGTCAGGATACCCTCTTGCATGCTTAGAATCACCGCCATACCCAAGGTCAAAGAATGGCGTGTTCTCATCAGCGGTAATGATATAAAATTGAGCACCCAAAATTATATCACTCTTTATCGGTTGATAGTATCTCATATCTAGCTCAAACCTGAAATAATCAAAATCTGAAAAGTAAAGATCATCACCTCTCTGCAGTACGCCCTCGATGTAATAACCTCTGTAGGCCGATAGCGTATTATCCCTAGTGTCGGTGTATGCTTGCAATGTGATCGTTGATTTCCTTCCACCTCTATAACCTACAGGTTTTTGTGTTTCTAGAATTCCATTTTCTTCTATGTTTGTAATATTAAAGTTGTCAAATTTATAACCAATTCCAACCTTCCATTTTCTAGAAATAGCTTTGCTGTAGGTGAATACTAATCTCGGGAATATTACCTCATAAGTTTCTAGATCTGCATATCTGGATCTACCACCGATCCCGTTAAAATTATAGAAGTATTTATAAAATCCTAATTCTCCTTTGATACGGATATCTTCATTCCTTTTGTAAATTTCATATGGTAGAAAAAAGAGGATTTGATTTTTTAGCGTATAGCTAAAACCTAGTATGATACTTGATGTTTTGGATTCGCTCGGCTCACCATTTAGTCTGAATGTACCCAGGCCAGAACCTCCAAAACCTAGACTAGTTTCGGGTGAATAAAATACAATTGGCAAAACGGTTTTATTTAACCCTGCAGAGTCCAAAAGCTGCCCCTGTGCTTTATTACTAATACTGAGTACCAACAATACCAGAATAAGCTGAATTAGAATAAATAGATTTCTCACAATTTTATTAGCGTCCTACAAATAAACGAAATATTTAATATCTAGGTGGGCTATCCAAAGTCTTCAAATATCCTAGAAAATATTTTTTCTCCGATTTTAGCATGTCGAGGATTATCGGACAGACCGCTTTGATAAAATACTGTTCCAAAATAAATTGCCCAGCCAATCGCTCGTACTAATAGATCAGTGTCCATAGCATAGAGTTTGATACCCGCAGATCTTGCATGCGCATCATCAAAAAGCATCCAGATAGCTGCAAGGTCAGTAGCCACATCACCAGAAGTGATGTCGCCCCAGTCAATTATCGCTGATAATTTACCCTCATCGACCAAGATATTTCTTGGGTGTAGGTCACCGTGAATCCAATTATCCGTTAGATGGTTTTCTGCTGATAATGCTTTTTCCCATAGTTTTAGAAGAGGCGGATATGATTCAGGAAGGTATTCTTTGACACTCAATAATCTAGTATCCATATCTGCTGCTCGCTCAGTTAAGGGTACACCTCTGTGAATATTTATGGGTGCATTGTCATCTGCAGGTTGATGAATACATAGGAGAAACTCAATAAAGCGACCTATCTCGCTAGAATGTAAGGTTGTAGTATCAGCTGCCACCCCAGCATAAAATGGCAAAATGCTCCAATGCCATGGATAATCACCCTCCGGTTGTCCGCAGTATATGGTCCGAGGAATATCGATAGGTAAGTTATGTGGTAAATGATCGAGATATAACTGTTCGTTTCTGATCAACTTTGCACCGAGTAACCTTCTAGGTAATCTTACTATGTAATCTTCCCCAAGTCTATACATGACATTATCCCATCCAGACGCCAAATACGTCAAAGGAAAATGCTCAAGTTCATGTACTTGATTCTTGATCAATTCGTAAACAAGTTCTTCTGTGATATCGATTTCTGCTTTCGGTGTAGATAGCATTTAATTGGAATTAATATTATCCTGCTGCATCATAAGCTGCCTTGACCCAACTGATTACTTCTTTACTTACTGCTTCAGAGTCTGTAATTTTTATCTTATGAGAACACATACTGTTGGCTTTGGTGATTTCTTCTAAGATTCCTTTTGCTTTAACTCCTTTAAGATTAAGTCCAATCTCAAACCTTGTTTTAGTAGCGGGTATAAGCATGGCAAATTGTTTCTTACGTCTCATACTCACATAGGCTTTTTTAGGAGATATTTCGACATCCTTACCAAACTTAGATATCGCTTTAGATAGTTTATCGTAAATGGGCCTCAGCGATTCTTTACCGGTATACTGGTCGGTAATGAGACTGCTCTTGTCTTCTACAGAACCTGCGTCGGCCGCTCTAGCTTTCATCGATATCAGATTAGCATAGCCGTGAGTAAGGCCATGTTCTCCCTTAAGGTATTTTAGATATTCGCCATGCTTTACAAATTTTTGCTTCTTAACTATCTTGATCCACTGTGCTAGTGATTTCCCTGATTTTAGTTTCAGGTTATCCATCATGGTTTGTACAGCCTTGTCTATCTTGTCTGCCATAGCTCTGTTTTATGAAATATTATCAGCCCCTAATATTCTCACACCATCTTCTTGTACTAGATAGTCATCCTCTAAACGTATCCCTCCAAAATCTAAATGCGCTTGCAAAAGGTCATAGTTGATAAATTCCTTGAAAGCGCCTTCACGCATTCGCTTATCAATAAGCTCAGGTATGACATAAATGCCTGGCTCTATTGTAATGACATATCCTGCTTGCAGTTCTTTTCCTAGCCTTAAAGATCTCAGTCCAAATTCTGTAGACTTCTTAAAGTCTTCGGAATATCCTACATACTCCTCTCCAAAATTTTCCATATCATGCACATCCAAGCCAAGCATATGTCCTAGCCCATGAGGGAAGAATACTGTAAAAGCACGTGCTGCTACTGACTCTTTTACATTCCCTTTCATCCAACCTAGATCTGTTAGTCCTTGAGTCATGATCTGTGCAGTATGGAGATGCACGTCATAGTATTTGACTCCAGCCTTACTCATGGCGACTGCTCCATTATACATATCCTGCACTAGCTTATGTACCTCTGCTTGTAGAGAAGAGAAAGTACCACTCACAGGAAATGTCCTGGTCAGATCTCCACAATAACCACTCGGCAATGCAGCTCCTCCATCATATAGCACCATGTCTCCATCCTGTAATAAATTGCCATAATAATGATTGTGCAGTGTTTGCCCATTCTTGGTCATGATGGCAGGGTAGGCGAACTGGCAGTTGTTTTCCCAAGCTACTTTACTGGCATAGGAAACTAGCTCATATTCTGTCATTCCAGCTTTTACATTTTCTTCTACGGCTTTATGCATTGCCCTCGATATAGAAGAGGCTTTATCGAGCTGTTCTATTTCTTCACTGGATTTTATGGATCGTTGATCGATTATGGCTTTGATGAGTGGTATGGATGGTTTCAAAGCATTCGTGCCCATCCATGCTCTCAGTTTCAATGTGTGCTTATCTCTATATGGAGGTAGGTAATGTGTCCCATCACTTACAAAATTCATAAGTTGACTATTAGGCTCTGCTAGATCGATACCCACCTGCTCTCCTAGTTCTGATATCTTAGGTGTCTTGCCTATCCAGATGATCGTATCTGTAGTAGGATCATCTCCAAAAAGGATGGTCTCATTCTTATCAATATCTATGATCGCGTTTAAACCCGCTTGGGATATACCTATGTAGTAGAGAAAGGTGCTGTCCTGCCGATAGTGATAAGTATTATCAACATAATTCATACTAGCCTCGTCATTCCCCATGAGGAGTATTTTACCAGAACCTAGTTTTTTCTTGAGTACTTCCCGTCGAGCGGTGTATACTTCTGAAGTGAATGTTATAGATGATCCCATGAACCAAATATAAGGACATTATGACCTGAAACTTTAGACGAACTGTTTATAAATTATGACAACTTACTCAGCAACTAACTTACCCATCTGATTAAGCGTAGCTCTCATGTCCTTAGGTGGCTCTGCTTGAGCACTGATTACTTTGCCTTGCATATTTTCGAAACTGATCTTATGAGCATGAAGCGCATGCCTAGAAAGCAAAGGTCGCTCGATCTCCGTTTTTTTCAATTTGAATTTTCTTCGCTTGATCGTTGATAGTTTAAATTCATTAGAGTAGCCATATATCTTATCTGCCAGTATAGGCGTCCCTAGAAATGCCGCGTGTACTCTTATCTGATGAGTCCTACCTGATTTAGGTACGAATCTTACTAGACTATACCCTCTGAATGGTGTAACAACTTCGTACTTGGTCAATGATGGTTTACCATCTGCATTGACATGTTGTTTTCCCTTGCTCGATGGTAGGCTCATGATCGGTTGATCTACTTCTCCTTCCTTGCTGGTTAAACTTCCTTCTACGATCCCCAGGTATTCTTTGTTTACTGCTCGATGCTCAAAGAGCTTGCAAGCATGCGCGTGCGCTTTTTCATTCTTTGCAAAGACCATCACTCCAGATGTTTCTTTGTCTAGTCTATGCACCATATAGATGTCCTCTTGTATGGCTTTCATATACTGGAGGGCATTAGGTATCTCTGGGTCCCACCGATCCGGTAAGCTGAGCAGCGGTGCTGATTTATTGATGATGATAAAGTCTTCATCTTCATGAAGTAGATCGTATTTTTTCTTTTTCATGATTTTATTTATAGGTCGCTAAATTTCTTTTTACCACCAATGAAATATTTGAAAATAATATTACCTGAATATCTGCCACTAAGGTTTTCTTTGCCTATGGAAAGGTCTTTTAACTGACTGTTGAATTTTTTACGTTTTTCTAGTAAGCTAAAGAATCTACCATAAAAAGCAAAGTGTGCTCTGATGACTGCTGTGAATGAACTGACATTACCACTTACCAAAAATCGTAATGCTGCCACACCATCCAAGATCAATCTTGCAGGTATCTTCCAGAGGAGGCTACGCTTATTTTCATTTTTAGTAAGAAGTGCTAGATTATTTCTAAAATTCAAGAATATTTTGTTGGCCGAATCATAAGAGAGGGTGCCGCCTCCAAGATGATACACAGTAGCACTCGGTGAATAAACGACTTTGTAGCCAGCTCGCTTTATGCGCCAGCACAGATCTATCTCTTCCATATGAGCAAAGAAATCCTTGTCAAAGCCACCGACTTTTTTGAATAATTTAGTTCTGATGACCATCGCTGCTCCACTAGCCCAGAAGACTTCTTGCTGGTCATCATACTGCCCGGTATCCTTCTCGACGGTATCGAATAATCTGCCTCTACAAAATGGATATCCTAAATTATCCAAGTATCCGCCAGCAGCACCAGCGTACTCAAATTCATCAGGCTGTTCTATAGACCTTATCTTGGGCTGTATGCATCCTATACTATTGTCGGTTTCCAAAATATTGACCAGTGGGTCAAGCCAATTTTCTGTCACTTTCACATCAGAGTTAAGTATGACGGTATATGGTGTGTTGATTCCCTTTAGTCCTTGATTGTATCCTTCTGCAAAGCCATGATTTTCTGATAAAGAAACCACCTTAACCCCCGGGTGCCACTCTTTCACATAGCTGGCAGAGCCATCAGTAGAAGCATTATCTATGACTATGACATCGACTTGGTCTCTGGTAGAAAAGTCTACATCACTCAGGTAGGCTTCTAGGTATTCCAGACCATTATAATTAAGAATGGCGATGGTACAAGCAGATATGTTCTGGTCTAGATGATAAGACTTAAATATATCCCTGACCCTTCTTTCATCTGCTTGCAAGGCCTTAGTAAGTTGAGCCAGACCATCAAACTTCTGGTCCTCTCTCACATATTCTATGAAGTGTAGACATACTTCTTGACCATAAATGTTTTGATCAAAATCAAAAATATTTACTTCTATGACTAGCTTGATCTCGTCGTCGACTGTAGGCTTGGTGCCTATGTAGAGCATACCATCATAGAAGACTTGTTCTACATTTATTCGCACAGCATAGATGCCCTCAGCTGGAATAAGCTTAGACGGATGGAGTGGTTCTAAGTTAGCAGTGGGGAATCCTATGGTATGTCCTAGCTTCTTGCCATGCACGACTTTACCTTTCAAAACATAAGGATGACTCAGTAGGATATTGGCCTTGTCGATATAGCCGCTTTTGATAGCTTCCCTTATTTTGGTAGAGCTTATAGTCAGGTCATCTATCTCTTGCTTCTCTATCTCGATGATGTCTAGGCTATCAGATTCATATGCTTTCAGAGAGTTTATATCGCCTTGTCGATTGAGCCCAAATTTATGATCATAACCGATGACGATATATCTCGGATCAAATTTTTTCAATAAGAAATTCTCAATATATTCTCTAGAACTTATCTGAGAGAACTCGATAGAGAACGGCGCTACAACTAGATGATCAATGCCTGTATCTTCAAAAAGCATTATCTTTTCTTCTACCGTATTGAGGAGCTTCATAGTGTCATCATTGGGATAGATGACCTGTCTTGGGTGAGGATGAAAAGTGATAACGACCGACTCTCCATCGCAGTCATGCGCTAACTCCCTGAGGGTGTCTATGATCTGCCGATGTCCTGTATGGAGTCCATCAAAAGAACCGATAGTGACTACTGCATTTTTTATAGCAGGTAGGCTATTAAGATCGTGGTATATTTTCATTCAGATTCTTTCCTCACTTAATAGACAAAGGTATCAAAATCACATCCTTTTTGCTTACAACTTTAGGCAAAGCTATATTGTTATATTTTTGTTCATAAATAGCGATATAAGATGATAGATAATAATAAGGTGGTAGAAGCACTCAGGACGGTTGCTGATCCTAGGTCTGGGCAGGATATCATCACGGCTAGGTTGATATCCGACTTAAAAATAGAGGATAATAAGGTATATTTTGCCCTTGATGTATCTGGAGCTGATTCTAATGTCAAAATGCAACTGCATCAAGCGTGTATAGAGCGTATACAGAAGGTACACGAACAGGCAGATGTGCACATACATATGAAATCTGCAGACAAATCTACACCTGCCAAAGATAAGGTATTGCCTCAGATCAAGAACATAATCGCAATAGGATCAGGCAAAGGAGGTGTAGGAAAATCAACGGTAAGTGTCAATACTGCTCTTGCACTTAAAGAAAAGGGATATCGTGTAGGCTTACTAGATGCTGATATATGGGGTCCATCTCTACCGACCATGATGGATCTTAAAGGACAGCGGCCCAAGGTCAAGGATGTATATGGTAAGCACAAGTTGATCCCTATCGAAAAGTATGGGATACATGTTATCTCTATAGGCTTCATCATAGAGCCAGAGCAAGCGGTGGTTTTAAGAGGCCCTAGACTTGGTGGGGTGATCAAACAATTTATAAATGATACTATCTGGCCAGATTTGGATTATCTGATAATCGATCTCCCGCCAGGGACTGGTGATATACAGCTGACGCTAGTACAGACGGTACCGGTGACTGGAGCAGTGATAGTAACGACCCCACAGGAAGTAGCGGTAGCAGATGCGATCAAGGCGATGAATATGTTTATGATAGAAAACATAGCTGTACCGATACTAGGTGTCGTAGAGAATATGTCCTGGTTTACGCCTGCAGAAATGCCAGATAACAAGTATTATATCTTTGGAAAAGGAGGCGGTAAGACGCTCGCAAAGAAAAGTAAGTCTATGATATTGGGTAAAGTGCCTCTCGTAACCGCAATCAGACAAAACAGTGATGTAGGTACCCCATCTGTACAAAAGGGTGATGAAACCAAGGATTATTACATGACTATAGCCGAAAACCTGATAAAACAAGTAGAATTGAGAAACGAGCTCTATGATCCAACGAAAATAGTCGAGATCACTACGAGATAATTAGTAAATTTATATATGTCTTCAACTGAGAAACAAGAACTTATAAAACAACTCGATGCAGCATTGGACGATTTGCGTCCTCATCTTAAGGTAGATGGTGGTGATGTAGAGATAGTCGATGTAACAGATGACCAACAGTTGATGATCAAGTGGTTAGGTAATTGTGAGATGTGCTCGATGTCATCCATGACGATGAAAGCGGGGATAGAACAAACTATAAAGTCAAAATTCCCTCAAATCAAATCTGTAGCAGCAATAAACGGTATAGGATAATTGGAACGAGCAGAACTAGTCAAATTAATAAAACACAAACGATCATTTCTTTCTGTCGGTTTAGACTCAGATCTTGATAAGATTCCTAGACATCTTCTAAAGACCGATGATCCTATCTTTGAGTTCAATAAGGGTATTATAGATGCTACGCACGACCTCACACCATGCTATAAGATCAATATCGCATTTTATGAGGCGATGGGAATTAAGGGATGGGAATCACTTGCTAAAACCTTAGACTATATTCCTGATAATATATTCACGATAGCAGATGCTAAGCGTGGCGACATAGGTAACACCTCCAAGAAATATGCGGAGGCGTTCTTTAAAGAATTTAGTTTTGATTCGATCACAGTTGCTCCATACATGGGTCGAGACTCGGTCGCACCATTTCTAGAATTCAGTGGTAAGTGGGTGATTCTTTTGGCATTGACATCTAATCAAGGCAGCCAGGATTTTCAGTTTATCCAAAAACCTACTGGAGAGCATCTTTATGAAGAAGTATTGCGTATCTCACAGACTTGGGGAGAGAATATCATGTATGTTATAGGAGCAACGCATCCTGAAGAGTTTAAGAATATACGGTCCATTGTACCCGATCATTTTTTGCTTGTACCAGGAGTAGGCGCTCAGGGAGGTTCTTTAGAAGGCGTCTGTGAGTTTGGTATGAATGAAGACATAGGGTTATTGATCAACTCATCTAGAGGTATTATATATGCGTCTGAAGGAGAAGATTTTGGTGCTGCCGCTAGGGCGAGTGCTCTTAAACTCCAGCAAGGGATGGCTCAGGTCATGTCTTAGAGTTACGCCATTTCATGAAAGTCATAGACTCATTTCAGTATCAAGAGGTAAAAGGATTTAAGTTCGGAAAGTCGCTCTTTGGTGTACCCAAACTTTATTCTCATGTTTACTTTGTTGATGGGCTACTTATAGATACAGGTCATAGAAAGATGGGCGCTGATATCTTGGAGGAGATAAGAGATCTACCTGTCAAGCAAATATTTATCACCCATCATCACGAAGATCATTCAGGGAATATCAGAGCCTTGCAAAAGCATTTCGATTGTCCTGTTTATGGTTCTGAGCTTTGTAGCAAAATCTTGAAAAGCCCGCCAAGTATTTCCTACTCCCAGAAGATGACTTGGGGCGACAGACCAGCCTTCTATAACATGCTAGCGATCAGCGAATCTATCAGCACTCCTAACCATAAGTTTCAAATAATTAATGTGCCAGGTCATGCGAGAGATATGGTGGTACTTTATGAAGCAGAGAAGAAGTGGCTATTTAGTGCAGACCTTTATGTGAATTCTTATATCGGATATTTTTTGAGGGAAGAGAGTATAACACAACAAATAGTGTCTATCAAGAAAGTCTTGGAGTTAGATTTTGAAGGTTTACTTTGTGGTCATAATCCTCAGTTAGAAGGTGGGAAGCAGAAGCTTGGGAAGAAGCTTAGGTTTTTAGAAAAATTTAAGCAGGATGTATTTGAGGAATATAATAAAGGAAAATCAGCAGATGAGATCTTTAAAGATCTTTCTTTTAAAGAGTTTCGGTTTGTAAAGTATGTTTCTGGAGGAGCACTGTCTAAGATGAATATGGTCAGGTCTGTGATCAGGGATATAAAAGGATCATAAAGAAGCTTAGTTAATAATTTGTCGAGATTTATGTTTATATATCTCGTTTTCATATCCTAGTTATTATATCTTGACGGTAAGTCTTTTAAGATTTCAACTGACTATGGATAATAACTCATATCACTCAAATATCTCGAATGTCTTTCTTGTTGTAACTAGCATCCTTTTTGCCATTTTTGGTTATAATTATTTGACTAGCTACCCTCCATTTTTATGTGCGTTGGTTGCGGGCTTGATGGGAGTAATTTCTTTTTATTTACTGACTATTATTTTTCGATTTTTACTAAATAATTTTGATGTTATTCCCGCAGGAATAACTGTATCGACCCTTTCATTATTTTCATCATTGTACTTATTGAGGTTAATTGGGTTTAGGCTACCAGCTAATGTTTTTTATATAGGGGCTCTAGCTTTGGCGGTTTGTTTGATTTTCATTCTTTGGAGTTTGCAACGATTTAAGCAATCAAGATCAAAAAAATATTTAATAGGTGTAGGACTTCCATTGCTATTCATTTGTTCGGGTATCTATTGGTTAGCTTTTGAAGGAACTGATTCTGATAAAGCATCGCTTTCAGTCCGAGCAGTCAATGAAAACATAGTTCCATTATCCCAATCTGGAATTGAGAATCCCTCGGATAGCGGTACTTATCAAATAGAAAAATTCTTCTACGGCAGTGGTACTGATTTTCGTAGAGAAGAGTATTCTGATGAGGTAAAATATAAAACGAAGGCTGTAGATGCGAGCCTATTGATTCCAGCTTGGAAAGGAAAACTCAAAAAATGGAGAGAGCGATACTGGCATTTCGGTGTTAAGGAGTTACCAATAAATGGTCGTGTATACATGCCACAATCAGAGAAAAAAGCTCCTCTGTTACTCATCGTGCATGGTAATCATAGTATGATTGATTACTCTGATGGAGGGTATGCTTATCTGGGTGAGTCATTAGCTTCACGGGGCTATGCAGTAGTATCTGTAGATGAGAACTTTTTGAATGGTCACTGGTCAGGAGACTTTAGGGGTAAGGAGATGCCTGCGAGAGCTTGGTTATTATTAAAGCATCTTGAGCAATGGCAAGCATGGAACAGTGATCCTGATCATGATCTGCATAATAAAATAGATATGGATAACATCATGTTGGTTGGTCACTCTCGAGGAGGCGAAGCTGTATCCATAGCTGCTAAATTCAATAAACTAAGGTACTTTCCTGATAACGCAAATGAACAATTTGATTTTAACTTTAATATTAAAAGTGTGGTCTCTATAGCTCCTACAGATTATAGATACCATCGTCAGATCAATCTAGAGGATATAAATTACTTATCGATACAAGGATCATATGATTCTGATGAGATTAGTTTCTGGGGAATGAGACCATATCACAGGCTCAAGTTTACAGATAATGAAAGCAGAGTAAAAGCTGGTGTGTATATGCATAGAGCTAATCATGGACAATTTAACTCTACTTGGGGGCGAGCGGATATGGGCGCACCATTTAAGTGGCTACTCAATACAAAGCCTATGATAAGTGGAGAAGACCAAAGAAAAGCAGCTAATGTTTTTATATCAGCATTTGCAGAAGCTACCCTTGCCGGTAAAGACGAATATCTACCCATTTTTCAGAATGCTGACAGTGCTCAGGACTGGCTACCTTCCAACTATTATTTGACTCAGTTTCAGAAGAGTGGCGATGTGATCATTCAGGATTATGAGGAGGATATTGAGCTTGCCTCAGGACGAAACGCTATTAAGATAGAAACACAAAACCTTAATGTATGGCGGGAAGAGAATTTAGCGACAAGAGATAATGGAAGTCAAGAAAATAATGTAGTGATATTAGGATGGGATTATGGGGATGAGATCAATAAAGATTCCTTAGCTCGATATACTCTAGAATTGGATAAAAGTTCGATATACAGATTAGATTCTGTAAATAGTATTTTACTCAGAGTAGCGATGGGCAATCAAGAAGACTTAAAAAAAGATGAAGCTGAGGACGAAAAGGATACAGTATCTAAACCTAATGAGAAAACGATATTACTAGACTTCTCTATTGAATTAGTGGATAGCCTTGGCCATGTAGCTCGTCTTCTGATTAGCGAAATAAAAAGTGTTGCTCCGATTCTGAAGACTAGTTTCACAAAGCTTAAATCAGTAGACAAAGAGATGTTTGGCTCAGATTGGGAAGTGCAGCTACAGTCTTTCGTGCTTCCTGTTAAAAAATTCAAGAAATCTGATTCTAAGTTTAACATTCAAAGCCTGGCAGCTATCAACCTAATTTTTGATCAGAACAAAAAAGGGGTAATGGTAATAGATGATATTGGGTTTTCATATAAGGACTAATTGTAATTGATAGACCTTTACTTTGTAAAATAGTTATAGGGTTTATACTGGTATTTTATTTGCAAATTATAGCTAAATTGGCATTACTAAAATTTTAAGAATGACAAGATTCTCCTTCCTTTTTATATTGTTACTATTTTCTTATTCATTGTTTTCTCAAGAGCTAAGAGTCGAAAAACCCTGCTGCAGCCTTGAAGAAGTTATAAGCAATTTGCCCGGAGAGAGCGTGCCAATAAAATTAGCTTTATTTGAAGGTGCGAAACCACAATTAGTAAATGTTAAGCTCATCGATGGCAAATTAATTTATCAAGGGGATATTATAGTTGGGAGTGAAAAAGATCTTATAAAAAAAGCCGCTATATTTAACATTTCCTCAAAGGAATGGCCAAATTCTACTATACCTTATACTATCCAAGATTCATTTCCTGATGTTGATATGATATACTATGCTATTAATCATATAATCAATGAAACAAATATTTGTATGATACCTCGTACTACAGAGACTAACTATGTAGAATTTGTTAATGCAGGTGGTTGTTCATCTTGGATAGGGATGATAGGTGGTAAACAAGATATCAATCTCAATCCCAATTGCGGGATAGCAGCCACTGTACACGAGATACTTCATGCAGCAGGGCACTTTCATGAGCAATCTAGGGCAGATAGAGATACATATGTAACAATTAATAGTAATAACGTTATAGCAGGATTTGAGGGAAATTTTGATCAATATCCGTTTGGTGCTGATATAGGCTCGTACGATTATGAGTCAATCATGCATTACAGTGAGCGTGCTTTTTCTAGCAATGGTCAACCGACAATAAGTATCAATGTACCAGGAGGTAACAGTAATACAGATATTGGTCAGAGGATTAGACTAAGTGCTGGTGATATTTCAGCAATTAATAATACCTATACGGCGATGCCCA
>ENA-ORXT01001041-ORXT01001041.1-marine-metagenome-genome-assembly--contig:-NODE-1041-length-39417-cov-4.584952_pt1 | contig 39417 bp, 26 predicted proteins | sample MGYA00237868_ERZ511482 | MGnify/ENA metagenome assembly ERZ511482 | reverse complement strand
ATTACCAGAATTGATATGAGTGAATATCAAGAGAAACATTCAGTCGCTAGATTAGTCGGTGCGCCTCCGGGATATGTAGGTTATGATGAAGGTGGTCAATTGACAGAAGCAGTCAGAAGACGACCATATTCAATTGTGTTATTAGATGAGATCGAAAAGGCTCACCCAGACACATTTAATATTTTATTACAAGTATTAGATGATGGTCGATTGACTGATAATAAAGGTCGAGAAGCTAATTTTAAAAATACGATTATCATCATGACTTCCAACATGGGAGCAGAGGTGATATTAGAGAATTTTGAAGATTTAGAAGCAGTCGGTAATGATCATCGTGGAGAAATTATTGAGACTACTAGGATGGAAGTATTCGATATGCTCAAAGAAAATCTACGTCCAGAATTCTTAAATCGGATTGATGAGAAAATTATGTTTTTGCCACTGAATAAGGCAGAGATAAAATTGATTGCCAAAATATTATTAAAAAAGGTAAGAAAGAATTTAGCAAATCAAGATATCAGTTTGGAGTTTTCAGAATCAGCGATGGATTTATTGTCTGATCTAGGCTATGATCCACAATTTGGAGCTCGTCCTTTAAAAAGAGTGATCCAAAAAGAAATCATAAATGAATTGTCAAAACAAGTCTTAGCTGGGTCTTATGGTCCTGGTGATACACTTCACATTGGTACAGATAAGAAAGGATTTACATTTGGTAAAAAAGCAAATGACTCTAAGGAGAAACCTACGGTTGAAAAAGCAAATGCGAAATCCAAGAAAGAGAAAGATTTATCTAAACTGAAGAAAGCCACTGAAGATGTGGAGGATGCTGTGAAAGACATTAAGAAGGATCAAAATGGAAAGACTGATTCTTAAAATAAGTATTGATAATTAGTCAAGAAAAAAAAGAGATTGTATTTAAATGCAATCTCTTTTTATTGTAATACGACTTTCATTGCCACGGCTTGATGATCAGAATATTTGAATTCTTGATCGATTGTATTAATGTCAATGACTTCTATATTAGGCGAGACGATATAAAAGTCAATTAATGCAGTTTCAGTTGTTTTTGGATTATATACTTCAATAAGTTTTCTGTTAGTCGCTGTTTTTGGATCAAAAGAACAAGTCCAAGCTTTATCAGGATAATTTTCTGGAATCGCTAAGGCAGGTTCAGAATTTTCTGAGTATCCAGCAGGATGTTGATTCCAATCTCCCCCGATGATAACATAGTTTCCTTTCTCATATTCTTCGAGTACAATTGTCCTCATTTGTTGGAGTTGTTTTTCTTTTAAGCTTCCGTCATCATATGCGGAGTTATGAGTATTAATCACAATGAGATCTCTTCCTGATGAAGTATGATATCGATTCAGCAAAAAGCAGCGGTCCAGAAAAAATAAGTGATATGGGAATTTAAAATTTCCTTCGAAAGAATATCTAGTAGATTCTATAGTTTTATATTTGGACCATGATGCTATCCCTGCTTCGACTTTCCCCATCGGATTTAAGGGCGGAATTGGAATATATTCTACATCATAATTTTTTCCGAAGGATGAAGTAAATCCTGTTAAGACTTCGCCAACTTTATCAAATTGATTTATCCAGTGCGCTCTTTTGGATCCGACATCTACCTCTTGAAGTAAAAAGAAATCTATCGATTGTTTTAAGTTTGAAATAGTTGATGTAATCCCAGCAACATTTTTTTCAACTATAGCCTTGGGCATCGTGACTGTCTCTCCACCATCATAAAAGAAATCAGATTCTTCTCCAAGTCCACCATATCCAATATTCCAACTTAAAAATGATAATGTATCAGTATCTACTTCTGCAAAATCACTTTTACCTTGGACTTCAATTTCATTTGATAATGAAGGAATAAAGTCAGTCCACCAGACATAAACAAGAATACCAATAAAGTAGATAAATATGAGTAGAATGCAAACAAGCAAAAATTTAAAAATTGTCTTAATCATAAACTATAAGATCTATTCTAATATGGTTAACACAGGCTTAATGTCGAGATTGTAAAAATAGAATTATTAATATGCCGCAAGGTAATCTAATTCGGAATCCAGTTCTACATTAGAATTAAATTATCAACTAATACGTCTTAGTCATACTCACAGGAATCACAATCAAGTAATCTGCGATACCTTCATGTTCACTTTCTATCCCTGATATGCTTTGTTGTTCTTTAGCAGAAATTGTGACAATTCTTAAACTTGGCTGGCTCTTTTTTAAATACCAAACAATCCCTTCATAGTGATCAGAATGATAACTTCCATTTAGATGTAAAAAAGTATGATCTGGCTCACTATGAAATAATATGAAGTGGGCCATAGTCGCGTCCTTCAAAGCTTGTGCTTTAGGCAAGTTTTCATTTGCGTGAGCAGGATCATCAAACATGTCCATCATCTTTTTATAGCCAGGTAAATCCTTGTCATATGGAAACGGTAGTGGTGCTATCCATGATTTTTCATAAGCCGAAAGGCTATCCAAAGACTCTACTCCATGCTTATAGACTTGACTGGCAAAACGTCTTGGTATATTAGTCCCAAATACTGGAATCCCTCTTTGTTTAGCTGCATCAATTAAGGGTTTGTAATCGGTTAAATAATTATTCCACAAACGCATATTAGAATCTAACTCTTCATGTGTTATTGAGTCTGACATATACAGAGCAAAATGTTCCTGATTGTCTCGTTCAATCATTTCCATGCCAACAATCAAAGATCTTTCTGTGCTTAAATCTTGTAGAAGTTCTAGCTGTAGCCAATGACAAATTGGATTGTCATGTAGCTCACCAAACAAAATGATATCTGCGCTCTTTAGTGAGTCAAACATCTGGCCATAGTTTATAATGGAGTCTCCAGAAAATATTTGGTAAGCTTTTTTTTCTTGGGAATACATCTGAGTCATAAAAAATGAAAAACAAATAATCACACAATATCTCATACTTATCATTAATGATGTTGCACAAAAAACCTTTTACATAAAATGGTACTCTCAACAGATATTTACCAAAATGTCGAGGTGTTTAATTTTAAAATAAGTGTAGCTCATCTTTACCACTCAAACAATGTTCTTGTAACATTATCTTATAATTTAATAATCTTTCCTTTCCTAAATAAGAGCCACGCAAAGAACCAGATAAACATCGTATATGTGAGCGCGAAAGCAAATGATCCTGCAAAATTTCCAAAAATTGGTTGGAATATAGTCTGATAAAACCAGGCATAAGCATTTGTCTCATCCCATTTGAATGTCGTGATCATGAGCTTTACAAATAGTCCAGACAAAGCATAAGAGACTAAAGGGTTTAATCCAAAGACTCTAAAGACATATGTCCATTTCACCCATTTCTTTATGTCAATAATCCACATCAATCCTGCGAGTAAAATTGTCCCTAATCCACAACTCAATAAAACATAACTGCTCGTCCATATTGGTTTATTAATGGGGAATCCCGCATTCCAAATTAAGCTCAAGATGGTTAGGACTACACCTGTAATCATTAAATGTATACATGCACCAGTATAGCTCAATTGTACAGCTCCTTTTTGATGTATTCGAAGTAAAATTAGACCGATAAAATATCCGATTAATACATGCGCTATACCTGGAATCGTACTGATCAGACCTTCTGGATCAAATGGAATACCAAATCCACCATAAACATGTGATTCTCCTAAAATAAGCGGATCAAACCATGTTGCCAAATTACCTTCTAGTGAATATGGATCATCAGTACCAGAAAATGCCATCAATGCCCAATAGCCGAATAACAAGATCACTGTAGTGACAGCAATTTTCATTTTGTCTTTTAATAAGACAACTAAAATGCCAGCTCCACAATATGCCAATGCGATTCTTTGCAGAACGCCTAATATCCTAAGGTCTCCAATGTTCTTATGATAAAAGGGAAACCAATTTAGAAACAAACCAACTAAAAAAATGAGCAAACTTCTTCTTAATATTTTAAAGATCAACTTTGAGCTTGCACCAGATTCGACTAGAGTTTGAGTGACAAATTTATGTAGAGAAATTGCCATACTGACTCCTACAATAAATAGAAAAAATGGAAATACTAGATCCGTCGGTGTACAACCGTGCCATTTTGCATGTCTAAGTGGGGCATAAACATATGTCCAAGTCCCAGGTGTATTGACAATAATCATGAAGAAAATTGTCATTCCTCGCATGACGTCAATGGATAATAGGCGATCCTTCATACAGTAAAATATACTTTAATATAATCATTAGATCGAAATGATTTCTTGATTTTTAAAAGTCTTCTCTTCAATGGGTCATGACCCATTGGATAACAGCACTATCCAAATGTACACACTCTTATACTATAAGACTTTTTTTTAGAATCTGTAGGACTCGTTCAAATTCTGCACTATGATCAGATTGGATTGTCAATGGATTTCCTTTAGGATATTCTAGTTCCAATGTCTCGGCGTGCAACAACATCTTGGTCAACTGGAATTGTTCTTTCCATAGCTTATTTTGCTTATTGCAACCATGGGGACGATCGCCAATGATAGGATGAAAAATATGAGCCATATGTTTTCTCAATTGATGATACCTTCCTGTTGTTGGTTTCAGCCAGATGTGGCTATAACGTGAGGTCTTAAATTTGCCGAAAGGCAGATCAATCTCATAATGTTGAATCAATGAATAATCTGTTTTAGATTCTTGGAGTTTATCATTTGTCAGTAATGGATAGTCGATTGTAGCCGATTGACTGACAAATCCACGTACAATAGCTGTGTATTTTTTTGACACATGCCTTTCCCTGAACAATTGCTGGACATCTTGATTGGCCGATTTTGATTTTGCAAAAAGTAAGACACCGCTTGTTTTTCTGTCTAATCGGTGAACTGGGTAGACATGATGTCCGCCTATCTGATCACGAAGCATCTGTACTGCAAATTCTGTGGCGTCAGTTGCCATCCGTGTGCGGTGGACTAACAAACCATGAGGCTTGTGAATGGCAATTAAAAGCTCGTCTTCATGCAGGATGTTTAATGTCACAAATCAAAGATACTGATAATTAGAAATTAGGATTCTTAAAAACAATTGAGATTAAGAGGTAACAATTTTCATGTTGACTTTACAACTAACACAATAGTCAACAATTTCCAATTTAGAACATCGACTAAATATTTATTCATTTTAAAAAAAATAAACCATGGAAACAATCACTGTTTCAGAAATCCAAAAAGCTTTAAACAACGCCCTGAGTTCATTAGGTAAAGAAAATGAACTTTCCATTTCTAACGGTTCAAATGGAAAAGTGTCTTCTTATTCTAAACAATATATTATTGCTCAAGGAGAGGATCCAATTATGCAAAGTATAGATGACGTTTCTAATCCTGGTCAAGAAGTTCAAACAGGCCATGATTGTAGAGTAGACATAGAAGAAATAGATTACTTAGAACGTATTATTCCAGTTGGTGGAAATAATTTATTGCCTGTTCATTTTTTAGAAGAAGGTGCAATGAATCAAAGATCTGTTGGGCGAGTAGCGATTCCAGGCGTTGGATTCGGTACTGGATTTTTAGTATCTAATTCATTATTTATTACAAATAATCATGTGATTGGATCAATTAGTGAAGCTAAAAAGGCAAAATTTGAATTCAATTATCAACAAGATAAGGATGGTAATAATCAATCTGTAGATACCTATTCAGCGGATCCAGATTCTGTATTTTATACAAATGCTACTTTAGACTTTACTTTGGTTCGATTGAAATCAAAAGGACTATTTGTGCCCCCTTTCCAGCAACCAGTTGGACCTATAGCACATGGTAATTTTAACCCTGCCGTTACTGTGTCTTCACAATTTGCACCACCTATTAATGTATTCAAGCGATTTTATTATTCTCCTGGTTCAAAATGGGGTTTTCTGAATTTGGTGAATTCAAGTTATGCGGTAAACCAACATGTTAATATTGTTCAGCATCCACGTGCGAGAAGAAAAGAAGTTTCTTTACAAGATAATAATATAAAACACATTTTCACAAATCATATTCGCTATACTTCTGATACTGAGCCTGGTTCATCTGGATCTCCCGTATTTAATAATGCTTGGGACTTAGTTGCTTTGCATCACGCCGCAGGTCAAAAAGTGGGGAATGTATGGGTAAGTAATCAAGGTGTTAGAATAGACAAAATCATTACAAATATTCGAACAAATTACAATGGATCATCTTCAGGCCAACAAGTGTTAACCGAACTCGGTATTTAGTGACCTGAAATCGATTATTATCGCGACACAGAATTCAAAGAAAATGGTGGATTTCTATGAATATTTACTAATAGTAAACCTTCATAAATACAATGATTTGTATGAATTAGAACAATCGAATTCAGCTTAGTACCTAATACAAATGAATTACGTTTACTAGACTTTCCAAGGTTTAGTAAACGTTTTTTACCCAATTGTCAAGCTATATTATTCTGCTGCTTGGAGCAACAAGCCATGCACAATACAACCCTGTGCCATACAATACGTAGCCATCACAATTAGCCCTGCATATGGAACAGCTGATGCAAATTTATTCACACCAAGCACACCATCTGAAATCATAAAAAAAATTGCACCAATCACAACCCACCAGTAGCCTCGAGCTTTCCATCTCAAAATGGCTAATATTGCCATGAATACTATAGATATTGAATAAATTGAAACAGGAACTTTTAAAGCTCCTGTCTGCGGAATAAACAGGATCATAAATAATATCAAAATAAGCAGCAACACTAACACTGGCCATTTTCGCTGATGTACACCAATCATTTTTTGTTTAAAAAAAAGATAACAATATGTCAACTGCATGATTAAAAATGATCCAAGTCCCAACATAAAAAACTGCTCCCCATGTCCAAGTAAGAAGACATCACCTAAAAAGGCAAACCATAATGCAATCAATAAGAGTGTAAATTCTTTCCATCTAGCACCCAGCTGAATTAAACTAAAAATAAATAAGCTAGATAAAATAAGTGGTTTTGTCAACTGTCTTGGCAAGTCAAACGCAATCATAGTCAGGTCAGCCAAACTTATGATTACAAATAAAATGAGTTGCCATTTCTTCATGAAATTAATTCAGTTTATATACGAGGCAAGCTAATGGTGCAAGATTAAGTTTTAAAGATTGAGCTTGTCCGTGCTGTGAGTTTTCTTGAGTTGATACATGTTCAAAAACAGTGTAGTCACTGCCAAAATAAATCGATTTATCACTATTGTATAGCAAGTTCCATTGTTTGCTTTTAGGTACGCCGACAAGATAATTTTCTCTAGGGACAGAAGTCAAATTAACAATGATGAGAAGTCTATCATGTACTGATTTTCCTTTTCGTAAAAATGCCAATACTGAATTTTCAGAATCATTATAATCGATCCACTCAAAACCTTCTCCACTAAATTGAAGTTCATGCAAAGCAGTCTCTGATCTATAGACTCGATTCAATCTCTTGATGCATTCTTGCAGTCCTTGATGAGGCTCGAACTGTAGTAAATGCCAATCAAGACTTTGTGTGACATTCCACTCATTATATTGACCAAAATCATTGCCCATAAAGTTAAGCTTCGTACCTGGATGCATAAACATCAAGCTGTACAATACACGCAGATTCGCAAATCTTTGCCATTCATCTCCAGGCATCCTTCCCATAATAGATCCTTTTCCATGGACCACTTCATCATGAGATAAAGGCAACATAAAGTTTTCGGTAAATGCATAGACAAGACTAAAACTTATCTGGTTTTGATGATGCTTTCGCCAAATGGATTCTTTACCAAAATAGGAGAGGGTATCGTGCATCCAGCCCATCATCCACTTCATTCCGAATCCTAATCCACCAGTATCCGTAGGATGACTGACTCCTGAGAAGGAAGTCGATTCTTCGGCAATCATTTGAATACCTGGGAAGTCTTTATAAGCGGCAACATTCAGCTCTTGTAAAAAACTGATTGCTGCTAAATATTCATTTCCACCATTTTCATTTGGTTCCCATTCACCAGCTTCTCGAGAATAGTCTAAGTAAATCATCGAAGACACTGCATCGACACGGATGCCGTCAATGTGATATTTGTCCAACCAAAAACAAGCACTACTGATTAAGAAAGATCTGACTTCCGCACGCTCAAAATTAAAAATATAGCTTTTCCAATCTGGATGATAGCCTTTGCGGATGTCAGGGTGTTCATAAACACTACTGCCATCAAAGCGATACAATCCATGATCATCTCCAGGAAAATGAGCAGGCACCCAATCTAGAATAACTCCAATGTTAGCTTGATGTAGTTTATCAACTAAAAACATGAACTCTTGTGGGCTGCCATAGCGGCTTGTCGGTGCAAAATACCCTGTCACTTGATATCCCCAACTCATGTCAAAAGGGAATTCAGTCAAGGGTAAAAACTCCACATGAGTATATCCCATGGAAGAAATGTAGCTCACTAAGTTTTCTGCTAATTCAATATATGAAAGTGATTTATCAGACTGCTCTTTCCTTTTCCAGGAGCCAAGATGCATTTCATAGACTGAAAATGCTTGATCTAGTGATTGTGTTTTTTCTCTTGATGAGAGCCAGTTTTCATCATTCCACTCATAGTCTAATTCCCATGTGATTGAGGAAGTTTTTGGAGAATGTTCTGCAAAGTGAGCATATGGATCCGCTTTATCTATGTGGCCATCTAAGTGATCAGACCAAATGCGATATTTATATAATTCTCCTGTAGGTACTTCTGGAATGAACCCTTCCCAAATGCCAGAACCATCCCATCTGACATTCAGCTGGTGATGGCTTCCATCCCAATGATTGAAATTGCCAATGACGGAGACTGCTTTCGCAGACGGCGCAAATACAGCAAAATACATACCTTTTTGGTCGTCTACAGTTGTGTGATGAGATCCAAATTTTTCATAAAGTCGAAAGTGTTTTCCAGTTTTAAACAAGGAAATATCAAAGTCAGAAAACAAAGAATGTGAGATCACTTTAGCCATATAAAACTAAGATAAGTGATTGCATCCAATAAGAATCCTTTCTAGAGGTGAGATTGTCGACTTTTATAAATCTTAGACTTTAATGTCCATTTTCCATTTTCAATTCTATCAAAGACATATCTTTGCGGCCTTATGTTTCCAAAATATGATGTTATAGTCGTCGGTGCAGGACATGCAGGTTGTGAAGCCGCTGTTGCTGCCGCGAATATGGGCTCCAAAGTCATGCTAGCTACAATGAATATGCAGACAATAGCCCAAATGTCTTGTAATCCAGCGATGGGAGGTGTCGCGAAAGGACAAATCGTGAGAGAAATAGACGCTTTAGGAGGCTATTCCGGAATCATATCAGATCACACAGCGATTCAATTTAGGATGTTGAATAAGTCGAAAGGACCAGCGATGTGGAGTCCTCGTGTTCAGAGTGATAGAATGCTTTTTGCCAGACGATGGAGAAATATGCTCGAGGCTCATGAGAATATTGACTTTTGGCAAGAGATGGTCACTGGATTAATTGTAAAGGACGATAGATGCATAGGTGTCCGTACAGGAATAGGATTAGAAATAGAATCTAGATCAGTTGTTCTGACAAACGGGACATTTTTAAATGGGCTGATTCATATTGGTGAAAAGCAATTTGGTGGTGGTAGAGCCGGGGAAAGAGCGGCAACAGGCATTACAGAACAATTAGTAGAATTAGGTTTTGATTCAGGGAGAATGAAGACGGGAACGCCACCGAGGGTAGATGGTCGAAGTTTGAATTGGGATGCGATGGAGTTGCAACCTGGAGATGAGAATCCTGGTAAATTTTCTTATACAAATACTCCTGAAATTACAGATCAAATACCTTGTCACATTAGCTATACAAGTCCTGAAGTACATGAATTATTGAAGACTGGTTTTGATCGTTCGCCAATGTTTAATGGACGAATCAGAGGATTAGGGCCAAGATATTGTCCATCTATAGAAGATAAGATTAATCGCTTTGCAGATAGAGATAGACATCAGCTATTTGTCGAGCCAGAAGGTCGAGATACGTGTGAGATTTATGTCAATGGATTTTCGTCATCATTACCAGAAGATGTCCAGTTCAAAGCTTTACAAAAAGTACCTGGTTTTGAAAACATGAAAATGTTTAGACCTGGCTATGCGATTGAGTATGATTTCTTTCAGCCGACACAGCTTAGAGCAAATTTAGAAACCAAGTTAGTGAAGAATTTATTTTTTGCTGGTCAAATCAATGGAACAACGGGATATGAAGAAGCTGGATCTCAAGGCTTAATGGCTGGACTAAATGCACATTTAGCGATAGAAGAAAAAGATCCATTTGTACTTAAAAGATCTGAAGCGTACATAGGTGTATTAATTGATGATTTAATTAATAAAGGGACGAATGAGCCTTATCGAATGTTCACTTCACGTGCAGAATATCGGATTATTCTGCGACAAGACAATGCAGATTTGCGCTTGACGCCTATTGCTAAATCTCTTGGGATGAATCATATGGACGAGCGGATGGAAAGAGTCAATGAAAAAGTGGAAGCGTCCAAACAAATTGAAAAATACTTCAAACAAAAGAGTATTACGCCCGATCAAGTCAATAGATATTTAGAGTCAAAGGGTTCTACTGTAATTAAACAAGGACAAAAATTTGTAAATATATTGTTGCGCCCACAAATGGATTTGTCGGTATTGAGAGAAGTAATTCCAAATATGAATGATGAACTATCTTCATTTGACGAAGAGTCTATTGGTTTAGCAGAAGTCAATTTGAAATACGAAGGGTACATCAAGAAAGAACAAGAAATGGTTGATAAAATGAATCGATTAGAAGAAGTGAGATTAAAGGATGATTTTGATTTTCATGCCTTGTCAGCCTTGTCAGCGGAGGCAAGAGAAAAATTAACTGAAATAAAACCAAGAACAATTGGTCAGGCGAGTCGGATTTCTGGTGTATCGCCGTCTGATATTTCAGTGTTACTTGTGCATGTTGGAAGATAATGCAATATGCTTTCTACGCTAAAAAGACAAAGTCCTTTGGCTGAAGAAAACTCCGAAATTCATAGTTAGTTTAAATAAATTTATAGTATTTAAGTTGATTTTGTGAAAAGAATTATCAAAGTTAAATTGCAAAAATGTGTATAAAAAGGATATGCCAATTTAATTATTAAAAGCAATTTAGAATCTGTGGTGAATGCCTGACAAATACGCGGAGAGGATTACTTCTCATTGATTTTTGCTTGTTTTTTATCATGAAAAAGTGAGAAAGAAAAAATTTAATCAGGCCTTCCAAAAATAATGCAAGTATTCTTCATCTTTTACCCAACCTAATCGCTCATAAAGCGCTTGTGCTGGATTAGAGTTGTGCGTTTCAAGACTCAATCCTTTACTTCCATTGCTTGTTGCAAATTGTTGAGCGGCATTCAATAACAGTGTGGCGGCACCTTTTCCTCGATGGTCTGGATTGACATATAAGTCATTAAGGACATGCAGGTGTTGCATAGAGACAGAAGAAAACAAGGGATAAATTTGAGTGAAGCCAATTAGTTCATCATCAAACCACGCCAGTAGAATAGTAGACTCACTATTGCTTAAGCGCGTAGAAAGGAACATTTCAGCAGCAGGTAGATCACTCTTTTGTTTATAGAAAACACGATATGCATCAAACAGAGATGTCATTAAATTAATGTCTGTGAGACTAGCGGTAGATATAGTAATCATATTGTAAATATACTGGTGTCATTAGAGATATATTCATTTTTTACCAACTATTGATTAGCAATTTGCTGTCTATAAGTTTAAATAAATAGAAGATAAATGAATTATTTTGTAAAAATATTAGTCAGTTGCTTTATACTCTTATTAACAGTTTCATGTGATAAAGTCTCAGACAAATTTGTTAGTGAAGAAGGCTTTACTGTCAATCAAAGTCTTGATGTTTGGAAAACATTAAAAGAAGAAAATGGAGATTCTTATGTGTATATGACAACAAATGAATCAGTCTTTGGATTTGGTGCGACTACAGAAATAACTGTCATCAATGGTACAGTAACAAAACGCACATATCAAGGATATAATAAAGATGACATGACTGGTCAAAGAGTAAATACTGAGGTAAATTATGTTGAAGAAAATGATGATGTAGGAACAAATGACTTTGGCTTTACACCTGCTACAATTGACGAATTATATGATTCCTGTACAGGTGAATATTTGACAGTAAAAGAATCGGAAAATTTTATTTATTTTGGAACTGAGCCTAATGGCTTCATTAGTTTTTGTTCTTATTTTCCAAAGGACTGTCAGGACGACTGTTCCGTTGGATTTTCAATTGACACATTTATGTTTCTCTAAAATCAAGATGATATATAAAAAAAGGGTGGACCTGATATTCAGATACACCCTTTTATTATTATTTGTTTAATTAAGCTGAAGTCAAATCTAAACTTACATTCAATTCAAACATATTGTCGATCGCTTTATCTCCTAAATTATCAAAGAATGAACCTGAGCCATATTTGATCCCATATTTGGTTCTATCAATTTTAATTTTTGCTGTCGCCTTCTCAGCGGTCACTTCGACCGGGAAACTAACGGAATGTGTTTCGCCTTTGATTGTCAAATCACCAGTTACTGTAAGTTCTGATCGTAGACCTGCTTTAGCGATGTCTGTAATCACGAGCGTTGCAGTTGGATGTGCTTCTACTCCAAAAAAGTCGTCAGACATCAAGTGACCTGCTAATTTTTTAGCACCACCTCCTTGAAGGTCTGTTACAGCTAAAGAATTCATATCAATCGTAAATGATCCTCCGGCTAGTTTGCCATTGTCCATTTTAATATCGGCAGCGCTCAGATTGATCGTCCCTGAGTGTGAGCCTGTTATTTTAGTACCAACCCAGTTTACTGTACTGGTTTCAATGTTTACATTCTGAGCAGTTGCGAAAGAAATTGTTGCTATGCTAAATAAAAATAATAATGCCTTTTTCATTGTATTTTTTGTTTGATAATGGTTTTGCAAGTATAAGGGCAAAAACTGTACTAATGTTCAGGGTAAACTATTAATGTTTTGTTATTTGGCAACTATTTACTAGATAATGGAGTCCTTTGAAAGGTAAGATCGATCTTGTATCTATGCATCATCATCAAAATAACGGTTGAGAATGAGAAAAGAAAATATAGTTCTTGTGATAATTTTATCGGTATGCTTAGGGTCTTGTGTTAGTACTACTCTTCAAAACAACATTACTCAAATAGAAACAAATATCAAAACTAGCAGTTATGTTGATTCTTTAAATCATGCAATGGAGGGAGAATATGAAAAAGGTAATTTGCCAGGATTTACCACGTCTGTTTTTACTTCTGATAGTATTTACTTCACAAAGGGATATGGATTTTCAAATGCAGAAACCGAACAGCTATACACTGAACACACCATTCAAGGAATAGCCTCAATCAGTAAAACTTTGCTTTCAATAGTCTTGATGAAGGCAGTAGAAAGAGGTATCGTCTCATTAGATGATGAGATAAATACAATCCTGCCATTCCCTGTATCGAATCCAAGTCACGAAGACACACAAATCACCTTATGGCATTTGGCAACTCATACCTCAAGCATAAGCGATGATGGAAATTATGATAAGGCTTACATATTTTCCAAACCGCTTGTAAAAGATGAATTCCCTGAAGCTTGGCATGAGCATATCAAAAAATATAATAAAAATCAGCCAATACAAATGACTGTATTTTTAGAAAAAGTATTTTCAGAATGGAAAACGGAAGAGAATTTTTTACCTGCCAAACCTGGATCAAAATACGAGTACAGCAATATTGCTGCTGGGCTGTTAGGATATTGCTTAGAATTGAAAATAGGAAAGGATTATAAAGAATTGACAAAAGAATGGATTTTAGACCCATTGCAGATGAAGAACTCCGGCTGGGATCGAAAACAATTGAATCAGGAAAACCACATCATTTACTATAATGAAAGTTATAATCCTGTTCCTAATTATGAAGTGATCACATATCCTGATGGAGGACTGTATTCTACCGCTTATGATATAACAATTTTTTTACAAGATATGATAGCGGGATATCAAGGAAAAGGGAAATTATTAAAGCCTAGTTCGTATGCAACAATGATGAAAAATCAAATTCCATCATTGGACACAGCGACCGGAATAATTTGGGACTTAGACATTTCTTGTTGCATTGGCCATGGAGGAAATGATTTCGGTACTGCCACCTTGGCTTATTTTGTTCCAGAATCAGGTATTGGAAAAGTATTGTTTACAAATATTACTACAGAAACAGAAGACATAATAGATCAGTTTTATGGGATATTTAATAAGATGTTTACATATGATGGCATGATTACAAAAGATATAAAATAGCTAGGTCTGAGGTAAGACGCCTGCAGGGATATGATGACTTGGTGGCTCAGTGATTCAAAATAAATGAATAATCACAAAGCATCAAGGACGAAAGGTTAACAAAGGTTTCTTCGTCTATATGTCTTTAGGCAGGACATAATAAATTGACTTAAAAAGAGACAGGGTACAAACTTGCGCAGTACCCTGTTTAACCTCAAAAAACCAATTGAAAACAATTTACAATACAGCCCTAGGAGAGCTGAATGTATATATATCTTTGACTTTAGAAACTCTTTGAAAAAAGTGTAAAGAGTTTAGTAGTAAAATCAGTTTTAAGACGACGAGATTTTTAAAAAGGCACATTATTCTTCTAATTTTAACATTTGTGAATTTATTACTCGTTATTATTATACAAAACAAAATTTGTGTCAAAAATTAAGATAGTATTTCAATGTAATTCATGTGGTGCGAAGACAGCAAAGTGGGCAGGAAAATGTCATAGTTGTGATGAATGGAATACGATTACTGAATCAGTAGAACATAAACCAACGAAGCAGGAAACTAAACGAGGAATTTGGGCAGGTAACAGTCGCAAAGAGAATGTGGCCATTCCCATTCAAGATATCCAATCAAATACGGCTGTTCGAATTCCAACATCAAATCAAGAACTTGATCGAGTTTTAGGAGGAGGGATTGTACCTGGCTCATTAATCTTACTTGGAGGTCAACCTGGGATTGGTAAATCAACTTTATTACTTCAAGTGGTCTTGCGGATGCAGCAATCCATACTATATATTTCTGGAGAAGAAAGTGGAGAGCAGATTAAAATGAGAGCAGATAGAATAGGAATAGAAAATCAACAATGCCTTATTTATACAGAAACAAACCTGGGAAAGATACTTAAAGAAGTTAAGGAGAAAACTCCAGCTTGTGTCATTATCGATTCTATTCAAACATTGATCAGTTCTCATGTTGATAGTATGGCAGGCAGCGTCAGCCAACTAAAAGAATGTGCTGGTGAAATACAGCGATTCGCTAAAGAAATGAATATTCCATTCTTTATCATTGGACATATTACTAAGGAAGGATCTATTGCTGGTCCAAAAGTATTAGAGCACGTTGTTGATGTCGTATTACAATTTGAAGGCGATCAAAATTATTCTTATCGAATCCTTAGATCGCTAAAAAATAGATTTGGATCGACTGACGAGATTGGCATTTATGAGATGGTAGAAAGTGGATTGAGAGAAGTCAATAATCCATCTGAATTATTAATCATTCAACATGATTCTTCTCTGAGTGGCTGCAGTATCGGTGCGACAATCGAAGGCCTAAGACCCTTACTAATTGAAACACAAGCACTCGTCAGTTCTTCAGTATACGGCACTCCCCAACGATCGGCTACAGGATTTGACCTGAGACGCTTGAACATGCTTTTGGCAGTGTTGGAAAAACGATGCGGCCTTCCATTTGTACAAAGTGATGTTTTTTTAAATATTGCTGGTGGGATTAGGATTCAGGACCCAGCTATTGATTTATCTATTGTCGTCTCTTTGATTTCATCATTACATGATATTGCAGTTTCAGAATATACATCTTTTGCTGGCGAAGTCGGACTATCTGGAGAAGTGCGTGCAGTAAGTCGGATTGACCAACGCATTCAAGAAGCCGAACGATTAGGATTTAAAGAAATTTATATTTCTAAATATAATATGAAGGCTATAGAAGATAGGCATCATACAATTCGGGTGATTGGTATTTCAAGTGTTGTTGATCTTTTAGAGCAAATTTTTGTTTAATCGTTATGACTGTTGCACAACTTGAATCATTATCACACGAACATCCAATCATACTCTATGACGGGGTCTGTGTATTGTGTAATAACTTTATAAAATTTGTTCATAAAAATGATAGACATGATCGCTTTCGATTCGCGACACTGCAAGATGAATCGGGACAACTTTTAAAAGCCAAACTAAATATAAACCCACACAAAGAAGATGACACAGTTATCTTAATGTATGAGGCTAAGACAATGACTCACTCTGATGTATCATTGGAAGTGTTTAAATTATTAGGCTGGCCGTATAAAGCATTCCTAATTTTTTCAATTATTCCAAAAAGCATTCGTGATGCAGTTTATCAAATGATTGCACGCAATAGGTATAAATGGTTTGGTAAAACTGACGAGTGTGTGATCCCCACTGGAAGATTAAAAGAAAAACTATTATTATAATGTGACTTTGCGAGCACTCATAAAAGACAATTGATTTTTTATTTTTAATAGATGCTATCATTTTGTTTACTCTACTTATAAATGAGTAAGAAAACAATTGTGATTGGTGCATTTTCAAGCTTAAATATGGACGGTGGCCATTCTAACTTCATGCATCTCTAATTTCAGTCTATATGTTGAAGGTGGATTCATTATCTGTTGAAGTTCGATTGAGGGAAGACTTAGGCAGATTATGTTTTTAATGATCATTATTCATTAAAATCAATTACAGAGCTTGATGGATACATATCTGAAAATTGAAATCTTCCGATTGTCCAACATAAAAAGAAGTTGACTTGTCCTGAAATGGGTTTACACAAAAAAACCTATAAAATGGCTAAAAGGAGAAACGTCGGTAGGTCAAGAAGAACATTTACAGAGACTGACCCGTCCTGAAATGGGTTTACACAAAAAAACTAATAATGACAAAAAGAAGGAACGTCGGCAGGTTAAGAAGAACATTTGCTAGATATTCAAAATATGAGAACACAGGTGCATTTTTTATAGGTTAAAAAGCTTAAAAGCACTATGATTTTATGTTTATTCCACTATATTGGTAAGTAGGTGCTTACATTTAGAATCCACAGTGATTTGCGATTGAAGAAATTGTTCATCAATTCTGAGCTAAGCACACTCTTCCCAGGAGTCGGCTAAAAGAAATCAATTTAGGATATGTCGAAACGAATACAACAAACATAGTCTTAGAAGCAGACTCTTTTTCAAATGTTTGGATTTCTATGCAGAATTACAATCTATTACTTATGAAGTACTTTACAATTTTATTAATTACAGTTTTGTCATCAACAGGATTACATGCTCAGAGTGTAAGCTCATCACCAATCAAAAAACAAATTAACTCTAAAATTGAACAAGGTATTTTAGTTTCAAATTTAACTATACTCGAACAGACAGACTTTGAATTTAAAGAGAAAGAAAGATATATTTCTCAAGTTGAGTTTTACAAATTATTACCCAATACTCTACCGTCTATTTTAGAAGAGAATAGCGAGCTGCTCAGCATAAATTTTGACAACAGGATGTTTATGCTTCAATCAGTAAATTTGTTTGCAGATAATTATCGCTTAATTACATCTGATGGTCTAGAAAAATCTGCTCCTGAAATTAAATTTTACCACGGATATATAGTTGGTGAAACGAAAAGTCACGTTGCTTTTTCTTTCTCAAGAAATGGAATGAAAGCGTATATAGTTGACAGTAATGGTACCTATGAAATAAATAAAATTGAGAAGGATACTTATGAAGGTCATTATATATCGGATGCTGTAGATCAATTGAACTTCACCTGCGATACTGATGATACAAGCTTCGGTTCTGAAGATCAAAAATCTCCTAAACTAGAATCTGATCTCGATCAAAGGACATCGACAGATTGTGTAGAGATTTTTTTTGAAACGGATTTTACAAGCTATCAAGATTTAGGATCATCAGTGACAAATGTAGAAAACTGGCTTGCCGACATATTTAATGAAGTTGCCATTTTATACGCTAACGAATCCATTCCAATTGTAATTTCAGAAACTTTTGTCTGGACATCCGCAGCCAATCCTTTGGATACGACCGCAAGCACATATGAGGCACTGAGGGCATTTGCACATTCACGACAAAATAATTATAATGGAAGATTAGCTCACTATATAAGTACTCGACCTTTAGGTGGCGGAGTTGCTCAAGTGAACGCACTTTGTGATGTATACTCGCCTAGTGGTTCTGGACCATATGGTGTCAGCGCAAGTTTGAAAATCCCTACTGTTCCCTTTCCGACATATAGTTGGAATGTATATGTAATTGCCCATGAATTGGGACATAATTTTGGTAGTCGACACACGCATTCATGTGTTTGGGATATTAACAATGATGGCATTGCCATGGAGCGCATTGATGATTGTAGTCGAGGTTCATGTTACGACAGTTTAAATGAAATCATACCAGCAAACGGTGGTACGATTATGAGCTATTGTCATTTAAATAGTGTTGGTATTAATTTTAATAGTGGATTTGGTCCACTGCCAGGTGCTTTGATTTCTAATACCTATTTAAATGCACCATGTGTGACAGGTGGTTGTAACGGTGTGTGCAATATTGTAGGAATAAATGCGGTATTATTAGACTGTGATAATAATGGCACACCAGTTAATTTTTCAGATGATATATTCGAAATCGAAATAAATCCTGTAGGTTTTAATTTAACTGGAACATATAATGTTTCTGGTTCAATTTCTGCGACCGGAAATTATGGTACACCTTTAACTTTAGACAATAATGGAAGTGGATTTACTCCAGGAGCGACAATATCAATTATTGTAACAGATGCAAATGATTCGAATTGTTTTGATACAGCTCAAGTTGTCATTCCATCTGGTTGTGTAAGTTTTAATAGTTGCCAAGATGCTTTATTAGTTAGTTTGCCTTATTTAGGAGCCGATCCTGGTCCTAGTAATGGCGGAGGTGCACAAAATAGTCCAGCCTCTCATTCGAACTGGTACAAATTTATTGCAAATTGTAGTTCAACCGTGACCGTAAGTTCATGCTTAGGAGGCGCTGACACAAGACTTTGGGTCTATGAAGGAAACTGTGCTAATTTAGTATTGGAGGATCAAGCTGATGATGAATGTAAAGATAATGCCCAAAGCTTTTTCAATTTAGCTAGTGAAAGTACATTTGTGGTTTACGATGGCAATACCTATTACATTGAATGGGATAATCGTTGGTCTGAAGATGCATTTAGTTTTACAATTGAATACAATCATACAAGCTGTGGACCATGTGAAATTTTAGATGCAGGCGTTGTGATTACTGATTGCGATAATAATGGGACTCCTAACAATTCTAATGATGATACGTATGATCTTTCCATATCCCCGAGTGCTGTTGATTTTGGAAGTGCGTATACAATAACGGGTGATTTGAATGGGACGGCAACGTTTGGTAATGCAGTTTCTTTTACCGGTCTTCCTGCTGGAAATTCTAATCTGAATATTTCGATTACGGATAACAATGATTCCAATTGCACATTGAATCTAACAATTGCTGATCCTGGAAGTTGTTCTTATGATGCGCCTCTTATTGTTCCCGATTGTAATGATTTTGAAAATGGAGAATTGTTGCCAAATTGGACTGGCGATATAGGGACTTCTGGTAATCCCTTAGCTGCATGGAATGTACTTACTGGTCCTACACCTTCTTCCGGTTCAGGCCCTTCATTTGGGTACGACAATACTGATTACTATTTATATTTTGAAGCCACTGGAGCACAGTTTTCAACTACGTATACACTGCACTCTCCTGTCTATGATTTAAGTAATATTTCGGATCCTCAAGTCAGGTTTGCCACTCATATGTTTGGAAGTTGTATTGGAACATTAATGGTAGATTACGAGGAACCCGCAGGTTCGGGTAATTATATCAATATATTGACTCAATCAGGTGAAGTCGGAGATTTCTGGTTACCACAAATTATCCCACTTTGTGATGTCACAGAAACATTAATCAGCTTTAGATTTTCAGTCATCCATTGTGATGGAAGCAGTGGTACATTTGGATGGGGCGATATAGGCATTGATGAATTTTGTGTAGAAAAAGGTCCTGATTGTTCCAGTTGTTCAATTTCAAACCCTGGATTAATTCCGGGAGTTTGCAATGATAATGGCACACCATCAAATCCAAATGATGATTTTGAAGTGATTACGCTTGATCCAACAGGAAACTTACTCGGGACAAATTATACCGTGAGCGGAGATGTTTCCGCTTCCGGGGTTTATGGCTCAAGTATCAGTTTTCCAATTCCAATTGGCGTAGGTGATCTTAATATAACCCTAACAGATGATAATGATCTAAATTGCTTTAATAATTTTATTATTACAGATAATGGAGACTGCTCAAATGTTCCACCAAACTCTACACCAAGTTGCCAGTCATTTGAACAGCGGCCATTACCATCTATTTGGTATGGAGATTTGAGTTCTAATAGCAATGGCGCACCAGGCTTATGGAACATCAGCTCAAACGGAAGAACACCCTCTTCTAATACTGGACCATTAGAAGCGTACAATAGTGATGAGTTCATTTTCTTTGAAACTGGCACAATTGTCTCACCTATACCTGCTGGGGATTTTGCTGTTTTATATACGCCGACATACAATGTAAATGGCTTATCAGATCCTACCTTAAGCTTCGCCTCCTATTTCTTTGGAGATTGTGTTGGTACACTTACTGTAGAATTGGAATCACCTATAAATTCAGGTGTTTATTCTACTGTATATAGTCATTCAGGAGAAGTAGGTGAATTTTGGGAAATACAGTCGATTCCACTTTGTAACCTAATTGACTCATTGGTTGCATTTAAAATAACAGCTACTGCATGTGATGGATCCACTGGACCAGTTAACAGAGGTGATATAGCAATTGATGAGTTGTGCGTCATAGATGGTGCTGATTGTAATTCATGTGCTATTATAGGTGCGGCACTAATTATTGATGATTGTGACATGAACGGTTCTCCTACCGATGACAATGACGATATTTACTCTTTATCAATTATTCCAAGTGGTTATTTATTGGGTAGTTCATATTCTATTTCTGGAGATCTGACTGCAAATGGTACTTATGGCAGTCCGTTGTTTATTGACAATTTGCTTGCAGGTAATGGGAATTTGAATATTACAGTTATGGATGATAATAATACAAATTGTTCGCTCCAGATAACGATCCAAGATCCAGGAGCGTGCTCAAATTTTACACCGATAGCTGCACCAACTTGTATTGATTTTGAGGATGGGTCTTTGCCAGAGGCCTGGAGCGGAGATGTAGCTAGTTTTGGCTTATCTACGCATTGGAGTGTTGATAGCGGTGGTACTCCGACTGGTAGTACAGGACCATCTTCTGGCAATAACGGATCAGTTGAATATTTATATTTTGAATCAAGCGGAACTGCGGCATCAGATAGTGCTATAGTTTATTCTATGGTATTTGACATTAGCGGATTATCTGATCCTCATTTGAATTTTAGTTCACACCTATGGGGAGATTGTATTGGTACCTTGGCTTTAGAAATAGAATCACCTGCAGCATCCGGCAACTATGTAAATGTGTTTTCACTATCAGGAAATCAAGGAGACATGTGGATTGATCACGAAGTCCCTTTGTGCTCGTTTACTGATAATTTGATTGCGATTAAAATAATTGCAGTGGCATGTGCTGGCAGTCCTGTTTTCAGAGGGGATATAGCGATTGATGACATTTGTATACAAGAAGGTCCTGTGTGCCCCTGTCCCGATGTCATGACTCAAAACTCAAGTATTATCATAGATGGATTATACGAGGCAGATAGTTTAATCCGATCGGCAGCTACTGTTCAAACAAATGGATCTTCGATTTTAAAAGCTGGAACATCAGTAGAATTACTACATAATTTTCATTGCCCTCCAAATTCGGAATTACATGTATATATAGAATCTTGTAGCAATAATTGAGTTACACAATAGTCCTTGATTGTGGAAATGAATTTGTTCTCCAAACGTAATAAACAATAGACATGAAAAAACATCCCAAATAATCTAGCAGACATAATAAAAGTATAACTTCCGTCTATATTTAAGGCTTATGAAAATATTTTGGATTGTCATTCGTATTCTTTTTGCTGCATTTATGATATTTGGAGGCGTACAGCATTTTCTAAATCCAGATTTTTATATTCCATTTGTACCTTCTTTTTTACCATTTACAACAAGCATCATTTATGTCTCTGGAATTTTAGAAATAGTCTTTGGAATCATGCTGGTCATTCCGAAATTCTCAAAGCAAGGAGCCTATGGGATATTGGGACTTATGCTTATCTTCCTACCCGTACATGTGTGGGATGTATTTTCAGCGACTCCGGCTATTGGTAGTCAGAAAGCTGCATTAATAAGGCTGCCAATTCAGTTTCTGTTTATCTTTTTAGCTTGGAAACTAAATAATCTCAAGCCAGCTAATCAGATAGGCAAGGGGAGTTAACTGCCGAGCTATCGTTTTTAATATTTATCTAAGTGGAAGTTTTTGAGTGCCACGATCAAGTTGAGATCTCCTGATCTTAATAAATCTATGAGATAAACCTTACTGAAATGTTCAACAAGAGACATGCTTCGTGCGTTACTATTTCATATAATGCTATGATTTTGTAATTTGTATGTGAATGAGGAAACTACTCTTACTTTTTTTTGCTACATTATTTCTCTATCAAGCAAGTCTTGACGGTCAATCTATTGCGACAGAATTTGGTAAAAACCGAGTTCAATACAATGATGATTATCACAAATGGTGGATGTATGAAACAGAGAATTTTATCACATATTGGTATGGAAAAGGAAAGAACATAGGCCAATTTGTTGTCCAAATGGCAGAATACGACCATGAGGATATTCAAAATATCATGGAACATCGCATCAATGATAAAATTGAAATCATTGTTTATTTAGATCAATCTGATTTAAAACAAAGTAACATTGGTACGAGCGAAACCTTCGAAAGTTCTCATGGCGAGACGACCATTATTGGTAATAAAATGTTTGTTTATTTTGATGGCAATCATCGAAATCTAAGACAACAGATCAGGAAGGGAATTGCAAATGCATACCTCAATGCCATGTTTACCAAAGGAAGTTTGCAAGAGATCGTACAGAATAGTCTAAGCCTAGATCTGCCAGAATGGTTTGCTCAAGGAATTGTAAATTATATAGCAAGCGATTGGAATTATTTGGTAGAAGATGAGCTCCGTGATTTATGGCAACAAGAAAAACCAAATTATAAAGAGTTTGATAAAATAGCTAGACTTAGACCTCGGATTGCAGGCCATTCATTTTGGTATTTCATTGATCAACAATATGGCATTTCTACAATTTCTAATATTCTATATCTCACTCGACTAAATAGAAATTTGGACAATAGCTTTATGTTTGTATTAGGCCAACCATACGATGCGATTAAAGAAGAATGGATGGCATATTATGATGCCTTATATAAACAAGAAGATAATCGATTTGAATCAGAAGATCGTGTAGAAGAACTTCCATTGTCTAACAAAGATCATGTACCAGTCAGCATGCTTAGACTAAGTCCGGATGGGACAGAATTAGCGTATTCATACAATGACATAGGAAAAATCTGGGTTAAAATTTATAATCTAGAAACTGGAGACGAAATTTTAGTCTCTAAGAAAGGTTATCGAAATAATGTCCAGGAACCAGACTATAATTATCCATTAATCGCGTGGCATCCTTCTGGAGATGAACTCACCATTGTATATGAATTCAGAGATAAAATAACATTGCTGAAAAAGAATTTGATCACCGGAGAAGAGATGGAGCAAATCTTACCAGAAGACATACAAAGAGTGTACAGTTTCTCGTATAAGAATGATTTGGATTACATCATGAGCGCTTCTACAGATGGATATTCTAATGTTCATATTTATTATTCAAAAGGTCGCCAACATGAAAAGTTAACCGATGATTATTATGATGATGTAGATGCTCAGTTTATCACAATGGGAGGAACGACAGGAATCTTGTTTTCATCAAATAGATTGACGACTTCGATTGAGTCAGTCGATATGGATACAATACTACCTATCCATCCATTTAACACGTATTTTTTACCCTATGATAAAAAGACTGGCGAATTGATTCAAATCTCAGATACTAAAGTAGAAAGCGAACGATATCCCTTTTTAGCCGATGATGGTAAAGTCACTTATCTGAGTTCTTCGTCTGGAATGAAAAATAGATTTGTATTTGATGGAAATGAAAATATTCATTTTTCAAATTCTAATAAGTCTAGAAATATAATCAGGCATCATGCTATAGCAGGAAGTGATAAATATATCTATACTTTATATGAAGATGGTGCTTATCGGACTTTCATAGAATATCCAGAATGGGATAAAAAAGTTGTTCCTCATACATTGAGTAATGCACATGTAAAAATTAAAAACCCAACTAAGCTCGTGGGTGAATTTGGTGTTTTAGATTTGCCGGAGGAAAAAGAAGAAGAGATGAAAGATGATTATCTCTTTCAAAGTGAATTTGATGATCCTCCAAACATAAAACCACTTAACACAAGACAAACGGAAGAGAGTGAATTGTTTACTAATTTAATACCATTGGGGGATAGGGATTCATTGGATTCTGGACAATCTGGTGTAATTGAATTTGTGTCTGCAAGAGCAGTGGCAGCAAGGTCAAAATTCAAATTAGAAGATTTTACGACGACTGTAGATAATGGTGTTCTCTTTGAAGGCCTAGAAAGTTATACGCAGGATCAAGCCGAAGTCAATAATGCACCAACTGGTCTTTTAATGAAAGGTGTCGTCAAGGACTTATTTGAAGATTATACTATTACTGGTGGGGTGCGTCTGCCGACAGCATTAAACGGCCTGGAGAGTTTTGTCATCTTTGATGATAATAGAAGTTTGATTGACAAAAGATATGCCTTTTATAGACGATCAATTTCAAATACACTTCCAGAATTCCTATTTCCAAAGCAGAAGACAAAAACGACATCACTATTGGGATTGTATCGCTTGAAATATCCTTTGGATGTGTACACGAGTCTACGTGCAACTGCACAAATCAGGTTTGATAGATTCTTCTATTTGCATTCTGATGAATTTTCTGCAAATCAATTGAACGACAATGAAAAAAGAATCAGCATCAAAGGCGAATACGTTTTTGACAACACTATTCCAAAAGATGATAATGTGCTTTGGGGCACACGCTACAAGGCATATGTAGAAATCATCAATCGATTTGAAATTAATAATCAAGACGGGTTTACATTCGATCCAAGTCGAGGGTTTACAACTGTTGTAGGTTTTGATGCAAGACATTATATTCCATTTCTAAATCATTCAATCATTGCACTTAGAGGAGCAGGAGCGACATCTTTTGGCTCTGACAAAATGTTATACTATGTCGGTGGTGTAGAAAACTGGATTTTGTCGCAGTACAATCAAGAAATAGGTGTTCCACCAGACAAGACGTTTGCCTATCAAGTTATCGCTCCTCATCTAAGAGGATTTAAAACAAACATTAGAAATGGTAGTACGTTCTTACTAGCAAATACAGAATTCAGATTGCCCATATTTAAATATTTTTCTCCTAGAAGAATACGATCTTCATTTTTCAGAAATTTTATGCTTGTTGGTTTTTTTGATATCGGAACAGCTTGGCATGGTTTAAGTCCGAGCAGTGATCAAAATCCAATCAATACTGCTACTGTTAATCAATTACCAATACTACAAATTAATGTACGATACTTCAGAGATCCACTAGTGATGGGATATGGAGCTGGTCTAAGAGCGACTCTTTTAGGATATCACATCAGAGTTGATTATGCATGGGGAATTGAATCAAGAGCAGTGCAAGATCCTAAATTATACTTTTCTATTGGCTTAGATTTCTAATAAACTGCGTTGCTCATTAATTTGGGTTTTCATAAAATCCAATAGCACAGTTAGCATAGGCTAGCTATTCGACAACATGAAAGAAAGGGATATTAGAACTCAGGTCAATAAACTACAAACAGTTTTGGAAAACTTGTAGGGTCTCAAAGAATTGAGCAGCCTTATTCTTTGGCTTGTATTCTTTGAAATTTTCTACTGGCTTTTCCAAAAAGCTATGATAATAGATCCATTCTTTCAAAGAGTTTGTCAAATCTGTTTTATCATGGTATCGTGTGACCAATTCCTCCACTGAATCTGGCAATGGATAAAATGCAGGTATCAATGCAGGTTTGCCAAACTTGACCATATCGGCAATACAGCCGGATATTGTACTATGTCCATATAATTCGTGGATCGATCCTGCGGTCTTCTTCTCCGATATCGGTAATATCAGGAAATGAGCCTTGTTCATGATCTTGTCAAAGTTCTTTTGCGGTACAAAGGTAGGAAACAACTCAATTTGTGTATGACTTTTAAGTTTAGTTTGAAAATTAAGTATATCTTTTTGTGCTTGTTTGTTTTCTAGTAAGCCCAAAAAACTAACTTTTATTTTCTGTAAAGAAGACAATTGGTTTAAACCCATCAGTGCATCGAAAATGGGCTTATAATTTTTCCTATCTACTGAGACACTTCCAGGAATGACAATCCTTAATTTTTTCTTTGGTTTTTTCTGTTTGATTTTATGTGAGACCAATACATCCAAATAACCATTAATTCTATACAGGCCCTTTTTTTGACTATAGTCGTATACTTCCTTGGACGCTACGAGTACTTGGCCAAGATTGTTGAGGCTAGTTTCAATATGTTTTCTTTCCTGCAGGATTTGACTTTTCAGTACACGAACGACATTAATACCTTCATCAAAATCTTCACTATCTGAGAAATAGTAGTGAACGTCATGAATCAACAAACTAGATTTAGCAGCTAACTCTAAATCGTTAAATATCTTTAAGTCACGAGGGGAAATACTGGTAAATAATAATCGATCAATCGACATCAGTCGTACTCGATGCATGCTTACAAATTCTTCGACGGATTGTAAATCATGTTTTATAATCCAATTAATTCTAGTGTCATGATGAAGGTCATACAGCTGATTGTAAACAAATTCGCTTACATACACATCAACGCTCGGCTCTTCTTGAAGAACCAATTTTAAATATGACCACACAACTTCATTGTGCTTAGAAAATTCAAGTATAGCCAGCTTAATCATCTTGTTTTGTAAATTCAGATTTTAAATTAACGTATTATCGCTTGAAAAGCCAGTCGCCAATATTCTCAATTATTCTACCAACGCATAATCGCGAACACAGCCTTCAAATTGCAATTCAAAGTGTTGTAGATCAAAATGTGACAAATTGGGAACTGTTGGTTGTAGACGATGGATCTACAGACCAAACGAAGGAGACAGTTAAAAAGTTTCAAGATAACAGAATAAAATACTGTCGCCAAGAACATAATGAGCGTTCTCTTGCTAGAAATTTGGGAATTCTACGATCTACAGGTCAATATGTCTGTTTTCTCGATGATGACGATTATTATAAATCGAATTATTTACACCTATTTCATGAGTATTTAACATTGCATAACTATCCAGCTCATATTTTAAGAACTGGCTTTTTAGTGAAGGAAAATGAGAATTTGACTCCTTCGAGTCTATATTCAGAAAATATGGGAAAGCATCCAGTTTTATATTTTTCTGTTGAAATGTGTGGCATTTGGTCATTATGTATCCCAAAACAGTTTTTAACCGAACACAATTTCCCTCCACAGTTTCCACATTGGCAGGATACACATTTAGCGCTTCGATTATTTGCATTGCATCCAATAAAGCAACTAAAGGCTTGGACATATGTCTATTGCCAACACAGTCAAATGGGATCTATCATATCATTTAGAGGAGCAGATATCGATACTAGAGTAGGACTTCAAGTCGATGCAATCAATGACCTATTTGATCATTATCATATGCTCATTGGACCATATTTAAAAGAGACCGACAGAAAGAGATTGATTGCTGAAAAATTATATAGAGGAGCAAGCTTACTCAAGGCCGATGGAAGACATAAAGCAGCATGGCGTATGTTGTTGAGTGCACCATTAAGCCCTACATTACTTCCAAGTTTTCTAAAATTTATACTCAATTTTAAAAAGAAAAACTAAGATTTATAGCGACACTTTTACATTTAAGTTAGATGTATGACATTTATTATAGAAAAAATTTATTGTAAATGTTTTGTATGCCATTGAGCAATTAGACTATCTCTTAGGTCACGATGTGTACCTAATCCGTGTGAGCCACCTTCAATAAAGTGATGTTCAAATATTTTATGATGCTTTTCTAGTTTGGGAATAATTCTTTCAACGAATTTTATTTTACTGCGCCAATCATCAGTACCGTGTAAAATTAACAATGGCTCATTCAATTCTTCAACCCAAAGAATGGGAGACCTTTTGTCATATTCAAGTTTAAATTCTATAGTATCTCCTATCAAAGGCAAATTTACTCTAGTATATTTATCAGGTCGATAAGAGTGACTATCTCTGATATCAACTGAGGCGCCTATTACAGAAACTGAACTTATATCATCACTGATGCGACTTATTTGATAAGCATTTGTACCACCTCGCGAGACACCATGAATACCAATGTTCTGACTTTGGACAAATGGTAATTTTTTTGCAATTTCAATGAGCTGTAAAATATCATTGAGGTCTGAACCTCCCATTTCATCGGTGCCTTGACTAAAGATGTTGCCTCTCAATTGACTAGATAAAACCACAAAACCTGCACTTGCTAATTCTCTTTGTATCTCTAATTGTCCCCGATCAAAAGTTCCGAAGTCCCTATTTCCGCCTCTACAATAGATGATAGCTGGGTAAATATTTTCATCACTTGGAGGCAAACTGATATAGCCAGTAATCATTAATCCATTCACACGATACTTAATTTCGTAGGTCTCAATGTTTATACCGTTAATCATATTACCTGACATGTATAAATACTGATATGAAATAAGATCATTGAACACTTCTTGCTGAATAGTGTGATTATATACTTTTTGCTGTTGTGCTTGATAACAACGCGTGGAATTGGAATATATCACATCATTGAGAAAGGCTATTTCATGAGCAGTCTCGTTTGCTTTTGAAGCATCGTAAAGGTCTAAATTTTGACTGCTTACAAAAGTTAAACATTTAGCAATTTCAATAAGTTTCAAAATATCATTAAGATCAGCCCCATCAGTTCGATCATATCCTTGACTAAATATATTTCCTCTTAACTGACTTGATAAAACGACATATCCTGTACCAGCAATGTTTCGTTGTTCTTCTAATTCGCTTCTTTCTATATTGTCTATATCTTTATTCTCTCCTCTATAATATATTAAGCCTGGATATTCCTTTAGTTCACCTATTGGTTTGTGAATATATCCAGTTATCATCAATCCATTAACCCGATACTTAATTTCATATGTCTCCACTGTCAGGCCACTTTTCACCTTACTAGATTTATATAGATATTGGTATGAGATTAGATCGTCAAATAGGTCTATATCTACCGTTTTGCTCACACTCTGCCCACTATTTAGATTTACACATCTAATTACAACAAGTGACAATAGAATTAAAATACAATTCAATATTTTCATTATTTAAAACTAATATTACACGAGCATTTCGATTTTAATAAAATTCAAATAGTATAGTAATGAAATGTTAAAGAAGGTCAGGTAAATCTAAGTTGGATTGAATATCTGAGATGGTTTACGGACATCATGTTTTAGTAAAACTCTGTTTTATAAATTCCTCTTATTTTAGCAAAATGAAATACACATCAAAAATGATTATTGAGGAGTCTGCTAAGGACTTTAATGAAGCCGTAAAACAATTCTTAGAAAATTTGCCAAGTGATGTAAAGGTGATCTCATGTGACCATTCTATTTCTTTTAAAACTGTAGCTGCATCAAATGATGCTATATTTTCTTGCCTGATCGTATTAGGAAAACCGATTAATTAATGAATTTAGAATTATTAAAAAAACATAAAGAGCTATTTGGCGAGCCAGAAGTGATTGTCAGATCTCCCGGTCGGGCGAATATTATTGGAGAACACACAGATTACAATGATGGTCTTGTGCTTCCTTTTGCAATAGATAAGAGTATATACTTTTATGCGACGAAAGCTGTGAAAACCTCCAATATCTATTCAGGAGATTTGGACATACTGGAAAAGAATATTGTAGGAAAGTCAAATGGGTTTTTACAATATTTTCATTCTGTACTTCAGACGATTCAGGATCAAATTCCAGAAGATGCGAACTTTAATTTAAGTTTTGGTGGAGATCTGCCTATTGGGGCAGGGGTGTCATCATCGTCAGCCATCACTTGCGGATTCATTGCGGTCTGTCAACATCTGAATGGTTTAGATTTTAGTAAGTCAGATATCGTGAGATATGCCTTCCAAGCAGAGAGAGGAGCTGGGGTCGATGGAGGTATGATGGATCAGTTTTCAATTGTATTTGGAGAGTCTAAAAAGGTAATCTGCTTAGACTGTGTAGATAAGTCTTGGTTTGATTTAGACATCAATACAGGAGATTACGAATTTGTGCTCATCAATACACACGTCCAACATCAATTAGCTGATACTGCATATAATCAAAGAGTTACTGAATGTAAAATTGGACTTCAACAAATACAACTTCGAGACTTGTCTGTCACAGGTTTTAGAGATATAGAACATACGCATTTGTCTTTTTTATCATCACCAATTCAGGATAGAATTAAGCACGTTATTGAAGAAAATCAAAGAGTATTGAAAGCAGTTGAATTTATCAAGTCGACTGACATGAAGAATCTCGGCGAATTACTCTATGCGTCCCATCATAGCTTAAAAGATTTGTATCAGGTAAGTTGTGCAGAATTGGATTATATCGTGGATAAACTTAATAATGAAAATGCGGTATTAGGTGCAAGGATGATGGGTGGTGGATTTGGAGGCTGTGTGATTGCACTTGTAGAAAAAAATAGTATTGATGATATTATAGGAAAATGGAACGACTATTATTTTAAAACATTTGACAAAAAGCCAAGCTCATTTTCTGTAAAACCAGAGTCTGGCTTGCAATTGTTAAACACATAAATAAGACATGATTAATAGGATTTTTATTGGACAATTTCTCGCAGTCTTTCTTTTTTGTAGTGCTCAGCTTTGTGCTGAAGACATACTGACACAACTCCATAAGCATTTACCAAATGCTACAATTGAAGAGACAAAAGCAGGTGACTACTTCAAACGTGAATTTACAATTATGCTTTCGCAAAATATTGATCACAAAGATCCTGCAGTAGGTCAGTTTCAACAAAGAATTTTTTTATCTCATTATGATGTAAATGCTCCAAATGTCATTGTCACAGAAGGGTATTCTGCACGACCTAGATATTATGAGTTAAGTCAAATTTTAAAAGCTAATCAAATCCAAGTAGAGTACCGGTTTTTTGGTGAGTCGATCCCAGAAAATAAAGATTATCGATATTTGAAAAATGACCATGCGGCTGCAGATCTTCATCAGATAAGAAAGCAGTTGTCGAAAATATACAAGGGGAAATGGGCTGCGACAGGGATCAGTAAAGGCGGCACAACAACTCTAATTTATAAATCAAAATATCCTAAGGATGTTACAGTAGCAATTCCAATTGTTGGTCCATTACCAAAAGCTAGAGAAGACAAACGCTGTGATGACCATATTTTAAGTATCGGCACTAAAAACTGTAGAGATAATATTGAAGCTTTCCAACATAAAGTCTTAGGATTAAGAAAACTATTTTTAACTAAAATTGATTCACTCGCAACGCAGAATAACTTGACATACCAAACATTGAGCATTCCTGCAGCTTTTGAATATGCAGTCTTGGAATTCAGTTTTTCGTTTTGGCAGTTTGGACACGATTGTAATCGATTAGACCGAGACATGACAGATCACCAAACCTTTGTATTGTTTAATGAAATCGTAGGAATTGATTTTTTCTCTGATGCGGTTATTGATTACTTCAAGCCATCTTATTTTCAATTTATGACTGAAAATGGCTACTATGGATTTATTCACAAACCTTTTGTACCAGAATTAAAAGTTGTTAATGACTATACAAATATGGTATTTAGTCCAGAAGCCAAGAGTATTCCCTTTGATCGCAATTATATGATCAGCGTCAGGAATTGGATTTATCAATATGGAGATAAAATCATACATATTCATGGCGGACTTGACCCTTGGGGCGCACTACGAGATCCAATTCATCCTAAGAGAGATGCACATATGATCATCGATGAAAATGGAGATCATTCGACTCGGATTTCGACATTAGATATGCATCAAAAAGAATTGATTTATAAAGTCTTGGCTCAGTGGATGGATTGCGATATTTTTCCTTTGGAGAAATAATGAACATTAAAATCTCATTTTACTTCGAATCTGAGATCTTGAAATTTCGAATAGCATCTTTAAATAAAAGAGTAAAGTTGTTTTAAGTTTTAGTTGTAAGTTGATCATTGACAGGTCTTGTCAAGTGGATATTCTGCATTCATCAGGTTCAAAAAAGATTTAAATATTATAAGTTGTATTTACATTTATTCTAATTGTATTTTCTTAAACGTTTACGCTTCATTTATTGAAATAAAAAAAGTAGATTTCTTTGAGAAAGACACTTGATCTATTAGCAAGAGATTATATTTAGCTGTATGTAATATTATGAAAAAGACTAGCCACGTAAGATTTCTCATTTTCGCTTTTCTGTGGTTATCGCTTACACCTTTACTTTTTTCTCAAAACGACCATATACTGGACTCACGTGTCAAAGGTGGATATGAAGAAGAATCAATTGAATTTGTATTACGTGATTTAAATCTTCGGCATAAGCTCGACATTAAGTATAATGCCGACTTACTCCCTCAGAAAAAAATAACACTCAGCTTTAAGGATACCAGAATTAGAGATGTCCTCAATATTATTTTGGTTGATGTCGAGTTTGATTATGTCGTGAACAGCTATGACAAGATAGTCATCGCACCCCGACAAGTTGTTTCAGAAGAGCAAGGCAGAAAAGATATTCAGATTAAGGATGATAAGAAGTCAATCAGCCAAACGACTATATTAGTATTGGGAAATAAAAGGGATAGTCCTGCTTCTGAGATTATGATTAAAGGAAAGATTCAAGATAAAGATTCATATGAAGCCATTTCTGATGCCTTAATTATTAATCAATCGACGGGAGCATTCACAGTATCGGATACCGACGGATCATTCGAACTAAAGTTGGCTCAAGGAATATATTCTTTTAATATCTCCTCTCTATCTCACGAAAGTTTTATACAAACAATAGAAGTGTTCTCATCTGATTATTGGGAAATCCAGGCAAGTAGAAAAGCACATCTAATTGATGAAGTAGTTATCTCTGGTAAAAGTGTCGAACATAATGTGCGTGAGACCATAACGGGTTTGGAGATATTAGGAAAAAAGGAACTTAAAAAGTTACCTACTTTTATGGGAGAAGCAGATATAGTAAAGAGTCTTCTCAGTCTTTCAGGCGTCAGCTCAATAGGAGAAGGCAGTTCTGGTTTTAATGTGAGAGGCGGTGCCATTGATCAAAATTTGATATTACAGGATAATTCGATTGTATTCAATCCTTCTCATGTCCTTGGATTTTTCTCTTCTTTTAATCCTGATATTATCAAATTGAGTTCATTAAATAAAGGGCACATTCCTGCTAATTATGGTGGCCGTGTATCTTCAGTGTTGGATGTCAGCTTAAGAGAAGCTAGAATGGACCAACTGAGTTTTTCTGGTTCAGTTGGCTTAATATCCAGTAAGATAACTGCCGATATTCCACTGGTCGAAGATCAAACTTCATTGCTGGTTGCAGGTAGAATATCATATTCAAAATGGCTCATAAAAGATATTAAGGACTTAGACATCGCCAGAAGTCAGGCAAGATTCAATGATTTTAATGCAAAAATCACACATAAATTTTGTACAAATACCAAAATCAATGCGTCCTACTTTCAAAGCCAAGATCGATTTCAGTTTTCAGATGAATTTGGTTATGCATGGCAAAATAGAATTTCACATCTTGGCTTAAATCATATCTTCAATGAAGAGCTATCAGTGACTGCAGATCTCTCATATGGCATGCTGCAAAATGAGCAATTTGAGCCAACTGGATCTCTTGCATTTTCTCTCAATTCAGGGATAAGCTACGTAAGCGGAAAGCTTCAGGTTTTTAGATCTCTAGGAAATCATACACTTAAAGTGGGAGGAGAAGTGATCAGATATACAACTGATGACGAAGACTTGATCGCAGCTGAAAATTCTATCATAAAGGAAAGATCTGTGTCAAAAGAAGACGGTCAAGAGCTTGCATTTTATATTAATGATGAATTTAAATTTAGCGAAAAACTAAGTATCAACGGAGGTCTTCGTTTTAGTTTATTCCAACAAATCGGTCCTGCTATCATTAATCATTATGCGGAGAATTCAAATCTCGAACTCACAGAAATTATCTCGCAAGAGCAGATTAATTCAGGAAAAGTAATTGATTATAATGGAATCGAACCACGCTTATCTATGCGGTATGCAGCGACGGGCAACTCTTCAATTAAGCTCAGTTATAATGTTGTGAATCAATATATGCATCTGATTTCCAATACCGCGACTCCGACACCTGTAGACATTTGGCAAGTAAGTAATACCTATATAAAGCCACTGAGAATGGAAGGAGTGACTGCGGGTTTATTTCACAGCTTGGAAGCAGGTTACGATTTTTCAATAGAAGGATACTATAAGCAATTAGACAATACACTTGACTATGAAGACTTTTCAGAATTATTATTAAATCCACATTTGGAAACATCTGTTGTGCGTGGAGAAGGTCGTGTCTATGGCACAGAATTTAGCCTAAATAAAAACAAAGGAAAATTTACTGGACGTATGTCTTACAGTTATTCTAAGTCTGAACATCGGACTCCTGAAGGATCTGCACAGGTCAATTTCGGAGAATGGTTTCCTTCCAATTTTGATCAGCCTCATTCTGCAAAATTATCAATGGATTGGCAAGTGACTAAACGCGACCGTTTCAGTATGAATTTTGTTTATAATACTGGACGTCCAATCACAGGAGTCTCATCAAATTACCTGCTTCAAGGAATTGTCATCACTAATTTTTCATCTAGAAATAATTTTCGCTTGCCCGATTATCACCGACTCGATTTGAGCTATACATTTACAGTCAACCGATTAAAAAGTGCACGATGGCAAAGTGATGTCAATATATCAATTTATAATGTTTATGGACGACGGAATCCATTTTCTATCTTTTATCAACAAGAAATTGGATCGCAAGTTAATGCACTAAAATTGTCTGTTGTTGGCTCTGCTATTCCTTCTATCAGTTATAATTTTAAATGGTGATGAGAGACATTATTCTATTAATCATATTAGCCAGTTTATGTAGCCAATGCTTGGATAAGTTTGATTTTGAAATTGAAGAAGGTGACGTAGAAAAAGTACTTGTCGTCGATGGCGTATTGTCCAATTCGCAAGGTCCACATAAAGTGACACTATCAAGAACGCAGCCTTTCGGCACAAAATTTATTGATCCGGTTACAAACGCAAGAGTACTGCTAAATAGTCAAGAAGAATTTATCGATCAAGGAAATGGTGACTATATATTGGAGAATTTCACTCCACAAATTGGCTCTGAATATTTTCTTAGTATTTCACTCTCCGATGGGAGTTCTTATGAGTCCGATCCAGCGATCATGCCTATTTCCATCAAACCAGATAGCAATTATGTAAAATATGAGAAAGATATTTTTACTTCACCAACTGGATCCGAAAGAATTACGAATGTGATGAACGTCTACCTTGACACAGCACTACCAAATAATGATAACCAAGAATATTATCTCCGTTGGGTGACTGATGGATTATCTGTTTTTCCAGAAGAATCGTGTGGTGGATTGCATATGCCAAAGAGTTGCTATCTCTATGAACCTCCCAAAACTCAAAATGTGAGTTTACAGAGTTCTGAGAATATTTCAGGTAACAGATTAGTTGATCAGCAAGTTGCTCAAAAATCATCTTTCACTATCAATGAATTTAAAGCTCTTTATGTATTTAGCACATATCAGTTTTCAATAACAAAAGAAAGTTTTGACTATTGGTCAGATCTCAAGTCTCTGGCGAATCAATCAGGAACTGTCTTTGACCTACCTCCGGCGGCCTTGCAAGGAAACATTAAAAATATAACTGAAGAGAATGAACTCGTACTTGGCTACTTTGATGTTGTAGCAATTGATACAGTCCGAGCACGAGTCATCGGAGCAGAATTTAGAGAAAATATCAATGGCATAGTTCCTTGTTCACCATTTAGTCGACGCAGTTGGCCTCAAGAATGTTGTGAGTGCTTGGTATTAGACCGTTCTAGTACAGTCCGACCAGACTGGTTAGAATAAATATGAATCTTTTACTACTTTAGAAAATTAATCTCAGAAAATTAATCACAGAAAATTAATCACAGAATATAAATCACAGAATATGAAACAATATATATTGATAATAGGATGCCTTATTTTTATGGCTTCTTGCTCGACATCACAAAGAGTTATCGAGACAACTGAAGAAGAAAAAATTGAAGTGATAGAGCTTGATTGGGAAGAATTGAGAAAGACAGAACCTTATAAATTAACTGAACAGTGGGAGCCAGTACCAGAAAAAGTGACGCCTGGATATTTTACGACTCCGCCTTCAGATGCAGTCATTTTATTTGATGGAAAAGATTTAAGTAACTGGCATCATCCAGAACATGGGTATGGAGCCAGAATGGATCAAGTAGAATCTATATTAATTGCTAGAGCGAAAGCACCAAACCATACAAAAGCAGATTGGTCTGTAAAGGATGGTGCGATGGTTGTCAAGCCAGGTGCAGGTGATATTGAAACGAAGCAAAGTTTTGGTGACATCCAACTTCATATAGAATGGCTATCTCCTCACGATCCTGGAAAAAGTGATCAGTATTATAGCAATAGTGGTATCTTCTTCATGGGCTTGTACGAAATTCAAGTATTGAATTCTTATGAAAACGCTACATATGCGAATGGACAAGCGGGTGCCTTATACAAACAACATATGCCATTGGTAAATGCAAGTCGCCCTCCAGGAGAGTGGCAATCTTATGATATCGTATTCAATGCACCAAAATTTAATACCGCAGGTGAACTCACAAAAGTTGCTTCGGTGACAGCATTTCACAATGGTGTCTTAATTCAAAATAATGCAGAACTCGAAGGACCTTGTGTGTTTATTGGGCAGTCTCACTATGTTGCTCATGCTGATAAATTACCACTCATCTTACAAGATCATGGTGACAAGGTTAGATTCCGTAATATTTGGGTGAGGGAATTGTAAATTAATCATACACTTCATCCAAGTGGTTTTAACCCAATGTCATTTAGTTAGTGATCGTCATTCTGAGCAACTCAAAACCCTGAAGACTATAAAATTAAAGTGATGATAATAATGATACACATTCACCAGAAGAACTTTTTATTTCTTACTTTTCCTTGACAAAAAGGATGTAAAGTCAAGTTAATTTTAATACCCGAACACGAAAACTGGCACCCGCACCCACAAAATTAACGCGGCTTGGCTTCTTGGCCTTTTAAGCAAGAAAATTCAATCCTCAGCTGAAAGGTGAAGATTTGAAAAAATAAATCTATTTGCTTATTTATATTGAATTGACATTCAATATATTTTAAACTTGTCATAGATAACGTGATTTAGAATCTGCCTATTGGGCAGGCAGGTCTAATTTTATAATACAGTAAAACAAGATCCAGATCCTGAATCAACAGGCTGCGTCACAATTGGAATAACTGAAATAATTCTAAATATAAAGGTCTTTGAACTCTTGACAATTCAATTAATAAAAAAACGCCCACCCTTGGGAAGGGCAGGCGCATCAAAACAAAACGAAAAACCAACTTTATCTTTGTCGTTATAATCTATAACGCAAATCTGTTTATTTTGTTAACCAGCTTTCATGATTTTTACAGGAATTGTCTCCCGCTTACCATCTCTAAAGACTTTTATTCTGACAGTATCTCCTACTTGTATTAGTTTCAATTCCTCTTTCAGTTCGTCAAAGCTATATATTTCGGTACCGTTTACATTCACAATAATATCTCCAGGTAACACTCCAGCATATTGAGCCGAACTTCCATTAAACACCTCATCCACTAAGACTCCGTATTCGTGATCGACTTTATAATCGTTATTTAATAATTCGCCAATATCTCTTACACCTAATCCAAGATTTGCTCTTTCTATATCACCACCATTTTCTAAAATCTGATCTACTATAATTGATACTAGATTAGATGGTATAGCGAATGAATAACCTGTGTAATATCCAGTTTGTGAAGCAATCGCGGTATTAATTCCGATCAAATTGCCTTTTGTGTCGACTAACGCACCTCCACTATTTCCAGGATTCACCGCGGCATCTGTTTGGATGAATTCTTCTATTTCTTTACCGCTCTTATCTTTAATGATGTTAATATCTCTTCCTATGGCGCTTACGATTCCTGCCGTGACAGTAGACGTCAAATAATTCAATGGATTTCCAACTGCTAAGACCCATTCACCGACTTTAACATCATCAGAATTTGCAAACTCAAGTATTGGAAAACCTGAGCCTTCTATTTTTATTAATGCTAAATCGGAGCTTGAATCGGTTCCTAATTTAGTCGCTTTAAATTTTCTACCATCATATAAGGTTACTTCGAGGTCATCAGCAAAACCAACAACGTGGTTATTCGTGACAATTAATCCATCTTCTCCTATGATGACTCCACTTCCGGATCCTTGTTTCGGCGTATTTCCGCCAAAACCAGGAAAGTCAAACCCTCGTCCTTCAAATAAATCTTCTATGCTAAATGGGACTCTTTCATATCCTCTTTCTTCTTTTCTCTTTTTTCTCTCTGCTTGTACTTTTTCTAATGTTTGTGATGATTTAATCTGTACAACGGCTTGATTTCCTTTGTCAGATGCTGTCACAAAATCAAACGGCAAATTATTAACTGTGTTAGTTTGATTAGAAGTCTGAACCAGTTTCGGAGCTTGCTCTACAATGAGGGTTGACTTAATTTGGTTTTTTAATAATCCAAATGAAACGAAGCCTCCGATCAGGCCAGCAAGTAAGAAAGAAGCGA
>ENA-ORXT01001040-ORXT01001040.1-marine-metagenome-genome-assembly--contig:-NODE-1040-length-39469-cov-6.380940_pt1 | contig 39469 bp, 32 predicted proteins | sample MGYA00237868_ERZ511482 | MGnify/ENA metagenome assembly ERZ511482 | reverse complement strand
ATGTTTGGCTCCGCTGGAGCCTAGCTTATTGATGAAAATAGATTCTGCCTATTCGAGGCTATGAATGTTTGGCTCCGCTGGAGCCTAGCTTATTGATGAAAATAGATTCTGCCTATTCGAGGCTATGAATGTTTGGCTCCGATGAAGCCGATTTATTTCTAGTGATAAAGGCTATCCATAGCTCCAATGGTTATATGAATATGTGATTCCTACGAAGCCGAACTAACTACTCAAAATAACTATTTAACCCGCATCATTTCAAGCCAGTTGTATAGGTCTTGAAAATTCTGACTTGAAATGGTGTGGCCGGAATCATACCATCTTGCGGTTACCTTGATATCAAGTTCAGCTAAAAAATTTGCGGAAGCGCGGGCTTCTTCAAAATCTAGGACAGCATCTTGTCTTCCATGAGATATAAACACCTCTAAGTCGCGCCATGATTCCCCCAGCTTTTTTCCAAGCTCGACTTCAGGAACCAATCCTCCACTCAAGATGGCTACCCCCTCGACTATACTAGGTTCTTCTAAAGCGATTAATCCTGCCATATATGCTCCTTGACTGAAGCCAGCCACGACGATTTTTTGATCATTTATGGAGTTTTCTTGCTGGAGGTGCCGGATGGTGTTTAGGACCAGATCCTTGGACTCGAGCATATCATTGTAGTCATAAATCCGCTTCTTGCCTTGAAATTCCATTGGATACCATTGATATTTTTCTATTTCCATCAAATGTGGTGCTTGAATGGTTACCACCAGCCATTCTTTACCCAATTGACTGGCCCAATTCATTGAATTTTCTGCGTTACTGCCTCGTCCGTGTAAAACTACAAGCAATGGAAGTGGCTTTTCTTCTGAAAATTGTGGTTTTACCAGCTCATATTGAAGCTTTGGAAGATCCTTTTTAACAATTTGTGCGGACTCATTTTTGCAGGCGGAGCCTAGCAGAAAAAAACATAGTAAGCAGAAAAATATATGTAGCCTATTCATAGTCAATAATCTAAATCTAAAATACATACTTTAGGTGCTACTATCCTGAAATCTGTCATTATTTATGATTCAACGTTAATTACCTGTGATTGGTCTTTTTTATTGGACCGAGGACCAATCCTATTGCAAAATTGTACCTTTGGCGAAAATTTCAAAGAAACTAAATGGAGCGGAATCAGATAATTGGGTTCATTCTTTTGATGGGTTTATTTTTTGCGTGGATGTATACAACTGCACCTACTCAAGAGCAGATTGATCGACAACAATTCCTTAGAGATTCGATTGAGCAGGTAAAGCTGGCACAAGAAAAGTTTGAACAAGGTGACGATCAACCGGAAACACAGGTGGCACCGTCCATTTCACCCACTGATTCAGTTGCTGTAAGTCAGTTAAATGCACAACATGGAGCTGCAGGTCAAATGATGACTGGAACAGAATCCGTAGAATCTTTAAGCAATGATGTATTTAAAATTGACTTCAGCACTAAGGGTGGCAGAATCATAGGAACTACCTTAAGTCAGTTTAACAAAGTTACTCTAGATGAAAATAAGAATGAGGTCAAGGGAGACCTTAAGTTAGGAAATGATAAGAGCAGATTTGAATACATTTTTGAATCAAAGCAAGGAACGAAAATCAGTACTGCTGATCTAATCTTTACTCCTAAAAAATCGGAGAATAGCATCAGCTTTGAAGCCACTGGAAGTGGTGGTTCGAAAATTGAACAAATTTATACTTTAAGCCCAGGGTCCTATGTCATTGATTATCAACTAAAAATAAATGGTGCGAAGCAATTGCTGAGTCCGAGTGCAGATAAGATCAGATTTAAATGGCATGAATACCTCAATAAAATTGAGCTTAATCAGACCTTCGAAGAATTTTATAGTACCATTTACTTCAAGCCCATAGATGACAGTTCTGACTATTGTAATTGCCGTGGAGATGATGTGGAAGAAGTAGATGATGAACAAATTGAATGGATGGCGCATACCAATCAATTCTTCAACATGTCAATTATGCCTCAAGGGCAAATGTATAGTAACTCCTATTTCGAAACCAAAACTGTTTCTGAGGGAAGTGAGTACATGAAGATTACGAAAGGAGAAGGAGATCTTGCCTTACAAGGGGGTGCTAATGAAAATTTTAATTTCAAATTATACTTAGGTCCGAATGAGTTTGAAACCTTGCGGACTTTCAATAATGGCTTGGATGAAGTGATTCCTTTTGGTCGTTCGATTTTCGGCTCGATCAATCGATGGGTTATAAGACCAGCATTTAATTTTTTGAGTCAATATATTGGTAGTAAGGGAGTTGTAATCATCGTTTTGATTTTCATTTTGAAAATGTTGCTCTACCCTTTCATGTACAAGATGTTGTATTCACAGGCCAAGATGGGTGCTCTGAAGCCTAAGCTTAGTGGATTAAAGGAAAAATATAAGGACGATGCTCAGCGAATTCAGATGGAGACGATGAAGATTTATCGAGAATACGGTGTGAGTCCTCTGGGCGGATGTATGCCGATGATTCTTCAAATGCCGATCTGGTATGCCCTCTTCCGATTCTTCCCTGCCTCGATCACTTTCCGGCAGGAACCATTTTTATGGGCTACCGATTTATCCTCCTTCGATGTAATTGCTTGGTTACCGTTTGAAATTCCAATGTTTGGTCAGCACCTCTCGTTGTTTACCATTCTTTGGGCGATATCAACCGTTGCTTATACCTATTATAATACCAAGCACATGGATATGTCTGCTAATCCAGCCATGAAGTATGTACAATACTTTATGCCTATTATGTTCTTGGTCTTCTTTAATAATTATGCAGCGGGACTAACCTGTTATATGTTTTTCAGTAACTTGTTTAACATCTTACAGACAGTGATCACCAAGAAGTTTGTCTTCGACGATGATAAAATCCGAGCCGAGCTAGAGCTAGAAAAAGCAAAACCTAAAAAGAAGAAAGGTGGATTCCAACAGAGATTGGAGGAGGCGATGAAAGCTCAGCAAGAGGTTCAAAAGAAAAGAGAAAAAAAGAAGTAAACCGCATTGGTTCAGCTTCACTAGATAAAAATTTATGACTAAACCGGTTGGAGTTATCGGTTCTGGATCCTTTGGATTAACCTTAGCCTACTTGGCCTCTGAAAATTCGGACGTAATAATATACGCTCGAAGGCAAGGGGTGGTTGACGCTATCAATAATGATCATACTCTTAAAGGTCATAAACTCAGCGAGAGAATCCGTGCCACTTCAGACCTAGAGGAAGTCTGCAGAAACTGCGATTTACTCATTCCTGTCATTCCATCGAATCAATTCAGAACGGTCATAAAGGCCATGAGTCCCTTTCTCGGACCCAAGCATTTTATCATCCATGGCACCAAGGGCTTAGATTACCCAGATCTGAGCGATCTGGAAAGGACCAACGTTGAATTGAGTAAAGAAAATGTCTTCACGATGAGTGAGGTCATAAAACAAGAAACAGGTCTCATCAGAATAGGCTGTATCGCTGGGCCCAATCTCTCCAAAGAAATATTAGAAGGAAAACCGGCGGGTACAGTTATCGCTTCTCCTTTCAATGAAGTCATTGAAGAAGGGACCAAAATTTTAAAATCTTCAAAATTCATGACCTTTAGTTCGAATGAATTGATGGGTACTGAGCTAGTAGGTGCCTTCAAAAACATTTTTGCGATAGCCGCAGGGATTATTGAAGGAAGTGATCTCGGTAAAAATGCCTATGGATTGTTGATTACGAGAGCTATGCGAGAAATGGCTTGTTTCCTTGACATCATGAACTCAGAGAAAACGCCGGCCCTAGGTACGGCAGGCCTTGGCGACTTGGTTGCTACCTCTGCAAGTGGTGATAGTCGAAATTTTAGCTTTGGAAAAAAGATTGCTACTGGTAAAAGTTTGGAAGAGATTATGGAAACTCAGGTCGAACTTGCAGAAGGTGTGCGAACATTAAAGGCGGGTCATCTGTTAGCTAAGAAGTACAACATTGATGCACCGATCACTCAATTGTTATATCAGATAGTTTATGAAGGACTGAATGTGAATCGCGCGATAAAATTTATGATGTCTTACCCATTTGTTGAAGACGTTGATTATTTATAAAGAAATATAAAATATACATGAATATAGATTTAAACGATTTATTCAATTCTACAAATAGTCTAGACGATAAATCCACTCGTGCTCTATTGAAGGCAATGGTTGGGTCACATAGTAGTGATTTTGAGTACTTGAAATTTAAGGCTGCTGTTGCCTCTATGAAAGAGCTAGCCATGGATGAGACCACGAGCTTCAAATCTGCCTATGCTACGGGTAAAACCATGGGATTAACCAAAGAAAAGTTAATTATTAGCGCCAAAAGGTATTTGGGAGTCCTACAGACGGAAGGTGAAAATTTCACAGAGGCCTTGAAATCGCAGATTGACAAAAATGTAAACAGTCGAGAGTCAATGATTGCTCAATTAGAGGAGAGAATTGCGGAAAATCGGCGGAAAATGTCTGAATTAGAGCGAGAAATAAAGCTATTTCAAGAAAAGATTGATAACGTAGATACCGATATTGAAGCAGCTCAAATCAAGATTGATGGAACAAAAGAGCGTTTTCGGAACTCTTACACAACAATTACGGATATAATAAAGAAGGATATTGAACTCATAAACTTATATTTGTAATAAACGTATATATAAATGGCAACACGAGGAGGTAAAAAATCATTTTGGAGCAAGCCGGAGGGAGTCACTGGTGGAATATTTTTGTTAGGAATCTTAGGTGCGTTGGCCTGGGTCGGAATAACCTTTGGAAAAGCTTTAATTGCCTTTTTCACAGGTGGTACCTTCGGGACCGTCGTAGGATTGGGTGTTTTAGGTGTTATTGCCTATATGGCCATTGACGGAAAGACACGAACCATGATGTCATATATGTATCAGAGCGTCATGAGAAAAATCACCGGAATCTTTGTGACCATTGATCCTATCGGAATCCTTAAGAACTACATTTCTGATCTAGAGAACAACCTAAAGAAAATGGGTAAGCAGATCGGAGGTCTTAAAGGTCAGATGCGTAAGATCAAGACCATGGTCGAGGATAACAATAAGGAGATTGAGAATAATATGTTGATGGCTGCACGTGCCAAAAAACAAGGACAAGAAAGTCAATTGGTTCTAGCAACACGAAAAGCTGCGAGACTGAAAGAATCCAATGGTAAGTATGTTGCGCTTCATAAGAAGATGGCTGTCCTTTATAAAGTATTAACCAAGATGTATTCCAACTCAGAGATTCTTCTTGAAGACACCAAAGATCAAGTAAGGGTAAAAGAACAAGAATATAAAGCCATCAGAGCTTCTAACTCTGCCATGAAGTCGGCGATGAGCATCATTAAAGGAGATCCAGATCGTAGAGCCATGTTTGATCAAGCGATGGAGCACATTGCGGACGATGTGTCCAACAAGGTAGGTGAGATGGAGCAATTCATGGAAATGTCTTCAGACTTTATGAACTCTATCGATCTACAGAATGGAATGTTTGAAGAGAAAGGATTGAAGATGTTGCAAGAATATGAAAAGAAGAGCACCCTACTGTTGCTTGGAGGAATGGAGAAAAACGAAGAGACCTTGGATTTAAATGAAGAAAGGAGAGAGATTGAATATAGAGATCGAGGAGAATCAGAAAATGACTACGAAGGATTATTTGATTAATATTTAAAGTCCCGCTTAGCGGGACTTTTTTTATACTTGCATTTATGCGTATTACTTTTTTTCTTTTATTTTTCTTTTCTGCCTGTCAATTTAAAGAAACTGCTAAGCCCAAGACCAATGAACATATCATAGGGAAAACCATGGGAACAACCTACTCTATAAAATATGGCTTGGAGTATGGGGTAAAAATTACGAAAGCTGAAATTGACTCCATTCTTGTCAGTATCAACGATGCTGTTTCCACTTACGAACCAGCCTCAATCATAAGCACTTTTAATCAGCATGCCGGCGACTTTAGTCTTCCGCTTAGAAAATTTCCCGCGGAACATTTCTTAAAAAACTATCAAATCTCCCGACAGATTTATGAGGAGACTGCAGGTAATTTTGACCCAACCGTCATGCCTTTAGTCAACTATTGGGGATTTGGGTATACGGAGAAGAAGCCAGTACTAAAAGCCGACAGCATGAAAATAGAAGCTACGATGCAATCCGTGGGATTAAATAAATTAGAAACCAAGACTACAAATCAAGAGATCATATTTTTAAAAAAGGATGAAAATCTAGCGCTAGACTTCAGTGCGATTGCCAAAGGCTATGCCGTTGACTTTCTGGCGGAGACCATGGCTTCGCGTCAGGTTAAAAATTTCATGATTGAGATTGGTGGTGAAGTTAGGACCCGCGGAATAAACGACAAAGGCTCTGCTTGGAAGATCGGAATTAACAAACCTCAGGCAGATGCTGCCTTGAACTCTTTGGAATGGGTAGTGGCCTTGGAAAACGTTTCTATGGCATCTTCTGGAAACTACCGGAATTTCTACGAAGTGCATGGCCAGACTTATGGTCATGAAATTAATCCATTGACCGGATATCCTGAGTCAACAGACCTATTAGGTGTATCAGTAATTCATCGAGAATGTATTTATGCGGATGCATATGCTACGGCGTTTATGGTTATGGGATTAGAAAAAAGCTTGAAGCATGCAGAAAAAAATGGGGAGATAGAAGTCTGTTTTATCAGCGCAGAAGATGGTAAACTTAAGAGCACTTTCACTTCCGGTTTTGAATCCTACCTTGTGGAATAAAATTTTATAGTTCCTCCCTGATTATGATAAGAAAGCATTAGGAAATTTACAATATAGGTCCTCCCTGATTATGATAAGAAAGCATTAGGAGATTTACAATATTGGTCCTCCCTGATTATGATAAGAAAGCATTAGGAGATTTACAATATTGGTCCTCCCTGATTCTAATATCATCCGCTATTCACGGATGATTTATAATCTTCCCTCCATGGTCATGGAGGGAAATCAATTATGAAGGAAAATACTCTTTCAAGGTAAATTGTCCTCCCTGATTCTAATATCATCTGCTGAAGACAGATGATTTATAATCTTCCCTCCATGGTCATGGAGGGAAACTTAATCACAAAGAAAAATAATATTCAAATGTAAATACCATCTATTGTCATGGAATGGAACTCAATCAAAAAATATAGTTTTCTTTCAATCCAATTTCCCTCCATGCAGATGGAGGGAAGAATTTCAAGACTGCGAAGCAGCGTAGTAAATTCCGGTAGGAAGCTCCTATTAATTAAGCCCAAGAGTTTAGATATTTGTTCTCTATATAAGACCCTCTTTTTTTTAATATAAGACCCTCGCAATTCAAATTCTATAATCACAGTTCTCTTTCGTACCATGGACACTAAACGTCCGATTCTGATGAATCGGTTCCTTCACTATCGATTGACATTTAGTCAATCGCTTTTCAACTTCGTTGAACCGTTCAGTCACCATACAGATGGAGGGAAGAATTTCAAGGCTGCCAAGCAGACGTAGTAATTTCCGAGAGGAAGTTTAAAAACGGATTTATTTCATCACTATAAAAAAATCCTCCAAGCACTTTTAAAACTTGGAGGATCACTATTACGCATAAATTATTTTCAATTATCTCAGTCGTGACAGTACAATCGGACTTCCACCCCTGTTGGGATACCAGACCAATTCTCTATTTGATCGGCGAACATATCTGTTGCCTCTGTCATCAATGTATTCATCTTTGTCATAGAGGTCATTCACATAGTAAGTCCAGCTTCTGTTAGAGCCTAAGAATTTGGCTCGTAGGCCTTCGGAGGTTACTTCAACAATTACTTCCGTATCAAATTGACTTGAAGCCCAGACTCCTTCTAGATTCGCAAAACCCGCATAATCTCGATCTGGTCTTCCATTATAGTTATCGGGACCCCTACTATCTCTGCTATGCGCTTGAGGTGGTCGACGATTTCTAGTTCCTTCCTTGTGAAAGACAATTCGCGCTCCTCGGCGTGGAATAAATTCAAAGGCATTCCTACCTACAATTCTAATGGTGTTTCCTCTGCGATCCTTGAATGATCCAGGAGCAGTATTGCGAAAACGCACCCACCTGTAATTAACCAAGCCTTTGACCTCAATTGATCTTGAGTCACAATCAACCCTCACCTGCTTTTCAACATGATGATTATAGTAATGACCATCACTCAATGAATAATTAGCAGAGAGGAAAAGTGGTGTCGTTAAGATTCCGAAAAGAAAAAATAATGTTTTCATAGCTACTAATTTTACTCTAAGATCGATTCTCAGCCTGTTAATTAGTCTTTTGAAATCGTTAAAGGAAAGTTATTCTGGTCAATTTTCAGAAATTTGCTCCGCTATATTCTTGAAATAACCCCATCCAACTTCCTCTATGGATGTATTTGTAACCATAATAAAGACGTAGTCAAATTTATCAAGAGAGGCCAAACATCTTTCTGGATTCGATAAAGTTTGACTTTTAATTTCCTTTGAATACATTTCATAATTCCTGTACCAAAATTCATGATTTCCGAACAAATAATTATTAACCAAGATCGGATATAAACCCCAGTAAAAACTATCTGCAATGACTAACACATCAGGCGTATTTACAGTATCACGACGAGTTATATTAAAATCTCTATAGGCCAATTCTTCAGTAAAAGGAATAGAATCAAATAAATTCAATGCCTGCCCTATATCAGCATCTCTCCCCTTAGGCGTTTTTTGAAATCTTAAATTGGTAAATTCAAAATCGTATAAATCCTTTCCTGTTTCTGTTTCTACAAATGAAAGTAAAGAATCTAAAACCAATGATTCCGCATATTCACTCAGATGGATGCCTTGTTTTGGAAAACTCGGATAATCCAATTCCAAATTCTTAAAATAATCCAAGAAGTTTAAAATTTTCAATTCTTCTGCTTTCGCAAATTCCAAAAATGAATCATGAATGTGATATTGTGGCACATAACGCTCTTGGAAATCTGGAATCTTTTCTGGATATAGAAATGACTTAGAAGGCATCATCAAAAATACAAGTTCTTTAGACTTAGATTTCAGCAGCGAATCTACTAGAAGAATATCTTCTTTTTGCTGATTCAAGTATCCCTCCTTTTCTGATAATTTTTTTCCATATAGATTATCAATGTAACTTTGTTCAAATAGATAGCCATCTTCACCTATCACCACACCGGAGACATTTAAGTGATTCCAAACTCTATAATCCCATTCATTGTGTGCTTTTACCCACCAGTCATGTCCGTAAAAATTCTGTGTGCTAACTTTCTCAAATCTTCTTTGAAACTTTTCTGATAGATACGTAGTTAAATCAAGAGAAGGTAGTTGAACCTGAGAATATGCTCCGTCCAACTGAGAGGAAACGCCCAGGACCATGGCACTCTTATAGCTTATAAAAACCAGTAGTAGAATGGTGATATTCCATATAAGTTTGTGCATCATATTCATAAATTAAAATCTAAAATAAATGAATGGATTAAAACTACTTGTAGTTATTTCAATTAAACAGACCCAACAAATCGCAAGGGCACTCACAGTTTTCAGAAGGACTAACGTAAAATTCTTATGATCTTTCAATAAAAATAATTCTACCTTTTTCCCAACACTTGTCAAGGACGAAAATCCTATAATTACTGAAAGCATAAAGGCAATACATGCTCCACCCCCGATATTAAAAATTTCAAAGCTTGAGAAATTAAATAGTTTCTGATAGAACATCATGGCAGATGGAAGTTCTTCAATTCTAAATATAACCCAGCCCAAAGATACTACGAGAAAGGTGATCAAAACACTTATTGGTTTTGGGAGTGCCTCTAGGAACTTTAATAAGAAAAGCCGATCAAGGACTAAAAAGATACCATGAAAGATACCCCACAGAATAAAATTCCAAGAGGCCCCATGCCAAAGTCCAGAAATCAAAAAGACAAAGCAAAGATTGAAATAAAGTCTACTATTAGAACTTACTCGATTCCCACCCAAAGGTATATAAAGGTAATCCCGCATCCAGCTTCCAAGCGTCATGTGCCATCGTTTCCAAAATTCTGTGATTGAACTGGACACATACGGGCTATTGAAATTTTCAGGAAATTTAAATCCTGCCATTTTCCCGATCCCAATGGCCATGTCAGAATAACCAGAGAAATCATAATAGATTTGAAATGCGTAGCCGAAGATGACTACCCATGCCATTCCCGTATTCAATTCGGATATGTTAGAAAAATAAGGATCGATGACTGAACCTAGTGTATTTGCAATAATTACTTTCTTGAAAAGCCCGAGGCTGAATCTAAACAATCCTTGCAACTGCTCGTGCGTAATTATCTTCCTATTTGTAAGCTGTTCTGCAATCTGATTAAAGCGCACAATTGGCCCAGCAATTAACTGCGGGAACATCATAATATATAAGAGATAATCTGCGGGGTTCTTAAGGGGCGTTGCTTTCCGTCGATAAATATCTATGGAATAGGTTAATGTCTGGAAGGTATAAAAGCTAATTCCTATCGGTAATAAAACCTCCATCCATTCAAAGCTCCCTAAGCCTAATTTTATAAATAGCTGCTGAATGTTTTCAACGAAAAAATTGGCGTACTTGAAGTAGGCCAATAATCCGAGATTCAATGTTATAGAAAGGATTAAAAATAGTTTTCGTCGTGGTTCACTTTGGGAAGCATGCAGAGATCTTACCAAGAAAAAATCGACGATCGTTGAGGCCAATAAGATGAAAACAAATTTAGGTGCACCCCAAGCATAAAAGAAAATGCTTGAAACCAAAAACCATGTATTTTTAAGTCGGTTGGATGGTAGCCATTGGTAAACCAACAAGAAGATTGGTAGAAAATAGAGTAAGAATGTCGTTGAGCTAAATACCATGCCTAGGAAAACATGAAAATAGAGCTAAAATTATCAAAGATCAATAAAGTGCAAAAAATACTTTGATGCAAAACAAAGAGGTTTGATTAACTGTTATAAATGGTATGAAAAACATACTCTTAAACTTATACCCAGCCTTCGCTTGTTTATTGCTTCTCGTGCAATCCTCCTGTGCGCAATCAAAAGTAAAGAGCGTTGAATCCAATCAAGCTGAAATAATGAGTCAATTTGGTTCGGGAAAGGCGGAGATTAGTGTATATGAATTGAAACAGAACAGGTATGATGGTTTGCATCAAGGAAATGTGACCTGTGTCTGGGTAACAGAACCATTTCTTATGGATAAACAGGTTAAAAACGAAAGTAATACCTCTAAAAACTCAACGACCGTTCTAAAGAATATACGCCTAAAAAAATTTACAACTGGCATTTACGATTACACAATTTCGACCAGTGTTTTTACTCCAATAGATCGCAATCAATTTCCACATAGTCCAAAAGTTTCAAACACTTCTTTGGAATGGTGTGGTCAGACCTTTTTACAATTGAATCTTAAGGGTGATCATTACGAGAGTAAGCTGTTTTCCTATTTTGAGCAAGAGGGAGATAAGGAATCAAAGGTAGAAGCGGCGCTTCTAGAGGATGAAATTTTCACATTAATAAGAATGAACCCAGAGCTTTTGCCGCAAGGGCAAATCGAATTGATCCCATCTCTATCCTATCTTCGACTCATGCATGTAGATCAGAAAGGATCTAAGGCGATGGCGAAAATAAAAAAATATAGTGGGGATGAGTTTAAGGGAAATAATCTTCAAGTCTATGAAGTGAATTTTCTTCAATTAAACAGAAATTTGAAGATTATCTACGAGGCTGCGTTTCCTCATAAAATCTTAGGATGGGAGGATCGCTACCCTTCCGTATCTGATCGTGAAATGCGTACGACCGTGGCTACCCTTTCAAAAACAAAAATGGTAGATTACTGGAATAAGAAAGGTAAGGAGGGCGAGGAATTGAGGATTGAATTGGGTTTGTAATCTATCAATAATTACCTAATAATTTTCTTTTTCATCATCGTTGACATCTTTTTCCTTAGGGATTATGCGATTGCAGGTATATATTGTAATGATGAAAAATCAACGATCAAATTAGTATAATTAGGAGTACGTCCAATGCCTGTTGATGTTCTAACTTTAACAAAAGATGGTGAGCAAATCTTATATCACATTCCGCTTCGAATGATGAGAGGCGAGAAAACCAATGAGATGTTATTGAAACCATGCATTATGAGAAGCCTACCTATCTTATGGAAGACAAGTGGATTTTTATTTTTGCCAGTCAGAAAAATTACTTATCCCTTTATATCTGTCCTTATGATTTGCTTTAAGCAAATGATGCGATCACCAGAAAGTACAATTGTGGAAAATCTTGCCTAAGATTTTAATACTTCAATGCCGAGATATTAAAGGATCTTAGGAGGTTAATGATCGATGCTTTCAACAATCTAGAGCATAGTATTTTTTAGGGGAAATACAAAACGAAGTAATCTGTTTGCGAAGTTTAGATCTCACCTGAACTCTCACCCTATATTTTATTCTGATTGCACTTTAAAATCAATTTTAATATCTCTTAATAGATATCTGGCCAAGGTGATTTTTTGAATTCTTTTTCAATGGTTGGATTCAACCAATTCACTAAAAAGATTCACCCTTTAGGGTTAATTTTCTGGGTCAGCTGGTGACTGGGGTGGAGAAAACCTTATTTATTCTATATATTAAATCTTTCAATTCTCTTGCCATATCAATTATGAAACAACATTCCATTATTTTATCTCTTTTATTTTTTAGTCTATTTAATTCATTGAATGGACAAAAAACCATGCTTTGTGGTGCAGATGAGCGCCATGAAAATCCAATTGTTCTTAATAATTCAGATATTGATCGGATCGAAAATAAGCTCTTCTCTAGGAGCTCTATCTTAGACACTATTCCAACCCAGATTCATATAGTAAGATACAGCAACGGGAGCGGAACAATCTCTACTGGTCAAGTAGATGATGCCATAGATAGCCTAAACCATTATTTTGAAACCATAGATCTTTATTTCAGTTATTGCAATTTGAGTTTCAATTATATAGATAATGATGCACTTGTAAATTATCATAACGGGACTCAACGAGCTACATTACATAGTGACAACAATGTTGCAGCTTTTAATATATATTTTATTGAAGGGGCCGTAACTTCCAGCGGAGGTGGACCTGTTTGTGGAATTGGAACTATTTCTGGAGGAGGGACAACTCCGAGCATAATAATTTCGAATGCTTCCGCTTGTATGAATGATATGTCAAGAGTGGGTGTTCATGAGACGGGACATTATTTTGGCCTGTACCATACACACGGAAAATACGGTCAGGTGCCCCCAGATTACAACAACCTACCGCCTATGACATTTGGTTTTCCAACCGAAGTCGCTTACGAAGGAGCTGTAAGATATCATGACGAAAATCTTGATGACAATAGCAGTGGTATTTTTGATTGTTATGAAACAGGCGATCGTGTTTGTGATACTCCTGCACAACCAATGATGCAAGGTCAGGTTTCAAATTGTAATTATATTGGCACGAGCACGGATTATTTTGGAGACACTTATAATCCGAATGTTGGCAATGTAATGTCTTATGGCCCTAATTGTGATCATTATTTCACCACTGGACAATATGTCCGAGCTCGTTATATTTTCGAGACTGAAACCACTTCTTTACATTGTAGGTGCAGTGATAAAACTTACACAATCACAAGTACTGAGGATTCTGGATATGGCACCTTACGTTCAGCTATAAATTGCATCAATGGCTCTACTCAAGATGGCTATCACAATATAAATTTTGATATACCAGGGAATGGACCTCACATAATAAGCTTAGAAAGTTTAATGCCTAATATTGATAAGGATAGTGTGATTATTGACGCAACAACCCAACCTACTTACTATCCAGGAGAAATTATTTTGGATGGAGATAATATGATATCAAGAGGCTTGTTTCTATATTTTAATCGCGATGATATTGAAATTTATGGTTTGCAGTTTCAAAATTTCACCGGCACTGCTTTACAAGTCACAGCGGCAGATCATACTAAAATTGGCGATACGAATAAGGGGAATATATTTAAGTGGAATCAAACAGGAATTCTAGCTCAATGTACTGATTGTGTTTTTGCCGGAAATACTTTTGAAGCCAACGAGGATGGTATGAATATTTTTAACAATAATAGTTTGACCTTCCATGAGAATGTATTTTTGTGTAACCAGCGGGCATTTTTCTATTCTTCACCTCCTACCCCAAACCCCGAAATAACTGTAGCAAATGCTACAATCATCGAAGGGACTTCTGGTATTAATAATACGGTATATATTTATAAATCAGACGTCTGCAACTATACCTGCGAACCAAATGAAATGATTGGGTCTACGGTGGCAGATGGAGCCGGAGCATGGACCTTTTCTCCCGGCACAGGTATTTTTAATGCAGGAGATAGAGTTTTGGTTTTAGCGGACGATGGCGTAGGAACTTCTGATGCCAGTGATTGTGAAGACATTTTTACCTACACCAATTATGATTGTGCCAATGCAACAACCTTAACTTCTGATGGATTCTACTTCACCCACGGACCCGATCAAGGCAATGGAGCAAACAACAGTACAGCAACGCATTCCGTTTGGTATGAGTTTATTCCACCGACAGATGGTTTGGTTGATATATTTTCGTGCTACAGCATTGTGAATACAAACCTCTATGTTTATTCAGGTAATTGCGGCAATCTAACGCTCTTAGATCAGAGCGATGATGATTGCGAAAATTGGTACGGGAGTAACTGGACAATTTCTTCTGAAGTAACAAATGTATCAGTAACAATGGGTGTACCTATTTACATAGAATGGGATGACAAATGGTCTACAGCAGGATTCGACTTTACGATTATTCATTGTCCCTCAAACTATGCTGGATCTAATCAATTAACAGGAACACAAATAACGAGTGAAATTTTTGATACAGATGGTATCATAAATTCAGATCAAAGCATCAGTGGAAATACAACCGAAGTAGATTATGATTCAGCAGATGAAATTAGTTTACTTGAAGGTTTCGAAGTGGCATTGGGTTCATTATTTAGAGCATTTATTGATGGCTGCGGAGGACAATAAAAAAGCAGCAAATACTTTTTAGATTTTCCATTTTTAGGTACAAGCTAGCAAGTGCACTTCAAATATTCTTGATTTTTTTATCCAATTATTTTCAATTGGGATTTCCCCATTCACAACAGTTGCAATATTTCCATTTGTTTCACTTTCAATAATTAGTGTGGCAGTAGGCGGACTGATTTTATTAGGAATTAAAATATATTTTAATTCAAAAGGAATTTAATCAGAACAAGAAAATAATAGTCATGCAAAAAAGATGTAAGTCAATTTATAATAATATTTATCAACAATAAAAGCTTTTACTTCTCGATAAAAAAGTCGTCAAAATAATTAAAAAAGAATGAATGTCAGGGTAAGACCTATTCGTTTTCCTAAATATAAATATTCACATCATAAGGTTTGTGGGCTTATTTAGCCAGATACTTCCCATAGTAGATGCTGCCTTCTCTATTATTGAATGCGTATACCATGATTTTTATCAGATCTTTTTTTACCTGAGAATTAAAGTATTTAAATCTAATACACGATTTACCGCAGTCATAATTGCGCGTGATTGCCTCCTGAGCTTCGATTAAATCATAATGACAGATATAAAACGAAAAATAATTCTTCTGGCTAGCAAATGCAAATACGATCTCGCCGGATACTTGATAGGTCGGCATATTGTATTGTACCGTCTCAAGGACATTGGGAATCTTATCCAATACCATAGACCGCATTTGCCTTAAGGCATCTTGACTATCTTCCGGGGCTAGTTCAATGTATTCCTCTACGCTACTGACCTTCGTCGCCATTCAATCGCGGATATACATTATTCTCTAGATTGATGTCCACCATTCTCAGGGTAGGATCAATCACGACTGCCTCAATTTTACTCGCGGGAATATCCACTTCCAGATCATAAATAGCATTTGTCCACGGCCAATCTTTCGCAACATTATAAGATTCAAAAAACTTCTCATTGGACTTCTCTCCGCGCATTATTCGGAGGGGGATTGTATATAAAATCTGCTCACCATCTGTGGTTTCAATCAATACATCTATTGGCATCGGCATGACACCTAATTTTTCCAATTTTATGGTCGATTTTTTATCGTCTCCATTAACCTCTGCAATGCCATAATCTATGGTGTGGGTCGAGTTAATAAAATATTCCTTAAACCAGTCCAATTCTAGACCAGATTGCTTTTCTGCCACTCTGATAAAATCATTGGTGTTGGGATGCTTAAATTTCCATTCATTGAAATATCTCAACATCGTCTTATCAAAAGCTTCTTGACCTATAATGTATTCCAATTGCTTTAAGAATACAGAACCCTTGGTATAAGAACCTGCTCCGTAGGCAGTATTGGTTGTATAGTGATCTGCGTGGGTAGATAACGGTTCCTCCATGCCCGATTGCGTAAAGTCGGCAAAATTTCTAATGTTGTTGTAAAGGGCATCCTTCTGTGGCTCCCCTTCGAGAACTCCCTTGGCACGAAGGTAATTCATCACCTCTGCTGTCGCGTAGGAAGTAAATCCCTCATCCATCCAAGGATATAAAGCTTCATTGGTTCCTAAAACCATTTGATACCATGAGTGCATCAATTCATGAATTGATACACCTACCAAACTTCCAAAAGTTCGTTCGCCAGTAATCAAGGTACACATGGCATATTCCATACCTCCATCACCACCTTGCATGATGTAATAAACTGGATACGGATATTTTCCAAATCGTTTATTGATATATGGAAGGGCCACCTCTAAGGCTTCGTGCAATTTATTCCAATTCTCATTAGTCTTAGGACCGTCTTGAAATAGATAATGAAATTCTGTTTCACCAGCCATTTCTGTAAGGTGGGTATAATCTGGATCTGCAGCCCAAGCAAAGTCGTGAACCTTTTCAGCAACAAAATGCCAAGTTCGCTTCTTCTTAAGACTCATTTTCGCTTTATCTATTCCGTCGTAGCCCATGCCTATTTTCTTAGCATTTTGAAGTTGACCACTACCACCGACCAGGTATTTTTTATTGATTGAAATTTTAACATCGAAGTTCCCCCAGATGCCATAGAATTCTCGACCGATGTATGGGTTGGCATGCCATCCTTGATAATCATAGTTACACAATTTAGGATACCATTGTGTCATCGAGTAACGGATGCCCTCTTTATTATCTCTTCCTGATCTTCTGATCTGCAAGGGAACCTGCGCCAAAAATTCCATTTTCAACTTTACGGTTTTACCTGGCAAAATAGGTGTCGGCAATTGAACTTCGAGAATGGTGCCTTCTGTTATATAAGTACACGCTGCTCCATTTAAGGTCAAGGACTTTACTTCTTGAAAGCCAATTTCTCTAGGGGTCAATTTTGAAATTCTATCTCCCACTCTCTTGTCAGGATCACTGATCGTACGTGATCTTACATCCATCATAGATCCCGGCTGAAAAGCATTAAAGTATAAATGGTAAAAAATTCTGTCTAAGGTATCCGGCGAGTTATTGGTATAATTTATGGTTTGAATGCCTTCAAATCTGTCTGTCTCAACATCCATATCAATCTCCATTTCATAATCCGCCGCTTGCTGCCAACGATCAGTTTGTGCTATTAGATTTAATGAACATAGAATTGAAACAATTAAAAAAAAATTCCTAATCATTGTATTTGTTATTTAAATATTCAGCTTATCATTGAATGGGTCACTGCCCGAATGTTATTTCCATTAATGAGCATACTTTCTTTTTCTCCACAAAAAGAAAAGTAAAGCAAAGGCCCAAACGACAAAAATAGGAAGCACCAAATTGATGACTTGCCACTTAACCTGCTCTTCACTGGTTTTAACCTTATCTAAGAGTCTTAATTTAAAATCTTTCCCTCTTGCTTCTAATAACCCAAAATCATCTAGCAAAAACTCTACCGAATTTACAATAAAGGCCTGATTTCCCTCATATACCTTTTTTTCCCAATCACTGAAACCTATTGGACTGATTCTTTCTGAATTTGGATCGTATTTATTTTTTAAGAAATCAACATCTGAGACTATAATTTGCTGTGTTCTGGGGCTTGTTTCTTTAAAGCTTGAGCCAATCTGCTGCAGCACCGCTTCGTTGGCTTGAGTTATCCTATTCTTAAAAAAGGACTCAAACTCGCCATCCAAAAGTACGGCAATTGGCTGAGGACCTTTATTAAATTGTTTTGGGTCTGGATCGATGCGGAGAATCTCAAAGGTTAATCGCATGGGATAGACCTGAAATCTACTATACTCCGATGAGCTCAAAAGAACCTCCCCTTCAATGTTGGGCCTTTCCAGTATTTCGACTGTAGAAGGGAAACTAAATTTGACTCGATCGATTCCCTTCACAATCGGATGATTGGTTTTTGATGCGGCTAGAGGATGATAGTACCAAGGCACCAAGATCGTCTGCGGCTTTTCACCTTGAGCTCCAATGACTTGAGGTATAGGAGCACACTCTAGATCTAAAATCAGATTATTTTTAACTCGAGCGCCATACTTAAACAATAGATCATTCAAATTATGATCAATTGGTTTGGGAACATAAAGTTTGTTGCGATCGATGCTATCTAAGTTTACCTCAAAATTTTCTATCAGCCACAAAATCTTTCCGCCACTCATGAGATACTGATCGATGAGGAATTGTGTTTTTACAGGCACCTGCGTTTTAGGAGCAGGAACAAGCAATAAATCAACATCTTTTGGTCTTAACTGAAAAAGACTATCTAGATTCAATCGGCCGGTATCGTAGTATGGTTTTAAAACCTGTTCTAATCTAGCTGTCAAAAATTCAGGAGTCTCCCCATGACCCGTTGAAATCACAATGTTCGGTAACTCTTCTCTGGTTAATTTCTGGATGGCGTTGGCCAGTTTAAATTCTAAAAGATTGATAGACGTATTGAGGACTTCTTCTTGGCCTCGAGCTCCTTGTGGCTCGAGTAAGTTGACGATGGTCTGTCTTGAACCATAATTTACCAAGGCATAGGGATAAATTATTTTTTGAGTACGCTCGTCTCCATCGTTGATGGTCAGATTGGTCGGAGCCATGCCCATTTCTTTATACAGCTGCTGCTTTGCCCTTATGTCTTCTACTGGGCCATCCATAGGATCTTCAAAGGTGTATTCTAACAATGGATTCGCTGAAGCAAATTGATCTAAACGGTTCATCGCTGCATTCCTCAACCGTTTAAAGCCCGCTGGAAACTCTCCTTCAAGCAAGACCTTAACGTAAATAATGTCATCTACATTTTCAATAAAATCTAAGGTCGAATCAGAAAGCGTAAAGCGTTTATCCTCTGTGAGATCTATAAAGCCATTGAAGAAATTACCAACAAGGTTTACCGCAAGAATAATCGCCACGACTAGAAAGGTCTGGAATATGTAGGTGTTTTTTTGATTGCTCATGACCACTTTCTTTTAGCGAGTGAAACATGAGTGAACCAGATAAATAAGCATATAACAGAAAGGAAATAAATCACATTTCTGCTATCAATCATTCCTTTGCTGATGGCATTGTAGTGATGACTGATCCCAATCATCTGCACCAGATTATCCCAGCGTCCAAAAAATATACTAAGATTACTTAAGTAGCTAAAAGCCCAATGCATAAAGAAACAAAGGAAGGCTGCAAGAATAAAGGAGACGATTTGATTATTGGTTATGCTGGAGCAGTAGATTCCAATGGATACAAAGATGGCTGCCAAAAATGCTAAACCGATGTAGGATCCGAATACCGCACCTGAGTCAATATTTCCTACAGGAGATCCCAACTGATAAACTGAAAAATAGTAGATGAGCGTGGGTGCGATTGCCAGAAGAACCAGTGTTAAGTTTGCAAAATATTTTCCTAGGATGATCTGTGAATCAGTCAAGGGTTTGGTTGCTAACAATTCAATGGTTCCTTGCTGCGTCTCTTCAGAAAAACTCCGCATGGTGATCGCAGGAATTAAAAAAGTAAAAACCAAAGGACCAATGGAGAACAGTTGCTCTAATCCTGCATAATTGTATTCTAAGATACTTGTATCTTTAAAAACCCACATGAACAAACCGGTAAGTACTAAGAACACGCTGATGACTAAATAGGCAATCAATGAACTTAAAAAACTTCTTATTTCTTTCCAATATACTGCCCTCATGGTTCCTTCTGATTTGAAGTGATTTGTTGAAAAACAGATTCTACGGAAATTTTCTCTTGGGACATTCCTAAAATCTTATTCCCATTTGCGACAGCGAAATCAAAAATTTCTTCTCTGATATCGAGCTGCTCATCCACAGTCAATTTATATTCATTCTGTCCTATGCTTTTGATTTCAATCAATCCTTCTAAATTTTCTAGCTTTCGCAAATCTATTTCATCTTTAAAACCAACAGTCAATACCATGGCTCCTTTCACACGTTGCGACAAGGCACTAATCGGGTCATCAGCAACCAATTTCCCTTTATCAAGTATGATGACTCGATCACAAAGTGCTTGAACTTCCTGCATGATGTGTGTCGAAAAAACGACTAATTTTTCTTTTCCTAATTCATGAATCAAAGATCGAATATCCACCAATTGGTTTGGATCTAATCCTGAGGTTGGTTCATCTAAAATTAGGACCTCTGGATCGTGCATCATGGCTTGTGCAATGCCGACCCGTTGCCTATACCCTTTGGACAAATATTGAATTTTTTTAGATTGCTCTCTGGTTAAACCGGTCATTTCAATCAGCTCACTAATTCTTTTCTGTGGCTTCGAAATTTTAAAAATACGAGCGATCAATTCAAGGTATTCCTTGACGTACATTTCTAGGTATAGGGGATTGTGTTCGGGAAGGTATCCGATGTGTTGTCTCACATCCAAGGGTTGTTTTACCACATCAAAACCGCAGACTTCTGCATTTCCTTTGGTCGCTGGGATGAAACAGGTCAAGATCTTCATGGTGGTGGTTTTCCCTGCACCATTGGGCCCAAGCAGTCCGATGATTTCACCTGACTTGGCGCAAAACGAGATCTCATCTAGCGCGTGTTGAGCTCCATATATTTTAGTTATTCCGTCTAGAACTAGTGACATTTATTTTTTTTCAATTTTGGGGAACGCAGCAACCCAGTCTTCAAGAATTACGGCATCTTCTAACTTATGTTCTCCGATCGCCGTCCGCACCAAACCTGCCAGATATCCACCGACCTTTAATTTCTCACCGACATCGAAGGCTAAGGATCGTATGTAGGTACCTTTACTACATTCAGCACAAAAGTAAACAAAAGGCAATTCTATTTTAGTCACCTTGAGCTCGTAAAAATGGACTGTTCGCGGCTTAATCTCCTTCTTGACACCCTTTCTTGCCCATTTATACAATGCTTGGCCATCTACTTTTAACGCAGAGTACATGGGTGGGTATTGTTGAATTTCGCCTTCAAAACCAGCAAAGGCCTCCAAAATCTCTTTTTCACTGAGATGACTGGGGTCGATGTGATTTTCTTCTGGATCTTCAGCATCATAAGATTTGGTCGTACATCCCAGTTTGATTACCCCTTCATACTTCTTGTTCATTCCTTGAAATCCATCGATTTTCTTGGTCGCCTTACCAGTACATAACAGCAACAAACCAGTGGCTAGGGGATCTAGAGTACCCGCATGACCAACTTTTAATTTTTTTACGCCATAATGGTGCTTCAGGTGATAACGGATTTTATTTACAACATCAAAGGAAGTCCATCCTTTGGGTTTGTCTACTAATAGAAGACTTTCTTCGTTGTAGGCAATGCTTGTATAATTTGTGGTTTTATGAACGATTTCCATCAAAGGTTTTGTGTAATCAAAATTGTGCTTCCGACAATGAGGCAATAGAGTGCGAAGTATTTTAAGCCAGCTTTCTTAACCAATTGAATCATCCAAGTGCAGGCCATTATTCCTGCGGCAAAGGCCGCGGCAAAACCGACCAAGGAATAGGTCAATGATGGCATGTTTTCAAAAAATGAACCATCCAAGAGGTCCTTGGCAATTTTACCAAAAATGAGTGGAAGGACCATTAAAAAACTGAAAGTGGCGGCATCTTCCCTCTTCAATCCAAAAAGCAAGGAACTTGAGATCGTTGCTCCTGATCGTGAGACACCTGGCAGAATCGCAAAGGCTTGAGCTAAACCTACCCCGAAAGCAGATAGAAAAGTTAGTTTTTTGTTTTCAGCGTGGGATTTATCTGCGATGTATAAAAATGCTGCTGTGATTAAAAGCATGGCTCCAACCAAAGTTAGATTTCTATCAAAGGTACTTTCAATCAAATCTTCGAAAAACAACCCTAAAAATACCGCAGGGATCATGGAGATGATGATTATGAGTACCATCTTTTTTTCTTCAACCCCGTCTTTACGAAAAACACCTCCGATCAATTCGCCGATCTTTTTTCTGAAAACTACCATGGTTGAAAGAGCTGTAGCAAAATGCAAGAGTACGGTTGTAAACAGACTCTGACTTGCAAGGCTATCATCATTGAGGAGGACCTTGGCAATTTCAAGATGTCCACTGCTGCTTACGGGCAAAAATTCAGTGAGCCCTTGCACGATTCCAAGCACAAGAGCTTCCAATAATTCCGACATGGTTTATTTCCTGAAGATGGCGAAAAATTCTACGGTTAACCCGACGATAATCACGAAAGGCGCAATCAAAGTTCTCCTTGTGGAATAGATCAATGATTCATCCCAGGTATTGCTATCAGGCATATGACCGCCCATCATGAGCAACATTCCGACCATGATAATTGCAAAACCAGCAAACATCCATAGATAATTCTCTCTTCCAAAGAGTAAAGGTTGTGAAACATTCACCGCATTGCCTCTGGCAGCGGTTTTAGGCAATGATTCCTGCGTTTTCTTCACAGTTTTAATCACTTTTTTAGGCTGCTGCTGACTTTTGTTTTTGTCGGCATTGGCTTTGTTAGACGAGGTGATTTTTGTTTTTTTCTTTGCCATTCTGTATTATTATTAGCACAAATTTAAGGAAAATTCATGGAATTTTGATTTAATTCTTGGGTTTAGCTTTTTATCCTCAAGCCTAGAAACAATCAATAGGAAAAGAGGACGTTATGAAAAGAGTCTATTGATAAGGTCATTTTATGCATGCGCTCATTTATCAATAATTTACCCACCATTGTTGCAGATGATGAAAAATATTAGCATTTTGTTATAATGCTTTTGAAATCGATGGAATCTGTGAAAAAAGCGATGTTCAAACCAAAGAAACATATCATGAAGCAACTTTTATTTTTAGTTATCATTCTTGCCTTGGATGCTAATTTTTCTGCTCAAGAAACCATGGTCAGTGGAGTAATTAAAAACAATCGTGAAGAAGTCCTTAAGAAGGTAGAAATATATGTAGATATGAAACAGGTTGCAGGAAACTCCAACAAAAGAGGAGAATATAAATTCAAGCATCCGAAAGGGTTCAAACTTATCACAATTTTTGAACCGAAATATGGATTCATCAATTGGAAATACAACGGTGAAGAAAAAGTTGATTTCGTTTTTCCAGAGGACTATATTCCCATGACTAAAAAAGAATTTCTTGGCCTTGGGTACACTCAAACGAAGGATCTAAAAGAATACGAAAAAAACTTCTATGCAAATTATTCCTCCATCCTGCAAATTCTAGATAATAGGTTTAAAGAAGTACAGGTAAAAGGTGATAAGATCATGATTGTCAACAGAGGAGTTAATTCAGCAATGGTTCAAGAACCATTTATTCTTGTTAATGATATTCCTACAGACGTCGGCAACTTGGAAACGATTCCTACTTCTGAAGTAAAAACGATTCGTGTCATCAGCAAAGGAAGTGAAGCCGCAGCTTATGGTCAAAGAGGTGCAAATGGGATTATAATCATCCAGCTAAAGACAGCCGAAGATGAAAAAAAGTAAGGGCAAAACCACCTGATTTAACCACCTGATTGTTTAACTACCTAACATGACTCGAGTTCTGAACACTCCATTTTTAAGAAAAAATGATACCATGCAAACTTAATTGCGTGGTATCATTTATTTTGAATAACAAATTGGGGATAGGATTTTAAGTTTCCTCAAATCAAATTACTAAGTACATTTACATTGAGTGCCATCTAAGGTAATATCTCTACTGTAATTACATTCAGAAATATCAAAATCTAACAATGTAGTACCAATCTGAATTTGTACAGTTGCGACACCTCTATTCACAGTCATACTGCTTGATATTTCAGCGTCAAAAAGCCAAGTTCCGCCTACTTTTTCAATGGTATGAGAAAATTTGCAATCTAATACTTCTTTACTGTCATCCTCATACACACAACATTTGCTTTCTGAAGTAACATTAATTCGCAATGAAACTCCTGATTGTAATATACAAGAGCTATTTGTAATTACCAGAAGAGATGTCCCAACTACTTGAGATTGAAATTCTATTGATTCACATTCTTCTGATTCACACAGCTCATCAGCAGGAATATCAGAAACATTAGTGCCAGCTGGATACCCCAATTCTTCGGGAGTTTGACCATTAATCAAATTATTGTTTATATCGACATAATTCTGGCCTTCCTGCTCTAAATAATCATGCACATGACCTGGTGTGATATCACCTTCTAAGCTACACAAGTCATTCAATGCATTAATACCAATTGGAGTACCAGGATCACATGGATCAAATATACCTGCAGCTATAGCAATAGTTTCTGAACTCATATTTTCACATTCTAAGACTATAGGATCTTCGTTTCCACCTGTTGTTCCTCCTGGGCCAGGATCTCCTGGTTCATCATCTGCTGTAAGTTCTGGAGGACATTCTACAAAAATATGATACTGATCATAAATATTTGTAGTTTCAATAGCCCCAGCTATTTCAGAAATTTCTGTAGCCACAAGAACATTAATAATAAAGAAAACACCACGTGCCTCTACCAATGGTTCTTCATCCGGACCTCCAGATGTTATTTTAGTTGCCAAATCATAAACAGCTGAATCAATATCCGCTCCCATTATATTCGCAAATATTGAGTATTTTAATAATATTAGTTTTAAACTATTATCGATGTCTGCTCTAGAAAAATTATCAGTTTCCAATTTTAATTCATTGATAGAATTAAAATAAAAATGCTCATGGTCAACTTCACTTGAAAAGATCAAAATACCTGAAATTGAATTTTCTAATAAAACAGGAATTGATATGATATATTTTGTATCACTAGTGTAGTCTAGAACATTCCAATTCCATTTTACATCTCCAAAAGATTCCAAATCAGAATGATTGACATGTTTTGATTTTACTAAATCTTGTTTTAATAATTGAATGAGTTCTTGAGGCGCAGATTGAATACTATTTACTTTATATGTAAAATCGTATTCTCCTAAATTGTATTCACCCTGAATAATTTCTGGTAGGTCATCACCCCCAACATTTACAATGTCATCATTACAAGAGGACACTAATAATAAACTGAAAAATCCTACAAAAAACAATTGCAAATTGCTTTTCACAGTTTTATAAAAAATATGAGAATTCATAGTTAATGTTTTAAATGTTATAAAAAATCATCTTCCGGAGACGTACACTTATAATACAGTTATATTGAGTTTGTGACTTTAAATATCATTTTATCAGTTAAAAATTTTTAATACTTTCTTAATATCCCATCTTTCATATTTGACCTATCTTCGCGGCAAATTAGTATTGATGAGACTTATAGCCATTGTTTTCATTATTTCGATGTCGTTTCTGGGTTTGAACGCACAGATTACGTTGACCAATCCTTCATTCGAGGATGAACCAGCGGATGCGACCATGCCCATGGGATGGTTAAAATGTGCCAAAGGTACCACGCCTGATATTCTGCCGGGCTATTGGGGCGTTTACCATGAAGCACAAGAAGGAGAAACTTACATTGGATTGATTACAAGAGGCGATGGATCTTATGAAAGCATCGGCCAGAGATTGCCCAGTAAATTAAATGAAGGAGATTGTTATAAATTCAGCATTGATTTGGCCACTTCTGATAATTACTCAGGCTATAGTGGTTCGGTTAAATTAAGGGTTTGGTTAGGCGCTAAGAAATGTAATAAAGATCAGATGGTCTATGAAAGTGAATTTATCGAAAATCTAGATTGGGAAACCCATCTGATTGAATTTAATACGAGCTTTCAAGCAAAGTATATCATCTTTGAAGCATACTATCAGGATGGTAGTTTTAGCCATAAGGGCAATATCTTGCTCGATAATATTAGTCCATTAATTTACTGCTCTAGAGTTTAATTAAGCTATGAAGAATATAATTTTAATCATAACTTTAGCTAGCCTGAGCAGTTGTTTCACCTTAAACAAATTAGATCTGAAAGAATTAGACACACAAGGACATCGTGGTTGTCGAGGACTATATCCTGAGAACACCATAGAGGCATTTAAGCATGCCCTTGAACTTGGAGTTCGCACCTTAGAGCTAGATGTCGTTGTATCCAAAGACAAGATAGTGGTTGTTTCTCATGAACCTTTTTTTAATCATGACATTGCCAGCACTCCTGATGGAAAAAGGGTTGAAAAAAATAAGGAACTTTCATACAACATGTATGAAATGACTTTTGAAGAAATTCAGAATTTTGATGTCGGCTTACAAGTGCATCCGAAATATCAGGAACAGAAAAAAATAGCGACTACCAAGCCGAGTCTTGAGCAAATGATTGCCATTTCAGAGGACTATGCCCAGTCTCTAGGAAGATCAGCTCCATATTACAATATAGAAATCAAGCGCACGCCAAAAGGAGATGGCATCTACCATCCAGAGGTCGAGGAGTTTACAGACTTGACCTTGCAGATTATTCAGGATTTTGGAGTTGAAGATCGGACCAGCATTCAATGCTTTAGTATTCCAGTTTTACAATATCTAAAGGAAGCATATCCAACTCAAAAAAATGTGTTCTTGGTTGCCAATTCCAAAAGCATCGAAAAAAATATCAAGGAGCTAGGATTCATTCCAGACATTTATTCTCCAAGCTACAACCTGATCAATAAAAATGTGCTAAACTTCTGCAAGCAAAATGGTGTAGACCTGATTCCGTGGACGGTTAATAAGCCAGCTGATATGAAGAGATTAATAAACATGGGCGTAGATGGTATCATCACCGATTATCCTAATTTATTGTTAGATCTGATAAATGAGAAATCATAATGCCTGTTGTTGAGGTTACCGATTATCGTCCATCTCTATTCCTTAGGAATGGACACTATAATACCATTTTTACTTCCTTATTTAGAAAAGTAGAAATTCCTGCTTACCAGCGAACCAGACTTAATACTCCGGACGGGGATTTTTTAGATGTAGATTGCCTTCATGGAGATCATAAAAAGGCCTGCATTTTACTTCACGGGCTAGAAGGAAGTTCTGACTCACAATATATGAAATCCGCAGGCAACATGATGGCTGCCAACGGATGGGATGTATATGCAGTCAACTGGAGAGGTTGCAGTGGTGAACCGAATTTAAAAATAACGAGCTACCACTCCGGCTTTACCGATGATCTAGCTTTCATTCTAGAGACTTACGCACATAAATACAGCGAGGTTCAGATTATAGGTTATTCCCTAGGGGCTAATGTGCTTTTAAAGTATCTGGGGGAAGATCCTGCAGCTGTTCCCTCTAACATATCCAAGAGCTTTGCTATATCTACCCCATGTCATCTTTCAGACGGGGCCAAAGAGCTGAAGAAAAAGAGTAATTGGTTGTATACTCAGAATTTTCTTAAAACGCTGAAGCAAAAGATGATTGAAAAGGAAAAGCAATTTCCTGGACTAGTTGACCTTAGTAAGCTGAACATGGTGGTGGATGTTTGGGAATTTGATGAATATTATACGGGGCCTATGAATGGATTTGCAGGAGCGGAGGATTATTATTCTCAATCCATGTCCCTTCAATTTTTACCGATGATTGATCGGGAGACACACATAATCACAGCCATTGATGATCCTTTTCTCGCTGAAAGTTCTTCTCCATTTGCGGAAGCGAAAAAAAGTAAATATGTACACTTCCACCCATCAACTTATGGTGGTCATGTCGGATTTTACCGTCAAAACAATGAAACCTGGATTGATGAGATGTTGCTCTCCTTAAGTCAAAGATAATGAGGCAATTTTCCAGACTTTAGCCCTATCCTTCTACTTTTTCATTATTTCTGCACTTTTCACGGCTTAAACCCTTTCAATTAATCGTCTATTTAGCCCAGCCATCCCCTCTAAAATCTTAATTTTGCAGGCCAATGAAATATTTACTAAGCATATATTCGATCCTTGTACTGAGTCTATTCTGGGCCTGCCAAACCGAGCCCACAGATCCTTACTGGACCATGGAAGAGTTGGAAGTTTACTCTGTTGATAAATCAAAAAAGGAGATTACCAGAGGTGTCCTGAGTTTCAAGGAAACGAAAATTACGGATGACAAAGGCCGTCGCTTTGAAACTTGGTTTTATAATCGAAACGACCAACTGACTGCCTTTGAAAGATTTGACTACAAAGGGAATGAAATGAACTCTTTAAAGTCAAAATACTACGATTTTAGGGATTCATTGTTGAGCTATTATGTCTTTGAATACGATGACAAAGGAAATGAGATTTCTAAGAAATCGTATGATGCCGCAACGGATGAATTGTTAAGGATAGAGAAGTTCAAACACGATGATAAAAACAACCGAGTCGGAAGAGAAATCAGAGATGCTTCTGGACAACTTGTAAGGAGATACGATTTCCGTTTTGACAAGGACGGCAATGAAAGTTCGTATTCCGTATATGATGCTGACGGTAAGCTGCTAGTCGCTGAAACTTTGGCCATAACGAAGAGGGAAAATAAAAATGATGAATGGTCGGAAGCATGGAGTATCAGAGATGAAGTTCCTAATACCATCCGACTTCGTAAAATAAAAAGATTTTTACCAAAAGAAATTAAGGACTATAAATGAGCATGATCGATTATAAAGCAATAGAGGCTAAATGGAAAGAGGACTGGAAAGTAAACCAAGTTTATAAAGTCGATGAATCTTCAGATAAGCCAAAATATTACGTTCTTGACATGTTCCCTTACCCTTCGGGAGCAGGACTACATGTTGGTCATCCGCTCGGCTACATTGCCAGTGATATATTTTCGCGCTTTAAGAGAATGAAAGGCTTCAACGTCTTGCATCCCATGGGCTTTGATTCTTTTGGTTTGCCTGCTGAGGAGCATGCGATTAAATTTGGAATCCACCCAGCGAAGTCTACGGAAGAAAATATGACTCGGTATACAGAGCAGTTAAGTAATCTCGGCTTCTCTTATGATTGGTCAAGAAAACTCCACACCAGTGATCCTAATTATTACAAATGGACACAATGGATTTTCACTCAACTCTTTGAACATTATTTTGACTCTAAAGAACAGAAAGCGAAGCCAATTGAGGCGTTGGAAGCCTTGTTTAAAAAAGAAGGGAATGCTTCTGCAAATGCAGCCACCAATCAAGAGGATATCTTCACTGCGGATGAATGGAACAGTTATGATGCAAAAACCGCTTCAGAAATCTTGATGAACTATCGACTAGCTTATCGAAAAGTAGGTTATGTCAATTGGTGTGAAGGTCTAGGAACTGTTCTTGCAAACGATCAAGTAAAGGACGGTCTTTCGGAACGTGGCGGTCATCCTGTCGAGCAGAAGGCAATGACCCAATGGTACTTGAGAATCACTGCTTATGCGGAGAGATTATTGAACGACCTGAATGAGATTTCCTGGAGTGACGCTTTGAAAACCATTCAAGGGAACTGGATAGGAAAATCTGAGGGTGCAAGTATTGTTTTTGATTTGGATGGAAGTGAGGAGAAGATAGAAGTATTCACGACCCGACCTGATACAATATTTGGGGCGACCTATATGGTGCTTGCTCCATTGCATGACTTGGTAGATAAGATTACTACTGCCGAACAAAAATCAAAAGTTGAAGAATACATCGCCTACGTAAAATCCAAATCAGAGATTGAGCGAATGGCAGAAAAGGAAACTACCGGCTGTTTTACTGGAGCCTATGCGATCAATCCATTCACAGAAGAAAAGGTTCCTGTTTGGATTGCAGAATACGTGTTGAAAGACTACGGGACGGGAGCCATCATGGCTGTACCGTCTGACGATGAAAGAGACCACACCTTTGCCAAAAAATTTGGTCTTCCGATTATTGAGGTGGTAGATAAATCTAATAACCCAGGCGCTGGGATGGCAGATAAGGTCGGTCGAATGATCAACAGTGGATTCATCAATGGCATGAAAGTAAAGGAAGCCATAAAAGCTGTGGCGTATAAGGTCAATGAGATGGGCATCGGAGAAACCCAAGTGAATTATAAATTAAGAGATGCAAATTTTAGTCGACAGAGATATTGGGGAGAACCCTTTCCTGTTGAATTTAATGCGGATGGAATTCCACAGATATTACCCCTTTCCGAACTTCCATTAAAGCTTCCAGATACGGATGATTTCAAACCAGGTAAGGGTGGAAAATCACCGCTTTCGAGAATGGAGGATTGGGTCAATGAGAAGGAAGGATTCACAAGAGAAACAGATGTGATGCCTGCGGTCGCTGGATCGTCTTGGTATTACCTGAGATATATGGACCCCCACAATGAGGAGGTCTTTGCAGACAAGAAAAAAATTGACTACTGGCAGGACGTTGACTTATACGTTGGAGGAGCAGAACATGCGGTTGCGCATTTGATGTATGCTCGATTCTGGCATAAGTTTTTGCATGATAAAGGAATGGTGCCAACCAATGAGCCCTTTAAAAAATTGATCAATCAAGGGATGATTCAAGGAGTCATCGAATTTATTTATCTCCTAAAAGAAAAACAAGATGGTTATTCCAAATTCATCTGCACGAAGTTGCTCGATAAATATGGCAACGAAAAAGACATTGCAAGAATCCCGATCTATGTTGATTATGTTCAGGATTATGGAAGTGATAATTCATACTTAAACATAGAAAGCATTGATAAATTCAGAAACTGGATAAAAGAATATAATGATGCCATTTTTGAGTGCGGTCATGGAACGTATCACAATGGTAAGTTCACCCCTTGGGATAACGATAAAAAAGACATGAATTTAATTACCCATTCTGAGGTAGGAAAAATGTCAAAAAGTAAATATAACGTGATCAATCCAGATGAGATAATTTCTCAATACGGTACGGATTGCTTTAGAATGTATGAAATGTTCCTAGGGCCTATCGAACAAGCCAAGCCGTGGGATACGCATGGAATTGAAGGAGTTTCCAAATTTCTAAAGAAATTGATTTCACTTTATATGAATGAAGAAGGTCAATGGGTGGTCATAGACGATGCTTCTTCCGATGAGGCAAAAAAGATCTTTCACAAGTCCTTGGAAAAAATTGAAAAAGACATTCTTGGCTTTTCAATGAATACGGGAGTAAGTGCCTTTATGATTTGCATCAATGACTTGAAAAAACTGAAAGTTCATAATCGTGATATTTTAACCCCTTTGGCCCAGACCATCGCCCCTTTTGCTCCATTTCTAGCAGAAGAATTGTGGCATAGATTGGGAAATGAGGGTTCTATCCATTTAACCGATTTTCCAGAAGTGAACCCACAATTTCTAAAGGAGGATAACTTCACCTATCCTATCTGCGTTAATGGTAAGAAGCGTACACTTTTGAGCCTTCCGGCTACGGCAAGCAAGGAGGAAATAGAGAAAGAGGCGCTGGCCCTGCCTGATATGGCTAAGTGGCTTGGAGACAAACAGATAATAAAAACGATTGTTGTACCACAAAAGATGGTAAATTTCGTTGTTAAGTAAAATAAGGTATGATGAAGTATTTGAGACTAGGAGCTGCTATATTGCTCTGTTTCTGTCTATCGACAGAGGCCTGGTCTCTTTCTATGCTTCAAATCTGTAATATCCCCATTATAGACCAATTCTTCAACCATCAACCAAACTCGGTAGATGCTGAATGGAATGACTTTAATAATGATATAAGTTATTGGGAATTGGAGATTGTTCCCAAAGGGAATAATCCTACGGGCGTCGCCACCTATTCTTTCATTAACCAAACAAATTATACCATTCCTGGCCTACTGCCAGCCAGCAGTTACTCGCTGTATCTGCGTGCAATATGTCCGATTGGGATCAGTGATTGGAATGGGCCATTTCAATTTAATACAAGCATTGATGCAGCTAACTCTTGTGACCTAAGTTTTCCGATCACAGATGACAGTTGTCCAAATACAGATCCCTTCTATTTTGATAACAAAATAGAAGGAAGATTGGGCTTTGATTTATTTATTGAATCTGTCGATTTGGTTGTGGATCATAGCTGGCCATCAGATCTTAGTCTGGAGCTGGTAGCGCCAGATGGGAGTCGCAGAAAGTTGATTTCCAACTTGGGGATTAATAGCCAGCATCTCGGCGATCCAGATCAGCCCTGCGACCAAAGCTTGAGTTTTTCCGACCTCGCCTGTGTTAGTATTTTAGATTCAGAGTTTCCGATACGAGGCGCTTATCAACCTGAAGAATTCTTCTCCGGTTTTTATAATGGAAGTGAGGGGCTCGGAAATTGGACTTTGGAAATTTGTGATAGAGCGGAAGGAGATATTGGGACGCTGAAGCAATTTAAAATAAACTTTAGTGTAGGAACTTGTCACCCACCTGGGGAGATTTTTGTAACAAAAATTGCGGGAACCTTCATAGAGATACAGTGGGACTCCCCTTCTTGTGAGGAGCTTGAAATAATTTACGGTCCTGAAGGCTTTCTACCTTCAGAAGCTACGGTGAGATATGTCGATTGTGGAGATCAATTTTTTAGAATTTTGGATTTGATGCCGGATACGCAGTATGAGTTCTTTTTTAATACGGTATGTCTCGACAAGACCTTTGAAGCAGGTTGTGCCGAAAGAGTGCTTACAACTTGTGCCAATCCAAGTCTGGACATGACCTTTGACGCCTTGGCTGACTGTGAAGAGTCTTGTGACTCGGAGTGTAATTTACAAAGCAATTTTTGGAATAATATAGGATCGGATGATTTGGAATGGATTGTAAATATTGGAAGTACACCGACTGCATTTACCGGACCAGATACAGATCTTAAAGGTGGAGGTAAGTATATATACGTTGATGCGAATAGCACAAGTTGTGGGCCTTTTTTACAAGCGACCATTGAATCAACTTGCATCCTTGTTAAAAGCAATGCAAGTGCTTGTGACCTTTCCTTTTTCTATGCGATGAATGGTGTAGATGTAGGAACCTTAGAATTTTTGATAAGTGCAGATAATGGAGAAAATTATCAAACGCTATGGAGTAGTGCTGGAGATCAAGGCCGGGATTGGCAGCAAGCCTTAATTGATCTTTCTGCTTATGACGAAACCTTGGTCAAATTCAGATTGACTGCGACGACCGGAGACGGAAATTTTGGAGACATCGCCATAGATGAAATAAAACTATACAGCAGTTTGTTTGCTGACCAATTAGATCAATATTACCTAGATGAAGATGGAGATGGTTTTGGGAATATTGACGCACCACTTTCCTATTGTGCTATGACAGCACCGACTGGCTACGTCAAGACACCAGGAGACTGCAATGATCAAGATCCTAACATCAATCCTGGGGTGGTTGAAAATCCTTGCAATCAGAAAGATGATAACTGCGATGGACAGTCCGATGATATCAATGGATCCAACATTGCTGTGACTGAAGAAATAGAAAGTGCAACCTGCGATGGACAACCTACTGGTAAAATCTTATTAGAGGTTACTGGTGGAATCGGACCTTACACCTATGACTGGAACGTCGGTGCAACTGTAGAAGACTTAATAATTGCCAATGCAGGAATTTATCAATGTACCATTACCGATCAAGCCGGCTGTGTATTCATCACACCTGAGTATGTTGTTGAAGCGGATCAGTTAATCAGTTTCACCATCAATCAGTTAACGGATCTTGATTGTAATTCTGGTATTTTTGGTAGCATTGGAGTATTGGCTGGAGGTGGAACAGGTCCTTATAGTTATGCTTGGAACAATGGGGAGACAACTTCTAGTATCAGCAATTTACAAGCAGGAAATTACCAAGTGACCATCAATGACTCCAGTGGATGTCAGCTGGTTTCTGATACCATCGAGATTAGTGAAATTGAATCCATCAACACCGGAGTTGTTCTTAAAAGTGACGTTGACTGTGCCAATGATGCCAATGGATCACTATTGATTGCATCCAATGGAGGATTAAGTCCTTACAGCTATTCTTGGAACACAGGGCAGGTAGGAAACCCGATCAATGACTTAGATGTGGGTACATACATCTATACCGTCACAGATTCAAATGGATGCACACAGGTCTCTGATTCTATCCACATTGTGCAGAATGAAGCTCTGTGGGTACGGCTTGATGTTATAGAAAACAATCTCTGCCAAAGCGAAAATGAGGGATATATTTTAACCACACCGCAAGGTGGCGTACCTCCCTACATTTTCAGTTGGTCTAATGGAGAAACTGCCGATGACATCATCAATTTAAATAATGGAGCCTACAACTTGACGATAACGGATAGTAATGGATGTACTGCCTCTCGGAATGATATCCTGATTTCTAGTCCGGCTTCGATTCAAGTTGAGATTTCAAGCTTGGTTAAGGAAACTTGTCAATCGGGACTTGATGGATACATTGGTCTTATTGTTACTGGAGGTGTAGGTAATTATCGTTACAATTGGAGTCATGGCTCCGATCATCTGCCTTATTTGGACTCCTTATCAGCTGGCCTTTATAGTGTTACAATCATCGATGATTTTGGTTGTAAAAAAAGTTTAAATAACATACCGGTCGGTCAGAATAGTGTTGAGCTCCCCGTCACTTTAAGCGTTGACCAAGAATTAGAATGTTTTGCTGATACAAACGCGATTGTTACAGTGAGTACCAATGATGGCTCATTTCCTTACACCTACAACTGGTCGTCAGGAGATCAAGCATCCGGTGATTTTTTCCATCACACCGTTGAAAATTTGAGCGCTGGTAACTATACCGTTACAGTAACGGATGGTAATGGTTGTACTGGCATTTCTGAATTTTTAAATTTGGTAAATCCTCAAGCATTGGGCTATACGCAAGAAATTATTAACGCTTCCGCAAATGGAGATCCTGGAATGGTTACGGTATTCCCAATGGGTGGAACTGAACCTTACTTTCTTGAATATGATACCGCATCAGAAGCAGGTCCATTTACAGATTCTATTGCGGTCAATTTATCGCCAGGCGTCTACCCTTTTTCCTTGACTGATTCCAATGGCTGTGAAATACAATGGACCACCCTCATAGATTTATTAGAGAGCAATGCTGAGCTTGAATTATTAGGAGTCACAATCTACCCGACGCCGAGTCATGAATTTTTGCAGATTAAAACTAACCAATTAACCCTTCAAGGCTATGCGCTTATTGACGCTCAAGGCAAAATAGTTCTCAAAGAAACGAGCAACCTTGAAGTCAATCCTAGTTTGGATCTGAGTACATTAAATTCAGGAATTTATATTCTACAATTGAACATTCAAGGACAAATGTATTTGACGAAAGTCATAAAAATCTAAATACTCTTGATCTTGCCACCATCTACAGGAATCACTGTACCGGTCATATAGGAAGCCGCAGGGCTCGCCACAAAGGCAACCACTTGGCCGATCTCTTTCGGCTCTGCAAATCGGCCCATCGGAATTTCCTGGATCATCAAATCCCTTGCTTCTTCATAACTGTAACCATAGATTTTCATGCGGCTGTTGAGAATCTCTTCTATCCGCTCCGTACTCGTTGTTCCGGGCAGGATACAATTGACGGTAATTCCCGTTTCAGCCAATTCATTGGACAAGGTCTTAGACCAACTAGCCATGGCTCCGCGGATGGTATTAGAAACAGCCAGTGATTTAATCGGTTGTCGTACAGAGGTGGAGACAATGTTTATAATTCTGCCATAACCTACACGCTTCATTCCGGGAAGGATCCATTGCATTAATTCTTGAGAGGCTACAATGTGTCGCTTGAAAGCTATGACCAAATCTGTAGAATTCGCATCTATCAAATTACCACCGGGAGGACCACCAGTATTGTTCAATAAAATTTGCCAATCAGCTGTTTTGAGATATTCGCCTAAGGTGGTTTCCAAGCTTGCTAGATCAGATAAGTCTCCAATCAAATAATCGTGATTGAGATCGCTGATAGACTTTAGCGTTTTTACATTCTCAATTAATAATTCTTCAGTTCTCGCCAATAAGGTGATCTCAGCACCCAGGCTTGCAAGTTCTATGGCTGAGGCCAGTCCCAGTCCCCGTGAACCACCGCAAATAAGTGCCTTTTTTCCAGATAGATCAAGATTCATAATATTAATTAATTTAAATATTAACCGATGATAAACAAGATATTAATAAATTCCAAAGCGAATTCTATAACTTAGATTTGAGATCACTTTATAAACAAAATTCAATGATAAGCAGTAACTCCACCTTAGCTCTATTATTCTTATGTTCAATTCTTATCATTGGCTGTGCCAGTCCGCAAAAAGCATTAAATAATGGGAATTACGATAAGGCCTATAAGCAGGCGCTGAAGGAGTTGGAGAGAGGTAAAAACATGACCAAAAATAGATCTGTGGTAGCGAAATCACTTGATAACATTATTCAAGAGCAGATGTCCATTAGCAGTAATTTAAAAAGTTCTCAGGACTTAAGGGACATCGAAGAATCTATAAAAATTCTTCAAGGATTGCAGGGTAAGATTGATGAATCTAGCATATTCTTGAGAGATAAATTTGAGATGGAAGATGAGTTGTTGCAATCAGAGAAAGAAAATTTAAAAACGATGGTGGCGCGAGAGTATTTTAGTCGCGGACTTGATTATTACGATGAGGCTTTTGGGAAAAAGGATAAATTGGCTGCGCAGGATGCCTATTACAGTTTTGACAAGGCTGCCTTTTACGAGTACGAAGATCCAGATCTAGCTGGCTTGATTGAAAAAAGTTTTGATTATGGGCAGGTCATCTATTTGGTTGATGCTAATGCACCGTTTGATATCACGTATAACTGGGAGATTGATCGAGTGTTTGACGATGTCGAAAATATAGATAGACCCTTTAAAAAATTCATTTATGAAAACAGTACAGCTGCAACAGAGATCGACTGCGAGATTAATATAAGGTTTGATGATATTAACTTAGGTATTAGGGAGAGGGATAATGAGCAAAGGTATACTCGCGACATTGTAATCGGTACAGAAGAGGTTACAAATTCTGACGGAACCAAATCTGAGATAGATATTATTGAAACTGTTGAGGTCCTTGTTTACACAAAAGAAGTTACAAAAATCGCTGAATGGGGTTTACGCTTAGACGTTCGATCAAATGGAAATAATTGCACGATCAGTGATCGTATTTTTCAAGAGACCATTACAGCGGTCATTGAGGATGTGAGTGTTTCTGGAGATCAACGTGCCCTACCCGGTGGCATTAGAGAAGGAAGCAATGGAAGACTGCCTTCTGATAATGAATTGGCGGAAGAACTGCTCGATATATTATACGAGGAAATTGAAAATCATCTGGAAAGGAGATAGGAAGCTAAAGCATGATGCGAAGGGATTTTACTTCTACACCACAGCAGTAAAATCTGATAAAATAACTTCTCCCGGCTCCATTTTACCCAGGAGAATATTCCCTATTCGGACCCGCATTAATCGTAAAGTAGGGAAGCCTACCGCTGCTGTCATTTTGCGCACCTGTCGATACTTTCCCTCAGTGATGGTTATTGAAATCCAGCAAGTCGGACCATGTCTATCGTCCCTGATTTTTTTCGTTCGCTTCTTGAAGTCCGGCGCAATTTCTAATTTGCGTACATTACATGGTAGGGTTTTATACTGTTGGGTTTTCACACCGATTTCTACCCCTTTTTGCAATTGGTGAATCGCATCTGGTGTAATTTCACCATCCACTTGCACGTAGTACTCTTTCTCTACTTTTTTACTTCTCACTTGCTCACTTACCTTACCATCTGTAGTCAATAAAAGCAGTCCTTCTGAACTTTCATCTAAGCGACCGATGGCCATGATCCCTTCTGGAAAATCCCCAAGTTCTCCTAGCAGTTTTTTATTGCGCCTCGTTTTCTGATTATTGGCAAACTGTGAAAGATATCCAAAGGGTTTGTGAATTATAAAGTGCTGGTGTGCTGACATCGATTCTGGTGTCTGTGGTCGCCTCGTGAAGCCTGTAGATTTCGTAATGAATTAAAAAAATTATTTTAGAATAAAATCAGAGGGTCTATGATAAGCCTTAGCAACATCCACCGCCTGGAGTGCAGGCGCTTGAATTAACAACCAGTTCTCCGAGATCTACTCTTGTTTTTGAAGCTGGCACATCACATTTATCTGGAGCCAAACAATCGGTCATTTTGGTTTTTAAAACAAAGGCATTGCCATTAAATTCTAAGCCATATTTACCAATCGTTTCTGATTGATATTCGACTTCAATTTCAAAATCGCCAATGCCTAACTTCTTCTCAGAAAGATTGATGATGTCTAGCATTTTTTGCGGTTCAAGCTTGTGATCAAAATCATCAGAATACCACAGTTGGAAATTGACCACTTTTTCTTCTCTTACGGTACCGCCACAATCAATAAAATTCTTGGTGATATACCCTACCTCAGTTACATGGTAATGACTCGGTATGCTACCACCATCGGGTAATTCAAACTTCAACTGATCAACGGTATTTACTAGATTTTTAAATTCTGATAATTTCATATTAAATTGTTTGGCTTTAAACCGATATGCTTTGAATATAAATATAACAATATCAGCGGGCTAAGGTTTTAGGATGGTGAGGATTTGAAATTATAAAGTGAATATAGACTTGTTAAATTACCAGACTTTTTTTCTTGGACCAATGAGTTTTATCAACTGATAATAATCTTAGTCAAATGGATTTAAATCTGGTTCTAAGTATTCGACCTTAGCTCTGACTGAATTATAGATGTCAAATCCGTAATGAAATTCCATCAATTCTTTGAAATTATATTTCAATCGAGGATATTCAATAATAAAGTCTTTAAAGTTATTTGAATAAGATTTAAGAACAAAATGGTTAACGGCTTTAAGCCCAGCTATTGTTAATGTCGTATTATATTTATTTTTAGCTCCCGCAAATGCTACAAATCTTTTTAGCTGATTTTGGATATTTACTTCTGCTTGTTCAAGCTTATATTTATTAATATTAATCCATGCTAATCTCAAGTGCGCTTCGTGTGAAAAATCTGCTGAATCCATTAAACATGAATTGATTTGGTTTTCAAACTCAATGTCTGATAGTCTATAATGCTTTTCCATTTTTTTCCTTAGTAGTGATATTTGCAAG
>ENA-ORXT01001039-ORXT01001039.1-marine-metagenome-genome-assembly--contig:-NODE-1039-length-39471-cov-39.592400_pt1 | contig 39471 bp, 30 predicted proteins | sample MGYA00237868_ERZ511482 | MGnify/ENA metagenome assembly ERZ511482 | reverse complement strand
TAAAGAGATAACCCAACGGTCTATCTCCGTTCTATCACTCATCGCAATAGAGCCTTCGCTGTAATCAAAGCCATCGATATTAGCGTATAGTGCAAAGAATGAGTATGTGTTATATAATGTACCAAAAAACTTACGCTTTACTTCTTCGATACCGGCGATATCAAATTTTAAGTTATCCCAAGGATTAGCATTGGACATCATATACCATCTTGTAGCATCTGCACCATGCTTCTCTAATGTCTCAAATGGATCTACAGAATTACCTAATCGCTTAGACATCTTCACACCATTCTTATCTAATACTAATCCATTAGAAACTACATTCTTGTATGCAACACTGTCAAAACACATCGTAGCAATAGCATGTAGCGTGTAGAACCATCCTCTTGTCTGATCGACACCTTCTGCTATAAAATCCGCAGGGAAGTTACGCTTGAATTTTTCTTCGTTTTCAAATGGATAATGCCATTGTGCATATGGCATAGATCCTGAATCAAACCATACATCGATAAGGTCTGCTTCTCTAAGCATCTCCTTACCACTCGGACTTACTAATGTTACGTTATCTATATAAGGCTTATGTAGATCAGAAGGAGTCTCTTGAGATAATCCTAAAGCTTTATTTGCTTTCTGAATCTCTTCTGCAAGCTGCTCTATAGAACCAATACAAATCTCTTCTTCATTATCTTTAGTACGCCATATCGGTAGTGGTATACCCCAGAATCTTGATCTCGATAAGTTCCAATCTAAAAGATTCTCTAACCATACTTGGAATCTACCTGTACCAGTGTGTGCTGGCTTCCAGTTAATCGTTTTATTCAGTTCTGCCATTCTATCCTTGACAGAAGATGTCTTAATGAACCAACTGTCTAATGGATAATATAAAACTGGCTTATCAGTCCTCCAGCAATGCGGATAGGAGTGATCATATTTTTCTACTTTGAAAGCTCTATTTTCTTTCTTTAACTTAACGGCGATACGTAGATCGGTAGATTCAAATCCATCCACTGCTCTCTCTTCGTCACTATAATATTCCGCTCTTACATAATCCCCTCCAAAATCAGCTACCTCTTCTACAAATTTTCCTTGTGTATCTACAAGTGGCATAAATTCTTTACCTCGTGCTACAAGAATAGAAGGCACATTATTCTGCTGACATACTCTGTAATCATCAGACCCAAATACTGATGCCGTATGTACGATACCGGTACCATCTTCTGTAGAGACAAAGTCCCCTAATATTACTCGGAATGCATCGCCTTCTGCAGGCTGTACATATGGCATGAGTTGCTCATAGTGTATACCCTCCAGATCACTCCCCTTATGAGTACTGATTACTTTATATGGAATGAGTTTATCACCCGGTGTGTAATCTTCAAGAGCAACTTCATTAGCGCCTTCCTTAAAGTATTTGCCCATCAATGCCGTCGCCATGACGATCGTTATAGGTTCTTTAGTATATGTATTATAAGTCTGGACGAGGCTGTATTCAATCTTAGCACCTAATGCTAATGCACAGTTAGATGGCAGTGTCCACGGTGTCGTCGTCCATGCTATAAAGTAGACATCGTTAGGATGCCCTTCAAATAATGCTTTAGAACTATCATCTTTAGTCACCTTGAATTGGGCTGTGACAGAAAGATCCTTGACGTCTTTGTAGCACCCAGGAAGATTAAGCTCATGCGAACTCAGACCTGTACCTGCAGCTGGAGAATAAGGCTGGACGGTATAGCCTTTATACATTAAGTCTTTATCGTAGAGCTTTCTCAATAACCACCATACAGATTCTATATAATTATTATCGAATGTGATGTAAGGATTATCGAGATCGACCCAATATCCCATCTTACGAGTGATATCATCCCATTGATCTTTGAACTGCATCACCGTCTTACGACACTCGAGATTATATTGCTCGACAGTAAGTTTCTTCCCGATATCTTCTTTTGTGATGCCTAAGTTTTTTTCTACACTTAGTTCTATCGGAAGACCATGTGTATCCCATCCACCTTTACGTTCTACACGCTTACCTTGCATTGTATGGAATCGACAAAACATATCCTTTACAGCTCTCGCCATAACGTGATGTATACCTGGCTTCCCGTTAGCAGATGGCGGTCCTTCATAGAAAACATAACTATCATCTTCTGGCCTCTCTGACATACTCTTCTTAAAGATGTCTTCTTTCGTCCAGAAGTCTAATACTTCCTTATCTATTGCGGGCAGATCTAATCCCTTATACTCTTTATACTTTCCCATATGTGATCCTATAATTAGGTTTTTTTCTTATTATAAAAATGTAACGATCGAGGAGAGGTCGGAGACCTTCCTCTCGCCGCATAAATTAATTATCTGTGCCATAGGCACCTATTTTTTTAATCCTATTTCTCTGAGTCTCTCATCGAGGTAAGCCCCTGCTGTCATATTCTCATAGGCTATCGGTCTATCTTCTGTCACACAACTATCGAGACACGTCAAGTCCATCTCACTTCTTGGATGTAAGAAGAAAGGGATACTTAATCTCGGAATATGCCACTGATGCTTAGGAGGATTGACGACTCTATGTGTTGTAGATTTTAAGTAGTTGTTAGTTAGTCTTTGTAACATATCACCTACGTTAATAACGATCTCATTCTCTTCAGGTGTAATATCTAACCATTCATCATCAGAAGTCAATAATTGTAATCCACCTGCTGATGCACCTACTAGCAAAGTAATAAGGTTAATATCCTCATGTTGTTCTGCTCGTATCGCCGTCTCAGGCTCATGCGTTATAGGAGGATAATGTATAGCTCTTAATATTGAATTACCATCTTTAATATACTGATCAAAATACCCTTCATCAAGATCGAGGTATAATGCAATAGCTCTTAATAAATAAGAACCTGATTGTTCAAATGCCTTATATAATTGTTCTGATAGATTACTGAATTCTGGTACAGCATCTACATATACATTATCAGGATATTCTTCTTTCTTAGGATGATCAGCAGCTACATACTGGCCTATCTGGAAGAACTCCTTTAGATCCGCCACTTTGGATTGCTTAGCATGTTCTGTACCGAAAGCCGTATAACCTCTCTGTCCGGCTAAGCCATCAAGAAGGTAAGTCCTTTTCTTATCTACTGGCAGAGAGAAGAATTCTTTAGAGCTATTATAGAAATTATCTACGACTTCCTTAGGTACTCCATGATTAACGACACATACGAATCCTACCTCATGGAAAGCCTTTCCAAGTTGCTCTACGAAAGCCTGACGATCTGTATCGTTACCATTCTTAAACTTATCTAAGTCAACAACTGGAATATTACGACCACTCATAATTCGATAATTTAATTTGTGATCTGCAAAAATAGCTATTTATCGCCTTTTAGGCTTGTATCTGGATAATTCCAATAACTTCTGACTTTCAGTAAGGGCTATAAGGTCTGCAAGACTTGCATTAGGGTTCCTATTCATATAGGATCTTACTATCTGCCATCCTATAAAAGTTGCTGTTTTTCCAGGTGCTTCTGCTGGCATACCTGGAGAATTGGGACTTGGATTAATGTATTTATTGACCTTTAGATGATTGGTCTCGTATACGAGGTTGTTCTCTAAGAAATAATCCCATATCTGTAATTCATTATCTACCACCCATTCCATATTATCAGATGTATACTCCATAATTATGCTATCAGAAACCCACGGCATCAAATTCTCCATGATGTAAAGCCGCTTACCGTTATGCAGCATCTGATCTAACATTCTTTTTCCTCTCGGCTCACCCATCAAGTCTGAGGTGATAATCTCCATCGCATTTCTTACAATATATTCCTCAGAGTAGTTTGCTGTGATGTAATCAGAAAATATCGGATTTCGAGGATCTACTTGCTTATAATCAAAATCAGAACCGAGATACATATCTAATCCTATACCGATACCATCCGTATTCTCTCCTCGCTCACCGTCACTAAATAGAATTGTCTGATATCCAAATTCTGTGATATAACTGTAAAAGTTAGGCATACGATAATCTGGAAAATAGTACTTGAGGTACCTCTGAGCCTTATTGAGATCTTTCTCTACCGATCTGAGGTTAGGGAATACTTTATCTACTGATTCTTGGAGTGAAACTATTGGTTCAGCTACAACAAATTCTTTTATGAAATAATGGAAACTGTCTTTAGCTTCAGATTTGAAGTTAAGTAATTCATTAAAGTAGAGATTAGTGATATAAGGATGTTCTTTTACTAAGGCTTCATAGGAAGCTATAATATCGGTTGTGTCCAACGATTGTATAAGCTTATCAAATCTTACAATATTGATATCTTCTATTTCTATATGATCTACGTTAGGAGCTTTCTTACTGATTGTGTCACTATCACATGCTACAATAACAATGATTATCAAAATATAGAATACGGCTTTTCTCATCTTTTCATTTTCATTAAGTGTTACAAAGTTAACTTATTGAATGCATCTTATATTTCCAATTTTACTATTTAATTTATCTCATTAGTAAATAAATATTGCTACCTCACAATTATAGCTTAACCATAATACGTTACATTGATTCATAATCGCATACCCTTTATATCAACATGATAAAGCGCTGGACATTATATACTATAATCATATTTGCAGGATTACGTCCTCAGAATATTCTTGCACAAGAAGCAAGTGGATTAGTTTTGGGTAATAATAGTGGATTGACAGCAGCATATATTAATCCATCTTTTATATCAAAATCTCATTACACATGGGAACTACAACTAATAGGTGCTCATGGTTTTCTGGATACTGATTATGGATATGTAAATGGTTCTAATTTATTTTCAGTTATCAATGACATAGAGGATATCCAATATGTAGAACAAGATAATATCCCGAATGCTCAAAGTGGAGATATCGTTTTCAAAACTGAAAACAGCAAATCACATATTGATACCAAAGCTTCCGTTAATGGCCCAGGATTTATTTTTAACCTACAGCAAAATGTAAAAGTAGGCGCTTCGTATAGACTAAGATCATATGCAACAGCAGATAATATTGCTGAATTAAATAATTTCTATGAGCTAAATAACACAATAATCCAGACAGAATATGAAGTAGCAAAATCAAATGCCGCAGCTGCCATCTGGAGTGAATACAACTTACACGCATCCTATACTTACAACAAAAATCTTATCATAGGAGCAAGTGTCAAATACTTACAGAGCCATTCTGGCGCTTACTACGATTTTCCTCAAGACTATAATTTCATATCACCTGACATTGAGAGTGTAGCACCCACAACTGAAGGTAGGTTCAGCATAGGCGCAACAAACAATGACTTCAATAATAAAAATATAGGAAGTGGATTAGGTATAGATGTGGGAATAAATATGCTCAACTTCATAGGTGAAAATTCTTCGTTGGGAATATCAATTCTTGACATCGGTGCAATAAATCTTAGTGGAAGAAAGCTGAATGGAACTTATAATCCTAATAGCCTTATAAATAGATCTAACTATAATAATATTGAAAATATAGATACACTATTCAACCAAATAAATTCTGATTTCGAAATTGTAACTGAGGAAAATAATTTTTCTATTCTGCTACCTACTGCTCTCTCGATACAGTATTCCTACCCTGTATATAATAATGTAAATATAGAAGCTGTACTTACACAAAGAATAAAGATAGCTTCTCATCAAATCGCAAGATCTAACAGCCTTATGGTGGCAGCGGTATATGACAGAAAACATATCTCGGCTTTCCTCCCTATAACACTATACGATTACAAAAGACCTAAGGTCGGTCTGGCTGTAAGAGCTATGTATCTCACAATAGGCTCAGATGACTTACTAAGTCTAATAGGCAAATCTCACAACTTTGATTCTACAGATTTCTATATTAATCTTAGATTCTATCCTTTCAAAATATTCAAAAAAAATAAGAGCAATAATGATGTAGAATGCTTTAAATTTTAGAATAAGTACTCTGCACCGAATTGGATATTGGCGATACTAAAGTTAGTGGCGAAAGTCGAGAAATTTCGAGAACTCATATTATCTTCAGTAAAGAGCATAGTTCCTGTTGATCCCGTAAATATATCTTGATTGGTATCTGCAATTCTTGTTCTTGTTCTTGTATCAATGCTACCCGTCTCGTAAGACAGTCCTCCTAATCGGGTGATCAATCTGAATCGATCAGAAACATTATACATTAATCCAACTCCTGCACTTAAAGAAGCAGAATTGTTATCTATGTCTTCTACCGTTAACCTGTCTGAAATTATACCTGTAAAATCAGAAGTCGACTTAGCATAACTTATCATCGGTTCTACGTAGAATTGTAACTTATTCTGAGGATTGAAAGAGTATCTTGCAAATATTCCTGCTCCATAACTTCTCTCTATTCTATTGTTACGAGAAACTACTGGGGGTCCTGAAGGAATAAACTGTAACATAGAAGTTGACTCAGTACTGACACTCGTATATGCATATCTCAATCGTAAGCCCACACTTAAATGCTCAGATATTCTTCGCCCCATAGTCGGAGAAAAAGAATAGGACGTCGTCTTAATATCATCTACTGAAGGATTAGATATGATAATCGTGCCTACTATATCAGGTGTGTTATCATTAGTTGATGTAGAGAAACTTGCTGCGCCTCCGACAAAGTAATTATTGATTATGGGTGCAGCAGTATCTTGAGCATTTAAGCTATAACAACTAACAAGGAGAACAAACAGAACATTTACAATATTCATTAATTTATCTTTTTGATACTAACTATTACCTCACACCATGCATGAGCTTCTTAAGCAATGGATTGAGTGCCATAATCAGTAGCCCTGCAGCAATAGGTACAGCCGTAAATATCGCAAAGAATGTAGCTAAAGAATATTCTGACGTAATCTGATCTATCATGCCACCAAGCGTATGCGCCAATTTATTGCCTATTGCAATCGCTAGATACCAGATACCAAACATAAATGCAATCATCCGACTCGGTACTAACTTACTGAGATATGAAAGCCCAACAGGTGATAAGCATAGCTCTCCCAGCGTATGGAATAAATATGCCCATACTAACCACATCATACTTACTGACGCCGTCTGTGCACCTTGTGCTATAGACATAGAGCCAAGCACTAAAAAACCAAAACCAATGCCTAAAAGGATCAATCCAAAACCATACTTAAAAGCTGCACTTGGATTATACTTACCCTCCCACCATTTAGAAAATAATGGCGCAAACATGATTATAAATAATGAATTTAGTATACCAAACCATGTTGCAGGAACTTCTGTTCCTTGACTACTGAATTCATTAAATACCTTATAACCAACTATCGCCCATACAATAAGAAAGCTTATTCCGAGGATTATATTAGATAGACTAATACGTGAGAATGTCTTAGTAAATAACTTGATAAGAACCCATGTAATTATAAGAAGCGGTACAATAGTTACTAATAGATCGATTATCTTAAACATAGTAGCTGTACTACCTGTCAAAGCTCGCTGTGTATAATCGCTCGCAAAAATCGGCATTGTACCTGCAGCTTGCTCAAATGCAGCCCAAAAGAAAACCGTGAAGAATGCAAATATTGCAACAGCTATCAATCTATCTCTGACTATAGGTGTATATCGCGTCAATCGAGAAACCAAAACGATGAAGAAAAATGCTAATGCTGCTAGAATTACAATATTAGCCATGCTCCCATGAGCACCACCTGGCAATAACTCATAACCACCAATTGTGGACAGCGGGTCATTTAAAATCCACACAACAGAAAGTATACAGAAAAGAGCTATTAACACCTTGTCTACTATTGTAAACGGATTTAATCTCTCGCCATCTTTAAGAACGACATCATTCTTTAGATTACCTGATGGCTTGGCACCTATATTTCCGAATATAGGCTGTGCAAACCAGAACTGCAGCATTCCTAAAAACATGAATATACCTGCTAGTCCAAAGCCCCAACTCCAACTTACTTTCTCACCTAAGTATCCACAAAGCATAATACCTAAAAATGCTCCTGCATTCACACCCATATAGAAAATCGTATAAGCTCCATCCTTCTTCTCAGGATGCTTATCATACAACTTAGATATAATTGATGTCATATTAGGTTTAAAGAAACCGTTACCGAATATCAATAAGGCAATACCGATGTATAAAAAAGTGGGTGTCTCTATGGCCATAGATGCATGACCCAAGGTCATAAGCAAGGCGCCTATACCTACAGCGTTACGATAACCAATTTTATTATCAGCAAGCCATCCCCCGACTATAGGTGTAAGATATACTGCTAATGCATATGTACCCAATAAAGATAGAGCAGCTGCTCTATCCCAGCCCCATCCAGGATTGTCGCCCGATACTGATCCTATCAGGAAGATGACGAGTAAAGCCCTCATCCCATAATATGAGAATCGCTCCCACATCTCTGTAAAAAATAATACAAATAGTTGTGATGGATGTCCTAAGACTTCTGCTTTTATTTCTACACCCCCGTTAGGATTATTGTCTAATAAATCGTTCATGCTTATTGGATATTATTAATTCTTAATTTCTATCTATTAAAGTGTTCTTTGCTCCCAATTCAAATCCTTCGGCCTCGTCATTGTCATCTAATACTAAATCTTCTGCACCGTGTGTGAGTCGCTTTAACGGCTTCAGTAATAACAATACAATAATACCAACAGCAACTGTAAAGAAAAATACACCTGTAAAAACAGCTTTCTCTCCAGCACCTTCTGCACTTGAGCCTACCCAACCTGCTAATTTATTTCCTAAACCTGTTGCTGCAAAATATGCTCCCATCATAAAAGAACCATATTTTACTGGGGCTAATTTTGTTATAAATGATAGTGCAACTGGCGAAGCACATAATTCACCTATAGTGTGTAATAGATATGCTAAAACTAACCAGTACATAGCAGAAGATCCTGTTGCCTCAAATTGTTGTGCAGCAAATCTCATAAACAAAAATCCAAATCCCATTATAATGAGACCAATCGCCATCTTGAACAATGAAGAACCTTCTTTACCTTTTTTCTTCCATCTATACCAAAAACCTGCAATAGCAGTACCGAAGGTTATGATGAAAAAAGCATTGACAGATTGGAACCAAGAAGCTGGAACTTCCCAGCCCAATAACATCCTATCCGTTTTAGTATCCGCATAAATATTCATCAATCCTCCTGCCTGCTCAAAAGCTCCCCAGAATACTATAATTAATAGAAATGATAGAAACATAACCAGCATTCTATCTTTCTCTATTTTAGTGAGAGGTCTATTCATATGCTCTTTATCTGGGTTGTCGTCACTTCCTATAAAATCACCAACACCTACAAGATATTTTTGCCCCCACATAAACACTAACATACCTAATAACATACCTATACCGGCTAAGCCAAAACCATAGTGCCAGCCTATCTTCTCGCCAACACCACCGACTATTATACCAGCTAAAAAAGCACCTACATTGATACCTATATAGAAGATAGTAAATCCAGCATCTCTTCTGTCATCTCCTTTCTTATAGAGCCCCCCTACCATAGTAGAGATATTAGGCTTCAGTAAGCCTACTCCAAGTATAATCAAGCCAAGTCCAGTATAAAATGCCCAATCTTGAGTTATCGCCAATATACTGTGCCCTAAGATCAATATAAATCCGCCAAGCAGTACAGCTTTCTTTTGGCCCATTATCTTATCTGCAATCAATCCACCTGGGATAGACATGACATAAACTAACATAGTGTAAGTACCATAAAGACTAATGGCTTCTGTAACAGACCAACCCAAACCTGGATTAGCATCCATTGTTTTTGTAGTGATGTATAATACTAAAATAGCCCGCATCCCATAATAGGAAAATCGCTCCCACATCTCAGTAAAAAATAAAACATAGAGACCTATAGGATGTCCCCATAACTGTGGTTGATTGTCCAAAGGACTGTCAAGAGTTTTCATAGAATTGATTGAATTAGATCGTAAAATACTGAAATATTAGAGAATTAGACTTCTATCTTAAATTATCACATCAATTAAAGAACTAATGAGAACTATCAGTCTTGGATGAGAAAAGAATGCACAGTCACTTCAGTAACAATTAATAGCACAATACATTCGAAATATCTACTATTATCTGATAATCTGTTTCTTTATCTGGTTTGATAATATCTCCGTGACTGTGCATATCAAACATTATGAGACTTAATGTCTAAAAATAAAGAATCATACCTAAAGCATAGGTATAAATAATACATTACTAAAAGTTGTAATTTCAGAATATAAAACGGAATCAGCTACCCTTGCAGAATTCTGTCCTCTATAACAAAGGTCCAACCTGTCTGCTGCCACATATCAGATAGCAAGCTTATAATCTCCCCTTTTTGCTCTTTTGCTTTTTGGAATAATGGCCCTTTTTCGATCAGTGTCGTCGCATACTCCTTGGCCCTTGCGTTGATTTTAGTGAGATCATCAGCACTGAATTCATTAAACATGCTTTCTTGCAGATCATAATAATCAAGATCATGCTCCACATATAACATCTCTGGCTCTGGAAAATTTTTCATTCTTATAGTTTTAGTAGCATCATCTATAACGAATTCGACTTTATCTAAATCGTAACCTATAGACACCTTTGCTTTGACTCTCACGAGTGCCTTTTTTCTTAATAGACTTACGTCTAAATATTGATAAGCTTTATAATCATAGATCTCTGAGACTTCTCCTTCTACGGCTACCATCTTAAATACCTTTGAGATCTTCTCCATCATCACCTGAGCAGATTCTATCTCCTTAGACTTGAACATCTCAGACTTAAACCCTATAAAGTAACCCAAAGTGAGAGCCCCTACCAACAGTAGCAGAATGAATATGATTTGATTTATTTTTTTCATAATTCAATAAGTAATTCATTTATATAATCCTGTGAGTTCTGAAGGGTACTTAAGATTCTCGACGGACTTAAGAAGAACTTTTACTGACCCGAAGCTTATAGGCGATTCTATCTGGACAGGAATTCTATTATTATCAGTAGATACCCACACATCCATAACATCACCTTCTTGGAATACGTATCCTGATATTAATTCTGGTTGCAAGTGAATACATTTTATCTTACCGATAGATTTTATCTTTTTATTTTCTATACCCAAGTTATTGATATGGATATCAAAAAGTTCTTTGTCAAAAAAAATACTTAAGTCAATATCTATATTATTATCAAAAATGTCAGCTGGCAATGATCTCATATAATAAATGGAAGATACCATATCCAAGACTTCTGCTTCTAAAGAAAAATCAAATGGCTTGGCTTTCTCTTTTGTCTTACCAAAATATTCTACAACCTCATGGTTTTCTTGATCGAATGATAAGCTATCGTATCTCTGGTAATTACCCTCTAGAATATCTCTTCTGAAATTAATCGGAATCAGATCTTTCTTATTAGCTCTGCTTACATAATGATCTCTTACCTTAAAAAAAGAATCATAACTCTCATAGCTTATGCCTTCTACCGAAAGCTCGTAGTGATCATCTTTTTCTAAAGTTGTAAAAGTTACCTCTCCTGCTGGAACCCATACAAATTTCCAATTATAATATACCTTGTACACCACCTTCTCACCATTCTGAAATGCCAGTTCTGTTATAGGTATATCTTGAGCATACAGCCCATTCATGTAGGTATTAGTAATCATTATACAAAAGATAATGATAGAATAATACAGGTGTCTTCTTATTGCCTTACTGACTTCCATATATTCATTTTCATAAGATATGCTAATCCCAATAACGCAGGACAGATCAAGTTTATTACCCAAATAAGCCCTGCAGCAAGTAATCCAATGGGCGTACTATAGGATAGTACACCTAAGACAAACACAGCTATCTCTCCACGAGCCAGTAGTCCCATCATCGGCGGTAATGGAATCGTGGACTGTATCAGAAATATGGTACCGATAGCTACAACATTATAATATAATGCAGATGAGAGGCCTAAGAAACAAAGTATCAGAACATACTGCGTACCATAGACCAGATATCGAAGTAATGATAATAACAACACACGGTTAAGCAAACCTAGGGACACTTTATGCTCGCTGATAAATAATAAATGTTTCTTATAAAAAGTCGTAAATGATAAATAAGAGATAAGAGTCTTATGATTATAATACAAGCATAATCCGATAGATATAATTATCACATTTACAATGAGGAGTGTGGATACTGCAATGTCTATTGCGTTAATATAAGTTATGAATACCACAACTGAGACCAACCCTAAAATCAGGGTTATTATATTCTGTGATATCGAACATAGAAAAGAAGCATAGACAGATACTTTCTTATCTTCTGACTTGACTAAGAGTAGTCTTCCCATAAACTCTCCGACTCTCGCAGGTGTTAATAGTCCACATGTAATTCCACATAATATTGAAATGACTGCACTTCCATAATTTATCTCAGAATAATTATTCATCACGACATGCCACTTTTTGGATTCTAACAACCAGTTGACCGGCATAAGAATGATAATAACGGGTATTAAGTACCACCTACTGTATAAGTCATCTTTACTAATGGAAGCACCTATATCCGTCCAGTTATTAGAAGAAATATAATTTCTTATAACATATACGAATCCTATAAGGATTAATACTTTGATGACAATATTGAATATCTTCTTCATAATAACATCTGCACTTCTACAAATAAACGAGATGTAAGCGACATTATGATCACATATAGCTTAGATTTGTAATATAATATGGACGAAAGTTTTCTAATAAAAAAATTATGACTTAAAGAAAACTAGTTGGTATACTATAAATATCTACGACATATTCTATTTCAAATTTTGTATAAAAAAGCAGTGGCAAAAAATTCTAAAATAATAGGTGTCGATCCAGGCACTAATGTGTTGGGTTACGCAGTCATAGATTGCGAACCCAGAGTACCAATCGTGAAAGACATCGGTGTAATCAAATTAAGCCCTTACAAGGATCATTATACAAAGCTTAAGGAAATCTATCTACAACTGCAAGAAATCATAGAAGTACACCTTCCTGATCAGATGGCCATAGAAGCTCCCTTCTTCGGAAAGAATGTACAGTCGATGTTAAAACTTGGAAGAGCACAAGGTGTCTCTATGGCTGCTGCTATTACAATGGGGATAGATGTCATAGAGTACGCTCCTAAGAAGATTAAGCAAGCTATAACGGGCAATGGAAATGCCTCCAAAGAACAAGTTGCTGCCATGCTTAAGCATAGACTTAAATTTACTGTAAGCGAATATTATCTGGATGCTACCGATGCTCTAGCTGCTGCAGTATGTCATCATCAGCAGATCTCTAATGGGCAACAAGTATCTAAATCAGGAAATAGTTGGAAGAAGTTTATAGCGGATAATCCGCAGCGGGTTAAGAAGTCTTAGCTATAAATGCAGCGGCGATCTCTTGGCTTAATGATTCTAATTCTTCTTTAGACATTACCACTTTCTCTTTAGTAAAATCCATATCGAGGAGTCCATTAATTGGTATTAGGTGGATGTGTGCATGGGGAACTTCCAGACCTATAACTGTCACTCCTATCCTATTACATGGCACTACAGATTGTATGGCATGTGCTACACTCTTAGCAAAAACATTTAACCCAGATAATATATCATCTTGGAGATCAAAAATATAGTCTACTTCTACTTTAGGGACCACTAAGGTGTGGCCCTTACTTACAGGGTTAATATCAAGAAAAGCATAATAAGAATCATCCTCCGCAATCTTATACGAAGGGATCTCGCCAGCTATGATTCGAGAAAATATACTTGCCACAATAGATCTATAGGGATATATCTAATATCTCAAATTGCATAGTTCCACCTGGAGTGATGACCTCTGCTTTCTCGCCTACTTTCTTACCTAATACACCTTGACCTAATGGTGAGTTAACAGATATTTTCTTTTGTTTAAGATCAGCTTCCGCTTCCGATACAAGTTGATAGGTTATCTCCTTATTCATTTTCAGATTCTTAAGCTTAACTAAAGATAGTATTGTAACCTGCGATGTATCTAATTCGCTTTTGTCTATAACTCGTGCACTTGACATGGCTTTTTCTAGTTCATTGATCTTAGCTTCGAGTAGGCCTTGTGCATCCTTGGCTGCATCATATTCTGCATTCTCAGAAAGATCGCCTTTCTCTCTCGCTTCAGCGATAGCCGCAGCAGCTTCAGCTCTACCTGTAGACTTGAGCTCATCTAACTCAGCTCTTAATTTGTCGTAGCCTTCCTGAGTCATGTATGAAAAAAGTGACATAAAAAATTCTTTTGTGTATGATTAAAAACAAAAACGTTCCCGTAAAAATACGGAAACGTTTCATTATAGCTTTTTTAACGAGCAATAAGTATCAATAAGTTCCTTATTAGAAGGATAATCTTACTGAAACATTATGAGTACCTCTGAATGGATTAGTAGCTCTGTAGCCATAATCCACACCTATTTTATTCTTAGCAGTAGCACTGAACGGCAACTCTATAGATGCCCCAAATGCTAAACCTGAGTAGATATTAGCTCTGTCTCCTATCTCTCCTAACTCAGTCTTATATGCTCCCCTCAATGTAAATCTTTCATTAAAAGTAAATTCTGCGCCAACACCAAGCTGATCTCTTGAGAATGCATTAGATGTAAAGTTACCTATACCTCTTAGCATGACTTTCTCTCCGAAATAAAAATCATAGCTTATTCCTATGTTAAGCATTGAAGGCAATTCGAATCCTTCAGCTCTCTGATTAAATGTCAATTGGTATGTACCATCTCCAGGGTTATCACCTTGGAAAGAAAGCCCTTGACCGCTAAATTTCATCGGAGAACCTACGTTTCTTAAAGATATACCCAATCGAAAATTATCTTTCTCTCCAGAAACATATTGTACACCTGCATCTATAGCAAATCCAAATGCACTCACATTAGGTAATGACTCTGATACAGTTCTGAATAATAATCCAACTGAGATCTTATTATCATAAGTATGGCTATATCCTAATCCAAGATTAAAAAATGACGGAGAGAAAGTTGCTCCATTACCATTTGGACTATCCTCGGTAGTTACTATATTTTCTCCAAAATCTACAGACATTAATGTTACTGCAAAAGAGCCATTAGATCCCACCTTCTGACCATAACCGAAGGCATTAAGATTAATATCAGAGCCATCGTAAAGCCTTGTACTTGATACCACAAGCTCCTTACTACTTATTCTTCCTATCCCAGCGACATTAAGTCGCATGGCTTCTATACCCATAACAGAAGAAGTGTTGAGGGTATGTAGTCCTCCACTTCTCGCCCATGGGTTAAGCAATAGCTCTGCTGCTCCAGACTCTCCTTGTCTATCAGGATTACCTGCATACATGCTACCAGCTATCATTAAGAATGCCAGTGCTAATGTGATTAATTTATATTGAGTTTTCATGTTGTTTCTTTTTATCGATTTATGATTATAATCCTGAAGCATCAAACTCTCTGTTGATACCGAACCACTTTAAAGTTCTCTCCTCACCTAGTGCAGATATGTGTATAAGATACACACCACTTGCAACAGGAATACCTGCGTAGTTCTCAAGATCCCATCTTACATCTGGATTAGTTTGAGAATTAGTAACACCTGGATTAGAACCACCCTTTCTCATAGGCATCTCATCTCTCTTAAATTCTTTAATGAACTTACCATCGAGTGAATATATCGTGATATTAGCATTATCAGGCAGATTAGTAATCTTAACAGCTTTATCAAACTTACCCGACTCATAAGTAGAGTACGCATAATAAGGATTAGGTACAATATTGACATCTGCAAGCATACCTTCGTATGGTTCTTGCGTAAGATCTACCGCTTCCTTACCTCTTATCTCAAACTCATATAGAGGGTACTCTTCTTCTTCTGTTGCAATTCTACACTGATCAGGTACTTGGATATTAAATTCAGTCTCTAAGTTATAAGGATTCTCTACCCTTAACTTGACGGTCATATCATTAGGTATCAATCCTTGATCTAAAGGTAGCATCTCACGACCTGCAGTCACGTAAGTCATTGATGACCATGTTATGGCTTGCAATGCATCGATCTTACCGAATAGATTTGTGTCCTTACCTCTAAGCGCATTAAATATTGCTGCGCAACCATCATATTCTTGTCTTGTGACATAAATGTAGTGATGACCTCCTAAAACTATGTTTTCAGGAGAAAATCCTCCATCTCTTGTTTGCTGAAATAGAGAATCTGTTGGGTTATAGATTAAATCTTGGCCTTGTCCAAATATCGAATTCTCACCGAAGAAAATATTCAATCTCTTACCTGTCTCTACATCAATAGCATATCCTGGGAAATAACTCTTACCTACTGTTCCATCACCTAATTGTGCCCCATTAGCATCAATAGATGGCGACTCTCTCAAGTCAAACATATCAGTATCTCCGATAGTATTGCCGATAGCTAGGTAATCTTCTGTTGCAGTCTCTACAACCACACATTCTGACCATAACGACTTATCAGAAGTAAATATGATATCCACATTATTAAGATCTCCTAATTCTGAATCTATAAAATTCTGAGACCCACCTGACTTCCAAGCTGGGGTCAGATAGAAAGGAAAAAGATCAGATGCAATAGGTAATCTACCCGAAGATAAAGTAAATGGATACCAGTAGCCATCTCCCAAAGTACTAAAACGTCTTTCAGGATCAAGTGCATTATTCTCTTCCATTAAATTAGTCTTCAGAAAATTAAATACTGGAATTATCCGAGCTCCTAGAAAATCATCATCATCTCTTACGCCCGAAAACCAATTATCACCTTGTACATCAGAATAATCTATAAATGCTGCTAATGCTCCATTGTTTTCTCTACTAGTCTGTGCAGGCTCAGCTGTCTGACCGATAGAAACAGAAAACCCATATTGTGTAATTATTTGCTCATTGAGAGCATCTATTGTTTGCTCTGATGCAATCTCTACACTGTTAGTGACATCAGTAAGTACCCATCTCACTCCAGGATTAAGACCACATTGTGTACCACCACCAAAGCTTCCCTGAAGCTCTCCAGTAGCTAAGGTATCTGCCATACCACCAGTAACTAACTGCAACTGGAATACACCATTCTTAACTTCAAGTGGATTATATATTTTAACGTCAATCGGACCAGCACCTTGCTCATAAAGGATATCACCATTGAATGATCCATCAAGTATAGAAGCATACATAGAATCATCCATGTCTAGAACGTTACCTCCTACACCTACTCCAGCCTTACGAGTGATAGGCACACCATCACCATACTGTGCATTCAATCCTTGATAAACTATAGGTCTCGGAGTAGCACTGTACACTCTAATATTACCTCTTCCTTCTAAGTAAGGTTTCTGTTGTGTCTCTACTGGATTATCTTGATCAAAAACTGCAAATTCATTATGAGCATAAGCTACAGCCATATAATAGTAAGTCTTATGATTAATTAACTTACCATCACCGGTAGCAAAGGCATCAGAAGTAATACTGAAAGTATGCTCTATACCAGTGTCAGCGCCATCAACTTTTCTTGTCGGTGTCCATACAAGGTCTGTAGTCCCGAAGACTGGATTAGGTTCACTCTCCCAATTAAATATCTCGTTCACTCCATTTTCAACATCTACTTGCCTTACAAGAATTGCTTTTTCGATATCATCTAATTCTCCTGGTCCAACAGTTGCATCTCTTAATTGATATATTTGGTATCCTTCAAATAAAAAGTTTCTAACTGAATCTGGAATCTCTTCCGAAGATAATATATCAAGTTCTTCATAAGCTTCGAAAGCATTGTTAGAATCTATCGTATCATTAGTTAAAACTAACACGATCTCTCTATCTAACTCTATAGTACATACGTCTGGAGCATCAGGACCGTCAACGATGTCAAAACATGCATCAAAAAGATTCTGAGCAATATCATCTGCTGCTAGTAACTTTCCTAAACTCGGTCTTGGATGAGCAACATCTGGTACCCAAACAGCACCTATTATCAATTCGTTTCTATCTCCTGGCTTCAATAAGAATGGACCAGAGGCTTGTACTGTTCTTCTATCTCCGAATGGTAAAGCTTCTTCTGCCATAGACCATCCACCTGGAAGGTTAGGAGGATCAGGAAATGCATATAGTGTTACTTCAGTATTTGTTGGATCGAAGCCTGTACCTCCAAAAGTAAGCGGTGTACCATCATTCCATCTTCCAGTTAAATAACTATAAAATGCATCCGCATTAGCTGGATCCTCTGTCTGAGGAGCATTAGTACCAAATTGAGGATTGTTGTAGTATATAAATGAAGACATCCCCAGTTCCACTTTGATTCCTGGCTCTGTCAAAGCTTCAGGATCTACAGGTAAGATAAAAATTGTATCTCCTACTGAGTATTTGTCAAAATCATATGCATCATCCGCCAGAGCTATCACATGTTCTTCTCCTAATACTCCACTCGTATCTATATCAAAAGGAGCTAAGGGTCCCCTAAAATAATCAGTACCTATCATAGGGACTTCATCACAATAAGTAGGTACCACACCACAATCACATGTCCCAGATTCTCCATCTAGAATATCCTCATTATAAGTATATGCTAAACTCCTGCTTACATCACAACCTGAATAATCATCTTGTGCACAACCCAAATCTGGATCTACCCACCATCCAAAGTATGTCTCTCTGATATCTGTAGTTGCTCTATTAATCAACTTATATCTCTGAAAAGTCATGTCATTGATCTCATCATTAGTTGCATAAGCAAATGACTGCACTTGTACTTCCATCCTAATCTCTGCCCCTCTTGTAAGCGAGTGAGGTGCTCCTACATCATTATATATCCAGAAGATCATTTCATCTGGCACTAACTCCTTAGCAGACTTACGATCAAAAGCTCCACAACCTTTTATTTCTATTATAGGAAAATCTCCTCCTAGTGGATCATAGATTCCATTCTTATCTTCATCCCAATATGAACCTAGACCAGCTGATGTAGATGGTAGCTCAAAAGGGAACTTATCTCTAAAATATGGGTTATCATTACCAGGCCAGAATCTAACGCCTTCTGGAATAGAGTCAACGTTATCATATGGGTTAGCTACAGTTTGATTTTCCCAATCTCTGATCGCCCTCTCTATTTCTGTACCTTGTACCTCAAAGAATCTATCCCACTGCTGACAAGTATCGAGGTCAGTCATTCCTGTACCTTCGTTGATAGGTCCTGGATAGAAATCTGTATTACCATTAGATCTATAATCAGTTGCGGCCATCTTAAGATTACCTACTTCATCAAAACCACCGAGCCACACCGCTGCTGCAAAAATAGATGATACCTCATCTAATGCTGATCCTACTGGAACCGCTGGTACAACATATCTACCTACCCTCGCTTGAGGATCCCACCATACGTCACCACCAGTAGTGAGTCTTGCTCTGACATTATTTATATTTTGATCTACCTGAGCTGTAGCTTCAGTACAAGCTTCCATACGTGTCTCCAGCTCAGCGCTATTAGATGGTTTTTGACCTTTTCTATTAGGATTAATGTGTGCAGATAATTGGGAGCAACACATTAGCAAAAGCATAAGACCTATTAGTATATTTTTCATATTATTATTGATAATCATAATTATGATTCTTATTACTTACTTAAAAATTAAAAATTAATTATAGCTCCTAAGAAAATCTGTCTTGGAGCTGAGAAGTTAGCAGGGTTCTGTATTCTCCATTTGTAATTAGCTAAGAAACTTTCCACACTTAAGCTTGTGTTTTCAATTTGTTCTAGTCTCTGCTCACCAAAAGCACTTAATAAATATCCATCACTATCAGGATCACCTGATACGTCATATACGCCTCTTATATTATCTCTATCTAAGATGTTCTGAATTCTTAGGTACAAGTTTATACCTAAGTATCTATTAGATTCTTCTGATAATTTAAATTGGAAATTTTTATCTATCTGAACATCAGCATTAAGTACCCAAGGTAATCTTGCACCATTGATATTCTCTCTTACAGTACTTGTCAGTGGAGCTGTTACGTTTCTAAATGTAGAATATGGTCTTCCAGAAATAGTTGTCATTAATAGGTTAATTCCTGTATTAGCGAATATATCAATATTACCTAATCTCGGTCCATTATAGCTCTTACCTGATCCATATCTATAATCTGCTACTGCAGTTATTCTGTGTCTCTCATCGAAAGATAGTGGGAGTAAAGTTCTCACATTAGTATTAGGGTTAAATCCACTTGATGAGTTAGCTCCAGAACCTGAGCCGTCAGCAAATTGTAATGTGTAAGTTGCATTTAACTGAAAGTTGCCTGTTCTTCTCATATCGTATGTAAATGAGAATCCTTTAACTGTACCAAAATCTATATTTCCATAAGTCTGATATTGCGTTAAACTCGGAACAAATTGGTAATATCTACTCTGAATCATATCTCTTAGCTCCTTATAGTAAGCTGATACTTTTATGGCAGAAGAATTAGATACTTTCTGTTGGAATCCTACTTCGTAATCAATAGTCTTCTCAGGCTTAAGGTCAGGATTATTAGCTGGATTTCCATTTCGATTAAACCTAGAAGCACTATTAAAGTAATAATAATCTAGTGCTGTAGTTATTACATTAGATGGCGGTCTCTGAACTAAAATATCATAGTGTGCAAAAAATCCCGCATCTTCTGATATAGGAAATGAAAATGCTAACCTTGGCATAAAGTTAAGTTGCGGATCATAATCTTTAAATGACTCATCAACATTAAAGTTTTCGTTTTGGGGATCTCTTGACGCAAGGTCAGTCTCTACATATGATGGAGTTACAATTCCACCACCAAATAAGAGATTACCATCTGTAGCTGTACCATCTGGTCTAAACCACTCCTCTCCCCTTCTAAAACCAACAACAGAACTCGAACCATCACCGGCTACATAGACACTATAATCATCCCCTACTGATTCTGGTTGTTGTTGATCAAGATTTCTTGCGAAGAAATCAGATGCCTCTTCTATTCTATTTAAAGAATAAGGATCTCTTAATACCTTACTATTCGCATCATAATAATCTACTCTTACTCCGAGCCTAAATATGATGTCTTTATAAGTAAATTTATCTTGTATATATCCCGCTCCGTATATAGGCGTCCACGGAGCGACAAGGAATGTCTTTAATCCGTTAGCATCTTCTCCAGAGAAGAAATCATTGAAAGAGTTACTTGTACTTGTCTTATTACCTAAGTAATCATAACCTACATAATCTAAAATTCCGAAGTTATTTAATTCTGCAGGTGAGAATAAACTCAAGTCTAAATCATTAGGATTAAGTCCATCTACATTCACATATTCATCGATTGCTTGGCCAGTAAGATTTCTAATATTGAATAAAAATCCATTATCAGTTTCTGAACCTTCTAATGAGTTACCTGGTGCATATTGTGTAAACTGTGTACCATTAAAATCAAATGTTCCAATTGCATTAGTTGTATCTACACCAGTCAGGTGACGGTTAGCTTCAAGTCTCATCAGTGTCCATAATCTTCTTGGAGCTAATGACCAACTTCTATTCGTTCTCTGCTCGTACATAAATCCAAACTGGATATTATGTTTTCCTTTTTCAGAACCTCCAGGCATAAAATCAAAACCACTTGTTACGTTGACAGTTAAAATTTCATTTTCCCCTTTATTGAATGTATTGTAGACTTGACCTACATTATTAAATAAACCCCAAGCGCCATTTACAACTGGCTCTAAGAATCCATTCTCCATATTCATCTGTCCAAGAACGGGGTTGGTATTAGGGTCTACCATAAATTCTTCTTCTGGACTTAATTCAGTATAACCTTGGTGTGCAAACGGTGCACCACCACCTAATTCTATAATCTCTCCTCCCCATGAACCAGGGTCAGTAAGAAAAGATGCTGCTGGCATCCAAGTTCTTGGTTGATTTCCAAAATATCCGTAGTTAAATATATTTTCTTGATGTCTTACATCTTCGTTATTACTTTCTGACTGTTCGTAACCGACTTGAATAGAGTAAGAAGCATTTCTTATGATCTGATCTCTACGTTCTTCCCCACTATCTGCATCAAAATTTTGATTGCCCAGCTTGTGTCTTAATTTGACATTAGCTCTATAACCTTTGAATACTCCGAATGGATTATTTCTCCAGTTATATAGTGCCCATGCTCTACTCGGAGAGAATTGGTTTTTACTATCAAAATATGCTCCAGAGAATGCGATATCAATATTCTTAGATATTCTTGCATCGATATTTCCACTTAAATTAATGTCTCTATCTGTCTCATTAGGATTAGTATTTAATAAATTTACCCTAGCTGGATTATCAGCTGTTCTTTCAGTTACAAATTCTGTAGAGGGAAATGTAGTACCATTAAATTGTGTAACTGGATTAGCTTCTAACTCATCTATTAATGCATCATTAGCTCTATACGTACCGATGCTTGACGGATTATCATCTTCTACATTCCTATATTGACCGAAGAATCTAAAACCTAATATAGATTGTCCTTCCTTATTTCTTAATATAGGACCACTTAAATTACCATTCACAAGGTTATATCCATATGGATCTAAGTACTGAGATGTCTCTAATTCGAGGCCACCTGTATATTTGTTAGAAGGACCTTTAGTTGTAATAGAAACGATACCACCTGTCACATCTCCGTACCTTGCTTCGATACCACCAGTGATAATCTGCATCTGTTCGATCTGAGCTTGAGGTACAAGATTACCTGCACTTGCTCCACTTACTCTTACTCCATCTATATAGTAATTAGTTGCATTAGCTCTGGATCCTCTTATAGATATATTACCACCGTTATCTACCGATACTCCTGCTGATGTGGCAGCGATAGCACTAATATTTTTAGTAGGTAATGCTTGGATATTTTCAGAAGTCAGAGATTTTCCCTGAGTCGTATTATCAAATTCTACGAGAGGTACTTTATATTCTACGATAACAATATCCTCTGATGTCGCAAGAACACTCGCTTGCTCTAATTCAATATTTACGATATTGACTTTACCATCTTTAACCACGACTCCAGCGAGTCTTTGTGACTGTAAGCCTACAAAAGAAGCTTCTAAATCATACGTACCAGGCGATACATCTGAAAAAGAGTAATTACCATCAAAATCTGATTCTGCACCAGTTATGAGGACATCATTCTTGTATAGAGCGACAGTTGCAAATAATACAGGTTCTCCTGTATCAACTTCTGATATTTTTCCCTGTATGGTTGTCTGACTAATAGCTATAGTCGTGCAGAACAAGGCGATGATCAATAGGGTAAAGCTCCTTAGCATTTCGTTTCTGTTTATGATATAAAAATCTGAACCTCTGAGAGGTCCACAATGTTAACAAATATTTAAAGTCCTACAAAATATTATATCTACGAAGTCTCCACATGGACATCTATGTTAGCTGTGAGATCCTATTGAGTAAGACGTCAGATATGCCCTCTAAGGATTGGTGGGTCCACCCTGCTATATGAGGGCTTACCACGACATTTGCCATAGAAAATAGGGAATTATGCGTGTTTCGCTCCATTTCTGAGTAGGTATGCGGCTTTTCATTCTCAAATACATCCAAACATGCGCCAGAGATTTGACGACTTTGAAGGCCTTCAACGAGGGCTTTAGTATCCACAACTTGTCCCCGAGAAGTATTAATAATTACTGGATTCTCGGTACACTTGAGTATAAAATCAGCATTGAGCATGTATTTTGTCTCATCAGTAAGGGGTACATGGAAGCTTATAATGTCACATTTATAAATAGATGACATATCAACACTCTCGCAATAATTAACATCACTGGCTATACTTGTGACATATGGATCATAATAAACTAAGGTTGGGTTAAATCCTCTTAATCTTCTCGCAAATGCCTGTCCTGTATGTCCAAAGCCAATGACCCCTACTTTCTTATCACTTATCTCCGTCCCGCGATGATATTCTCGATTCCAGATGGATCTTCTGACTTCAGCATCTGCCGACAATAACTTGTTCTGAAGAGTAAGCAACATTCCTATCGCGTGCTCAGCTACGGCATTACAATTACCCGATGGGGTATTAATCACTGCTATATTGGCTTTACGTGCAGCTTCGAGATCAATAATCTCAAGTCCTGAGCCTAATCGGCCTATGAACTTAAGATTAACTCCCTTCTCTATGACTGCAGAAGTCATCTTTATCTTAGAGTTAATGATGACTCCTGTAAGATCATGTATCACTTCCGAAATAGTATTAGGATCAAATCCCTGCTTATAGATTGGCATATACCCCAATTCTTCCAATTGAGTTATTAATTTTGGATGCACATAATCTGTAATTAAAACTTTCGACATATCGCGTAGTGAAGGATGATGAAACGTTATCTTAATAGATTACAAAGGAACACAATTGAAAAAAGAGAACACTAAGAAACATAAGAAAATATGTTGCTGTCAACAATATGTAGCAATTCCTAATAAATCTTCTTAACAAAATATGAATACAATCATTATTGAGCTAATAACAAAGCGCCTTAATCTAACAAAAGAGAAAGTCACGAATACTATCAGTCTGCTAAAGGAAGGATCTACAGTTCCATTCATCGCGAGATATAGAAAAGAAGCTACTGGCTCACTCGATGAAGTTGCTATCCGAGACATCGAAAGAGAACTTAAATTAACAGAGAAGCTAATAGATAGAAAAGAGCTTATCCTATCTAAAATCAAAGAACAAGGTGCATTGACTCCCCAACTCAAAAATAAAATTCAAAATTGCTGGGACAGTACAATATTAGAAGACATATACCTGCCTTACAAGAAAAAAATTAAAACTAAGGCGACTGTCGCTAAAGAAAATGGATTAGAACCTCTGGCAGAATATATCACTAAGCAGAATGCAAATGATTTAGATCCCATAGCACAAAAATACATCAGTAAAAAAGTACCAGATATCGAATCAGCATTCCAAGGTGCCCGTTATATCATCGCCGAATGGATCAGTGAAAATGAAAAGTGTAGAGAAATTATAAGAAACGAATTCAAGAAGTATTCTATAATAAAGTCTAAGCTTATAAAAAGTAAAAAAGAAGCAGCAAGTAAGTATGAGATGTACTTCGATTACGAAGAGAAACTTAACAAAATTCCTTCTCATAGATTGCTTGCCATCCTGAGAGGAGAAGATGAAAAACTTCTACGTGTAAAAGTCGTCATAGATGAAGAAAATGCTGAGAAAAGCATTAGTAGATTAATGATATCTAATCCCAGTAGTCCTTCTTATAATCACATCATCCTGTCTATACAAGATGCACTTAAAAGAATGCTACTTCCTTCTATAGAAAACGAAACCAGAAAGGCGGCTAAGCTTAAAGCTGACATAGAAGCCATTAATGTATTCTCTAAAAACCTCAGAGACTTACTCCTCTCTGCCCCATTAGGTCCTAAGCGGATTATGGCATTAGATCCGGGATATAGGTCTGGATGCAAAGTCGCCGTATTAGATGAGACTGGATCTCTTATCCACGACACTGCAATCTATCCTCACCCTCCGCAGAATAATATAGATGAAGCTGCAGCAGCTGTACAGCACCTCATTAAGCATTATAAGATAGAGGCAGTCGCAATAGGCAACGGCACGGCAGGAAAAGAAACTGTACGATTTATAAAAAACATAAAATCCAATCATCACCTTGACATCTACTTCGTTAATGAAAGTGGAGCATCAATATACTCTGCATCGCAGATAGCAAGAGACGAATTTCCTGACAAGGACATCACAGTAAGAGGTGCCGTATCCATAGGAAGAAGACTGATGGATCCCTTAGCAGAACTGGTCAAGATAGATGCTAAGTCTATAGGCGTCGGACAATACCAGCATGATGTCGAACAGAACCTTCTCAGAGAAAAACTAAACGATACTGTCACTGATTGCGTACATGCGGTAGGCATTAATATCAATACTGCAAGCCAACACATCCTTACACATCTATCAGGACTAGGTCCTGTACTTGCTCAGAACATTATAGATTATAGATCAGAAAATGGTGCTTATGATAATATCAAAACCTTAATCAAAGTCCCTCGAATGGGCAAAAAATCATACGAGCAGTCTGCTGGATTTCTTAGGATTGTAGAAGGGCACAACCCACTCGATAATACAGGAGTGCATCCTGAAAGATATAAGATCGTAGAATCTATGGCTAAAGATCATAACTGCGACATCAGCACATTAATAGAAAATAAAGCAATACGACAATCCATAAATCTTAATAAATATATAAGCCAAGATTGTGGCCGACCTACACTTGTAGATATAATGAAAGAACTGGATAAGCCAGGTCTTGACCCGCGAGGAGCTGCTCAGCCTATACAGTTCTCAGACCATATCAATACTATAGGTGATCTATCAGCAGGAATGATCCTCCCCGGCATCGTTAATAATGTTACAAAATTTGGAGCCTTCGTAGATATCGGTATCAAAGAATCTGGCTTAGTGCATATCTCAGAAATCACCAATAGATTCATCAATGATCCCGCAGAGATACTATCTGTTAATCAGGATGTGAAAGTTAAGGTGCTTAATGTGGATATAGAGAAGAGGAGGGTTTCGCTGTCTATTAAACAGGTGTGATATTTTCTATTTAGGATACTTTTTATCTTGCTAACTTCAAGCTCTTTAAACTATATTTTGACTTAGAAATTACATTTTCTTTTTGATATTTGGCTAATTCATTCTTTGCATCTATGTACATCCAAAGTTGCGGATCTATGGAAAATATTAAACCAATCTTAGTCGCCAATTTATTGTTTAGCCTTCTTCTTCCCTTTAGTACAGCATGTAAGTTTGTGCTTTCATAGCCAATTAGTTCTGCGAATTTAGTTTTCTTGACTTTGTATATCTCAAGAAGTTCCTTTAGAAATTTGCCGACAGGTACAATCTGTTTAATTGGCTCAGACAAATATCTTTGCATCTCGAGGTGTAAACCAATTCGTTGAAAGTTCATCTTTTCGTCCTGTGAGTATTCCTCAGAATGTGATTTGATGATTCGTTTGAGCATTTTTAAATCATCTGGATTCGATTGATGATTTTGTTCACCGATTATATGGTCGAAGTATTTGTTCTTGCCTCTCATAATTCCTTATTTAAATGTTTCTTGATTAGTTTTATTCCGTTTATAGGCTTTAGTGATATGAACTGTAACTTCTAATGTATATAAATTGGTGTATATAAAAGCTAAACTCTACTGAAACTGAAGATATCTCCATGCTGCTATCGTCATAGTACCTATGAAAAAAAAACTATCATAATCAGAAGTAGATTCCAATCATATTTATCCATTTATCGTAAAAATCATGGTTCCGACAAAAGGGAAGCATCGAGGTAGGGATACTTGATACTTTGTTGCTGTATTTAAATAATTGACTTTAGTGAAACTGAAGATGCCTCGGCAAGCTCGATATGAAAAAAGTCACGAAGCTTTAAATATCGTTTAATTATTTATCTCCATAATGCGAGTGAGCACTTAATATAATTACTGTTACTATCTCATCTTTGATATCATACACCATTCGATGTTTTTTATAAATCCTTCTTGAGTATAGTCCTTCTAAGTCGTGCTTTAATATCTCTGGTGACCTGATCCTGTTTCGGGATGTTCCATAAGCTCAATTAGGAATTTTTTAATCTTCTTTAAGGTTGCTTGGTTTCCCGCCTTTTTATGCTTCTTTATATCTTTTAAAGCTCTTTGAGGAACTCTAAAGAGTAAATCATAAACCCAATAATTCACTGATCTCTTCTGATGTAGTGATCTTTTTTAGACCTACCTTTTCTGCTTGCTTAATGCTCTTTTTAATTTGCTTAACCATTGCAGCATTAAAGTATAGATCATTTTTACTTACAGGAGATAGTATATAAGATTTATCATTACCTCTTTGAACAATAACTTGCTCTCCATTATCTACTTTATCAAAATATAAACGTTGATTCTGCCTAAATTCTCTACTACTTATTACTAACATAATATGATTAATTAGTGTGTACCATATCGGTACAACAATAAAAATATGTATTTAATATCAGTATGTCAATGTTAAATATTATTAAATAAATCTACAAAGATATGTCGCTCTGTTTATTTAAGTTTATATGAAAAACTTCCTGTAAAGTTCTCTTATTAAGTTTGTAAATCTGGTCTTAATAATTCGTTTGAACAGCACTTTAAATGTATTAAATGTGTAATAGTTACACATTTTAACTGTGTTTTATGTGTAAAACGAACATTATGTGGTGACTTTTCAAGTCTACTCTATCGTTGCTAGAGATCTCTCGGCAAGCTCGACATGAAAAAGTCTCGCTCAAGAAGAAAAGGACATAACATAACTTTAATTAAGAATCAAAATATTATAAAAATACATATACGTATCTTTGTACATCGAAAATGAAAACAATGACAATAGATAAGAAATATATTATAGGAATATGCGTGGGATTGATAATTGGATTATCAATATCTAATCAGTATGTAAATGCCACTGTAGAAGACGAAGATATCATGGCGGGTAACCTACCACAGGTCATACAGCCTGTAGACATGAACAAGCAGTTTGATTTTGCTGGAGAGATATTGCCAGATAATTTTGATGTCAAAGAGAGGCTCGATAGAGAACTGTCAGTTAATGCATACTGGCAGTCTTCTACACTTCTCAACATCAAAACTGCTAACAGGTATTTTCCTATGATAGAAAGGGTGCTTGCTGAGCATGGCATTCCTCAAGACTTTAAGTATCTCGCTGTTGCCGAAAGTAACCTAAGGAATGTTTCTTCTTCGGCTAATGCGAAAGGGTTCTGGCAGTTTAGAAAATTGGCGGGTAAAGAAATGGGTCTCGAAATTAATGACGAAGTGGACGAAAGATATCATGCAGAAAAAGCGACTGTTGCTGCCTGCAAATATATCAAGCAGCTACATAGGAGGTTTGGATCTTGGACTAATGCTGCAGCTTCTTACAATGTAGGACCTACTAACTACAGACGTACACTTAGGGATCAGAAAGAAGATAACTTCTATAAGCTTAATCTTAATTCTGAGACAAGTCGTTACTTATTTAGATTAATAGCATTTAAGGAAATAATGTCAGAGCCAGAAAAATTCGGCTACTATGTCAATGAAGATGAGAAGTATCCCCAATGGGATTCTTATGAAGTTATTGTAGATAAGTCCGTGCCAAGCTGGGGAGATTTTGCCAAAGAACATGGCATCAGTTATCGAATGCTCAAAGTTTATAATCCATGGCTAAGGGATAACAAACTTACAGTCATAAATAATACTTATAAGATTAAGATACCGAGAAGGACCAATTGATGGTGAGTTCATAATTAAAAAGGGAACATATTACCGTGGAATGAATCTCAATTTACACGGCACTTACAAGCCCAAAGTCCTGATGAGAAATGATAGTCGACAGGTTGGTCGCTATTTTTTAGAGCTAGCTCATAAGCTTCTTGGCAATTCTTTCTTGCAATACTATTAGTCAAGACTCTAAAGACAGTAAATATTACAAATAGAACACTAACAAAGGTTACTATTTTGACCAATTTTTGTTTCATGAGCGTCTTGATTATTTATTAGAAATACAATTAATTTTAAAGTTAGGAAACTTAATAAGTTTTATCAACCATTTTTTAGTTTTACCACTTCATGAGCAAAACTACATTTAAAGCCTTTCTTATCACCCTAATCTTATTTGGTGGTATCGGCTATCTGATACTTGGAGGTGGAAAGTTACCTGACTTTCCCGAAATGACATTCTTAGAAAATATCTTCAAAAAGAAAAATAATGACAACACTAAGAAAAAGACTAAGCGTAAGCGCAATACCTCTAATGCTAAGGCAGGTCAGGTTTTAGACAATTACAGAGGTGTCAAGGTCTACTACAATGGTAGTGCCAGTAACGTATATGGACGTAACGTTACTAATGACGGATATAATCTTGGCCTTAAGTACCAATGCGTAGAATTCGCTAAGCGCTTCTATTACGAAGCATACAATCATAAGATGGCAGACAGCTACGGTCACGCTAAAGACTTCTTTGATACATCCCTACCATCTGGAAAAATAAACAAAGCTCGTGGCATGTATCAGTTCCGTAACAACACATTCGAAAAACCAAAAGTAGACGACCTTTGTATTATCGGACCAAGTCCAGGCAATAAATTTGGGCATCTATTTATAGTAACAAAGGTGAATAGTAATTCTATAGAATTTGTACAACAAAATGGCGGTTACAGTAATCCTAGTCGAGGTGAATATCAACTGATTAATCAAGATGGTCAGTGGAATCTTAAAGCTGCTAATCTGTTAGGCTGGCTTAGAATGCCCTAATTAGACTTATTGAGAAGCAACTAAAAGAATAGTCGAGTCAATAGAGAAATTGAAATTATATATTGAGTTTCTTATCTCTATACCTATTATCAATTGTTTTGATAGTTAATTATATTAATATCCTGAATATTGGGTATACATTTGCATGAGCAATAAATTTAACTTTGTATAGAAAAACTGTGGATAATCATTGCTCTACAAAAAATTAAACATGAAGAAATTTCTAAGAATATTAATCGCAATACTTATCCTATTATTATTGCTTGCCCTATTAGCCATGTATCTATCTCCTAAGAAGATGGAAGTCGTAGAATCTGTTACTATGGATGCACCTGCCAATATGGTATACAACCAAGTCAATGATTTTAAAAAATGGGAATCATGGTCGCCTTGGGCTAAGCTCGATCCAGAAGCTGTGAATACCTATAGCGATAAGACATCAGGAGTAGGAGCTCAATGGTCATGGAAAGGTAACGAAGATGTAGGTGAAGGAACTCAGAAAATAATCGGTATCGAACCCGGGAAAGCCATTAAGACTTCTCTTGAATTCAATGGAATGCCGGGCACTAACTTCAGCGACTGGACATTCACACCAGAAGGTGATAAAACAAAAGTGACGTGGACACTTGATGGAGCAGAGTCAAATTTCTTTTTGAGACCTTTCAATTTAATTTTTAAAAGCAGTGTAGAAAAGTCTTACAAAGATGGTCTTGCGAGCATCAAAGAAATCGTAGAAAAAAGAGCACAAGAAAAAATATACAAAGGTTATAGAATTAATGAAGTCGATGTACCTGAGAAATATTACCTCTCGGTAAGACAAGAGATCAAGATGGATAATGTACAGCAATTCTACAGCAGAAATCTTCCTGCGCTATTCGGTAAAGTCACTGCAGCTGGCATCGAAATGGATGGAATGCCTGGAGGCTTATTCTATAAATGGGATGAGACTAATGGCCTTGTAGACATGGCCGCGAGCATACCTCTAAAAGAAGATGTAGCCGTCGCTGGCGCTACTATGGTTACCATACCATCTGGTAGAGCCATACAAGTAGACTACTATGGCGATTACGATGGTTCTGTTAATGCACATTATGCTATAGATGATTATATGCAGGACTATGGGATATTAAATAATGTCCCTATCGTAGAAGAATATGTCACAGATCCTACTGTAGAAAAAGATCCTAAAAAATGGTTAACAAAGATAACCTACTACATCGCCGAAAACTAAAATGATATAAAATGGGTTATTCAATTATGAATAGCTCATTTTTATTTTAAGCTTACATTTAACTATGTATAATTACATCTTTTTATTACTACTAAGTTTATCGTCGCTTCATGAATTCCACATGAGCAGATTAGACTTACATTATAAGTCAGATCAAGCATCACTGCAGTTTTCGCTATTCATGTTTATTGATGACTTCGAGTCTACAATTAAGGGCAATGAGGATGGTGTAGAATTAAAGTTATTTACAGAAAAAGAATCTACTTTAGCCGATTCTTTAATCCACAGTTATATAGATAGCAATCTCATAATCACTATTGATAAGGTAGAAAAGTCGATGAGTTATATCGGAAAAGAGATAGATGAAAAAGACTTACAAGGCATGTGGATCTATTTAGAAATAGAAAATCAGGATACATTTAAATCATTAGATATTACTAACTCTATTCTTACAGGTACATTCTCAGATCAGCGGAATATCATTAATGTAAAAGTAGATGGTAAAAGAAAAGGATATCACATTCTCGATAAAAAAAATAATAGTCAAAATTACAAGATCTGAAAAATCCATTTTCATATATCATCATTGTAGCCGTTAGAATCTATCAAAAAATTATATCTCCTATCTTAGGTCCTAACTGTAGGTATCATCCTACATGTTCTCATTATTTGATCGAGGCGATACAGGAATGGGGCCTTATAAAAGGCTTGTACCTTGGCATAAAACGAATACTACGATGTCACCCGTGGGCATCTTTTGGAAATGATCCCGTACCTAAAAAAAGTAAACCTAGCTCTACGTAATGATTGTCAGTGACTACTTAGGCATCTATGACTACAACGAAAAAAGTCCAGCGTTTAACACACCGGACTTTTAGGAAGACACACTTTATTTTTAGACTATTTTCTATCTTAATTTAAGTTGACTTTGGCATAATGTAGTTGGCTATCACCTTTTACTTTGAACCCTAATTTATAGTCACCTTTGTCAAAAAGATTTTTATTGATTCTTACTTTGTTAGATCCTACAGTAAGTTGGAATGATATTCTACCATCTTCACCGTATATCTGAACGAATTTAATTTCTTTATTAGTTTCGAATTCGAAGTTGTTATTATCTGCAGTCAGCTCAGCTGATAAAAATGTTGTCATTTCAGTATCATCTATTGATATTGTTACTGATTCTGTATTCAATAATGTTACTGGAGTACCAGAATCATTATTAGCTAATGCAAGACTTAAGAATGAGAATATAAAGATTGAAGTTAGGATTGAATTTTTCATAGTTTTTTTTTTGGTTTAACACGTTACATAAGAAAGACAGTAATAAGCCGTGCTACCCTACCCCCAAAAGCACTACAGATCACACTACATAAAAATACAAAGGCACTACAAGTCACATAATTAGCTTTATAATTGTAAAACACTTGTCAGTTTTTCTATCCAAAAGAATTAAATATTAACTTCGGCACAATCATTTATATACAAAGTAAACCATGTCGGATATCCTATCCTATGTAGAACAATGCACTAAGCTTATAGAGAATGGATCATCAAGAGATGACATAGATCTATATCTTAAAGAAAGAGGCTGCGATGCTAAGGCAGCTGCTGCTGTACATTTAGAATTACAAAATCTATTTGTGGAGCAAGAAAGAAATAGTCAGAGAAAAGAAGAGGCTTGGTCTCACATCATAGCTGGCTGTATTGCAATGATTGTCAATACCATATTTACAGTATATACTATCGTAACAGGTGGCTATATAAGTCTACTGTTATCTTTTATCATGTTTTACTTTGGTTGGAAATACATAAATAAGGGATGGCAAATCCTTAAGGACCTAAAAGAAGACAAACCCGTCTTATGACAGAAAGAAATTATTTTAGTCAGACCTGCATATAACATTTTGGATAGTCTCACCATGGTCTTTATTTATACTTTATTTATAATAGATAGCTCAGATGTCTATCGGCGAGATGGTTTTCATTTTTGGCTTGAGCCAAAAAAGGAACATACAATTTAAGGCGCTACCCATCCCCTAATATAATTATCCTATCATAAATGTGTTATTAATGGAATTACCTATTCGTTATGTGATAACCAATATTTCTCAATTAATCTGCACTTATCATCATCTGAACTGTCCGAGGCTATTATGTCGGCGAGTGATGTCTTATACCTACTTTCCACATACTGATTAAATCTATGGTACCTCGTAGTACCTGCATCGGCTTCTATTTCTAAAGGTGCTTTATCATGACCATAAATTACGTACTGATAGATGAATATTATAAGATAGATAATTATAGATCCGAATCTTTTGCCATGACCGATATGTGTGACTTCATGAGAAGCTAATCTGAGCCACGGATTTGGCTTGTCGAGATATCCATTACCCTTATAGTAATCTTGATCTGCTGAGAAGAAGTTTTCAGTAAAGTAGATCCTACTCCATCTGCCATTACCTAAAGTAATAGCACCTCCTCCTTTGACTGTGCTGTACCATGGTAAATACTGCGGATAAGATCTCTTATAGACTTTACATTTCTTTATATCTTCAAGATCAACAGTGGTAACCAATGAAAACAGGTAACTCACAGCTGGATGAAAATGAAAATAAGAAGCTCCACCAATGGGGTATAATATCGATGGAGGATATGGTGTATTAGTCAAAGTGAAACATTTGCTTATCGGATACGTGCTATTAGTTTTTCTATAGACTGGCTCATTTTATCTTGTGTACTATATCCCTGAGCTACGATAAAGTATTCTTCTTCTATCTGAAGTAAGACTGTAGGAAAAGAAGTAACACCCAATAATTTAGCATTATCAAATTCTGCCTTCGTAGCTTCCTTTATTTCTTTAGTATGAAAAAGATTATCAAAAGCTGTGCTATCTATATCTATATCTGTATCAGAAAGAAGCTCGTGATATGACTCGCTCTTATTCATGTCCTTATTCTTCAAATAGAATAACTCCTGGACTCCTTTGAAAAATATACCGACTGCACTGGGCTGTAAGGCCTTAACCACAACGACAGCACGTGATGGTGGTTCTGTATCATAATTCAGATCGCTTCTATCCAGAATTCCATAATTAAACTCTTGACCACTTGCTTCATTAACATGTTGCCAATGATCTGATAAGAAATCTTTCATCTCGGACATCGGCTTATCAAAATAGGGACGCAGTCCGCCCATTACATATTCGATTTCCATTTTATTTTGATACTCAGACTTTAACTTATTCCATTCTGGAGCAATACCGTAACACCAAGAACACATCGGGTCGCCTACATAAATCAGTTTCATATCATTCTGCGCTTTAAGACTTATAGATGAGATAGCAAATAAAAATATAACAAATGGCTTCATATAGATTTCCTTTCTCTATTTAATCAATAGAATCTTCTGGTCAATCTCGATCTCTATACCCTTAACTTTTATATCATATATGCCTTGATCTAAAGTATTAAGAAGAGTATCCACTTCTTGGATTATAACTTCAGAATCATTAGAGTAGATCTGCCCTTTAACTTCATCATTTAGGTCTTTGATTGTTATCTTAAGATCTTTATTGCTTCCAGATAATTGCAAAAGTAATCGGTTTAAGACTGCTTTTCTATTTAAGGATTTTTGATTATCGGGACCGTCATCTTGCACTGTAGTCGGAGTACATGGTTCTATCCTCGCTTCGAAAGTCGTACCTAATACTACTTCAAAAGGATATACTAAGTCAATGTCAGTACCTGCTGTATATAAAACGGACTGACCGTTCTCATCAATAATAGCGTCTGAAGTGATATTAATCTCCGCTCGATAAGTATAATTAGTAATAGTATTTATAACTATATAATCACCATCACAATCAGGTGGAGGACCACAGCCCTCGTCCGTCATGCCATCACAATCGTTATCTAAATTATCATTACATAATTCTGGAGCTCCCGGATATACTGAAACTTCACTATCATTACAGTCTGTATTATTAGCTACATAACCGGACGGAGGACTACAATCTTGCAATGAGACATTAGGATTCCCAAAGTTATCTTGATCGACATCTGCATAATAAGTTATCAGTAATTCTTCATCTACCATTCCATCACAATCATTATCCACGCCATCGCATACTTCTGTATTACTTGGGTAACTCAGTACTTCCATATCATCACAATCATCACCTCCCACTACTGTAGCTGCACCATCCCATCCATTTACATCTATTACGCATTCTACATAACCATCTGAATCATAATCTATTTCTGCAATAGGTAGAGTTGGAGTATTACAATTGTTAATCTGTCCATCACATAATTCCATTGCTCCAGGATATACTGTAGCATCACTATCATTACAATCGGTGCTATTAAGTACATACCCCGATGGTAATGTACAGTCCTCTATAGCATTATTTATATCACCATAAGTATCTCCATCCACATCTGCGTAATAAGTATTATTGACATTCTCATCCGTCATCATATCACAATCATTATCTATACCGTCACATACTTCTGTGGCACCAGGATTAATATTAGGATTTGTGTCATTACAATCTGTATTATCGATAACATAACCTGATGGTAATGTACATCCTGTTATAGAATTATTATTATCACCATAATTATCTCCATCTGCATCTGCATAATATACGTTGCTCCCATTCTCATCTATCATCATGTCACAGTCGTTATCTATACCGTCACATACTTCTGTGACACCAGGATTAATATTAGGATCTGTGTCATTACAATCATCACCTCCTATTACTGTAATCACACCATCCCATCCATTCTGATCTATAGAGCATATAACATAACCATCATTATCATCGTCAAATTCATCGAAGGGAAAGCTTGTCGTATTACAATCATTAATCTGTCCATCACAAAGTTCTGTAGCACCTGGGAATATGGTAACATCATCATCGTTACAATCTGTATTATCAGCCACAAATCCTGAGGGAGCCGTGCAAGCCACCTCACTTACAGACGCATTACCGTATCCATCTCCGTCACTATCTAAATAAAATGTACTTCCAGCCACTACTGTTACATTCTGTGTCAAAGTTATCGTATCACTACCTCCAGCATTAGTGACCTGAAGTTGAGTAGATATCGTACCTGATATACCACTTGTTATAGTAATTACTGGATTCTGGTCAGTAGAACTTGTGTTATTAAGAACGAGATTACCACTTGTAACGGTAAATACCCAAGCCCATGAAGTAGGTGTATTTAATGACAAGTCAGTAAACAATATAGACTCATTAGAGCAAACTGAAATATTACCTGAAGGAGAAAAATCAGCAACTGGCAGCAACACCGAACACTTAGTAGAAGTTGTTGTGTAACCTTCCGCTACAGCAGTAGCATACATTACATCACTCTGATCAGAAGAGAACATATACATACATTCGTCACCAGCATACGACATAAAATTCATATACATGTCCTCTGATCCGCAAGTCTGAGGCAGATCAGAACAACTGCTATCATTACAATTAGTTAAGCCACTATAGTTAGTAGTCATATTAGGTGTATCAGGTATCTGATCTTGTGTTCCTCCACACCCGCTATTGTCGCCCCATATATGAAATAATCCAAAATAATGTCCGATCTCATGTGCTAAGGTCTCCCCCTCATCATATGCTGCAAAGCAACCACTAGATCCTGTAGTCTGTACACCAGTACAATTTATATTCCCAGTTCCAAAAACACAATTGTCTACAAGCACTCCGTCACCATTGAATTGACCCGGGATACCATTAGACACACCGAGTAGTCCTCCTGGAAGGTTATCTACATAAATGTTTACGTAGCCTGCCCAATCCGAATTGACTGGTGTAAAATTACCTCCTGGTACACTAAAGTTTAGCTGACCAAATGTAATGGCCTGATCACCATCGACTAATCCATAGCCAGTCGGATGATTCTGTGTTGCTATACAAAATTCTATACATGCGTCACCTAAGATATCAGCACCAAAACAAGATGCAAAATTACTAATCAATCCAGCGTCAGAATCTAATCCCAACATCTCAAGATTCAATTCATCTATCTGATCTTCTACAATTGTAATAGCACATGCTTCTTCTGAACTCGTCACTAATCCAGAATCAAAATGTATAGCAACAGGTACCATTAACGGTCCCGCTGTACAAGTAGGATTTTTATTTTCTCTTCTTTGTATTATAATTGGAGTTGTCTTCTTGATCCATTCTTTTATATGATTTTTAAAATCTGGATTTTCTTCCAACATCTTTTGATGATTCTGTATCGTACTAAGACATCTCTCACCCTCTTGTCCAAACAACTGAGCACCTACTAAATAGAAGAAAATTAGAACGGTAATTCGCATGTGACAATTATGTTAAAAAATGAGAGGGGCTTGTAAAAAACTAAATTACAGAAATCAAAGAAAAAAATGAGTTTTACATCAGTCTATTAATGTAAAATGCCTACCCTTAATGTGTTAATCTCATTAAACTACGCCTTTATAAATCAGGAATATTGTATTTGGCTAATTATTTACAGTAATGACTTAAGGTGTATCGATAAATAATTCAGATACTATAGCATCAGAAATAACCCAAGATTTATGATCTAATATATAATTTTCGCCATTACGTATGATTGATCCATCTATAATAAAGCTCGCAGATTCTGAGAGAAAATGAGTTTTGAATTGTTGCCCTATCGATGCAATATCATTAATGTTACATCCCCAATTCGTACGCATTCCTGTCATAATGTATTCGTTATATTTATCATAATCAGTAAGCTTCTCAGAGGTTAAGGGTAATCTGTTATTACTGACTTCAGTCAAGTACTTTACATTATGAGCTATATTCCACGATCTCTCTGTTCCATTATAAGAATGAGCAGAAGGTCCGATGCCGAGATAAGGTATCCTCTTCCAATAGTTCGTATTATGCTGAGAGATGTATCCTTGCAATGCATAATTAGAAACCTCATAATGATCATAACCGTACGATTGTAATGTGTCCATAGTCAACTTAAACTGCTCAGCAAGTAGGCTATCGTCTAGAGGTTTTAGTTTTTTGGTTTTTATAAAATGATTAAGGGCAGTATCTTCTTCTACTGTGAGGCCATAGCATGATAAATGCTTAATCCCAAAACTGTGAGCCAGAGCAAGATTATTAAGCCATTGTTCATTACTTGTCGTAGGACTTCCAAAAATAAGATCAATAGAAAAATTATCAATACCTGCACTAAAACTATGCTCTATGCTTCTAAATGCCTGGTCTGCGTTATGGGACCTATTCATCCATTTAATATCATTTTCATGGAATGACTGTACGCCTATACTCAGCCTATTGACACCTAATGAATGTATTTCTTTAGTTTTCTCTAATGTCAGATCATCAGGATTAGCTTCTAGCGTCAGTTCGAGCTCTGAGGCTATATTATAATTCTTGTAGCAAGCTGCAATTATATCTCCTAATTGCCTATGAGACAACACCGATGGAGTCCCTCCTCCGAAATATAACGTATTAATTTCTGCATCAGCTAAGTACATTTTCCTCATCTCAAGCTCCTTAATTATAGCTTGCACCATATCATCTGTCCCCCTCATAGAAGTAGAAAAATGAAAGTTACAATAGTGACAAGCTTGCTTGCAGAAAGGTATATGTATATAAATGCCCGCCATTAGCGTTAAGAATAAGGTTTAATACCATTTAAATATTAGAATGTCGGTTATATTATAATAGAATAAGTCAATCTCTGCGTTAAAAATACTCATCATTACGTGTGCCGCCCACAGCGGTAGCTATGGCTATGATTGCGTTTTTTGCCTTAATCTT
>ENA-ORXT01001038-ORXT01001038.1-marine-metagenome-genome-assembly--contig:-NODE-1038-length-39473-cov-6.099782_pt1 | contig 39473 bp, 32 predicted proteins | sample MGYA00237868_ERZ511482 | MGnify/ENA metagenome assembly ERZ511482 | reverse complement strand
GTCCCTACCTCAAGGCAAGCCGTTTTGCGATCGCCTCAAACGGCAAGGTAGGGTCGATCCGGTTCAATCCCAGAGGAGAAAATCCCGCCCAGAATTCTCAACACCTCCCACTAACCAAGCGCCATTCCTGCTAGGCCACATGAAACGGAGCTCGACCGAAGGTCTGTTGTCTTGGATGAGGACCAATGGGGCTTGGTTAAGGGCCACCCTCGTTCGACGCGGGAGTTCCTGCCACCGAGAGGAGCATTTGAGGAGACCCGGATGACCGTGCCTGCCTTAGGTGGAGCGTGACGTCCCGGCGCGCTGGCGTTGCCCGAGGACGAGTTTCACCTTCAAGGCAAAACGCTTGAACCCGACGAGGAATCCGGCAGCTGACGTGCTCTAGACGTTGAAGAGAAACTCGATGACGTCGCCGTCTTTGACGACGTAATCCTTGCCTTCCTTGCGGAGTTTGCCGGAGGTCCTCGCAGCTGCCATGGAGCCACATTCGACGAGGTCCTCGTAGGAAATCGTCTCCGCGCAGATGAACCCGCGCTCGAAGTCGCCGTGAATCACGCCGGCCGCCTTGGGGGCGGTATCGCCCTCGTGGATCGTCCAGGCACGGGTCTCCTGCTCTCCGGTGGTCAGGTAGGTTCGAAGTCCGAGGAGATGATAGACGGACTGAATGAGCGAGGAGACCCCGCTGTCTGTCACTCCGAGCGCTTCGAAATACTCGGCTGCATCCGCTTCCTCGAGATCAATCATCTCCTCTTCGATCCGCGCAGAGATGACCACTGCCTCGGCCCCGTGATTCTCAGAGGCGTATTTGCGGACCTTGGCCACCAGCGGGTGGGCGTCGGGGTTGGCAATCGCGTCACCCAGGTCGGCTTCGGCGACGTTGCAGGCGAAAAGGGTCGGTTTACTCGAGAGCAGGAAGAATTCCTTGAGGACCTTGCTCTCCGCCTCATTGACGTCGAGCAGGAGGGCCGGCTTGCCAGCGTCGAGGTGGGGGAGAAGACGCTCGATGAGTGCGAGTTCGGCGACGGCTTCCTTGTCTCCGCTCTTGGCTTTCTTGGACCGGCTTTCCCTGCGCTTCTCGAGGGCACTGAGGTCGGAGAGGATAAGTTCGGAATTGATGACCTCGATGTCGCGCAGCGGATCGACCGAGCCCATTTCGTGAATGATGTCGGGATCCTCGAAGCAGCGGACGACCTGGAGGACGGCATCAACCTCGCGGATGTTGGCAAGGAACTTGTTGCCGAGGCCCGCGCCCTTGCTGGCACCCTCGACGAGACCGGCGATGTCGACGAACTCGATGGCAGCGGCGATCAGCTTCGAGGAGCCGCTGAGATCGGAGAGGACCTGAAGGCGGGGGTCCGGCACCGACACGATCCCCAGATTCGGGTCGATGGTGCAGAACGGATAGTTCTCGGCCTGCGCTTTCCGAGTACGCGTGACCGCGTTGAAGAGCGTCGATTTCCCGACGTTGGGGAGTCCTACAATTCCTGCCTGAAGCATGCGGTGAATCGATCACTGAACGCGAGCGGTGCAAGTCCGAAGGTTGACGGGATGCAAGATGTGCAGATCCTCTTAAGGTGGATGTCCTCCAAAATTAAATTTCCCTGTCTTGCCTGTGGGCGGAAACTTGCGGTGGCGTCCCGGGATCAGGGACTGGCATTGAAGTGCCCTTACTGCTACGTATTTCTGCAGACCCCAACCGGGGAGGGAGATGACGTCAAGGTACGGATCATCAGCGGCTCAGAGTATCGCGAGAGCAAGGCCGAGTTCGAGAGCATTCGGGAAGAGAAGGCCAGACGGAAGCGTGCGCTGCGGAACCGTTGGATCGGGCTGGCGGGGGTGGCTGGTCTGGCTCTGGTCCTTGGATTTGGCTTCCTTCCCTACCTGAAGAAGCGGACGGCCCAGAAAGAGGAGGCAGATGCCGGAGAGTCAGAGGCAACCGACAGGGCAGCTGTGATTGCGGCGGCTGATGCCGAACTTGCCCGCTGGTTCAAGACCCCAACCAGTGAGATTCCCGCCATCCATGAGTACCTTGAACAGGCAAGCTCATGGGGCCTGGCAATCAGCACGCCGCCGCAATATTTGCAAGTAAAGGAAGTCGTGGCCTCTGCAGGGGACCGGATGATTGTGAACTACCTCATGGGCCAGGAGGAGGAGCTGCCGGACACGCAGCTTGGCATGGTCTATGGCGGAGAGAAATTTGAGTATTACCCGATGGCGTTGGTTGAGGCCGCCCATGACGTCTTCGCCCGGTTCGCCGGTGGGGAATTCGCCGAGGCTGGGTTCTTCTTCCTCAGTCTGAAGCGGGTCCACGGGGTGGGGATGGAACTTCCTGCGGTTCCCGAGGCATGGGGAGAATGCTTTTGGGTGGATGCCAACCCCATTATGACCAACAAAAAGTCGAGGCCCCTGCTCGTCCGCCAGTCGGATATTCTCGAAGGACGGGTTTCACCCACTCTGACCCAGTGGGGCCGAAGCGTTGGCACAGAGTGTTATCTCCGTCGTGTGGAACATGAGGGCCGCGACATCTTGTTGCTCAAGGCCACGCATGTCAGCGCCCTCGAAATGGCGCAATCGGCTTCGGACTCGAGGCCCGCAGCTCCTTGAAAATGGTGGTGCGCGCCTTCGTTCCCCTTGAGGACCAGAACTAGACCGCCTTTTTACTGCCGATGAGGGACATTCCGGAGAAGGAAGCGCCTTCGGTCATCGTGAGAGACTTGGCCTCGATGTCGCCCATCACGTGACAGGTCGGCTGAAGCGTGCAGTGGTCGGTGATGACCAGGTTACCCTCGACAATGCCGTACACAGTGACTCGTCCCGCGCGGATTTCCCCCTTGATGACTGCGTTTTCACCGATCGTCAGGTTGCCCGTGGAGATGATCTTGCCGTCAATTTTGCCGTCGATGATGAGGTCGGATTGAAACTTCAGCTCGCCCGTGATTTCCACGTCGGGGCCCAGTACGTTTCTAGCATCGGTCATATGGATAGTTGGGAGAGCGCCTGTGCGCTCCTTCGATTATCACTGCCAACCCCAGAGTCAAGGGCTCTTGACCGTTTTCGAAAGGGGCTGGTTCAACGACGGCGGGTAAACCGCCCGCCCCGGTCTTTTGCGCTCTTGCTATTGACGAGGCCGACGCTTTGGTCACCCATGGCTGGCCTCGTCGTACGTCCCCGAGCACGAATCTATCACGGCCACGACTGGGTCTACGCGACGGAGATTCAGGGAACTTTCGGCGAGCCGCAGCCTGGCGAGGTCATTCAGCTGAAGTCGCATCGGGACCGGCCCCTCGGTTCGGCCATCTACAACCCCGAGTCGCAGATCGTGGCGCGCCGCTTTTCCCGGCAGAAACAGGAACTCGACGCAGACTTCTTCGAGCGCCGTCTTGCCCGGGCGGTGGAATGGCGTCAGGCAGCAGGCGTCGATTCTCGGCTCGGTCGGGTCGCGTGGAGCGAGGCCGACGGACTGCCGGGCGTCGTCATCGACCGCTACGGAGATCATGCGGTGCTTCAGACGCTCACCCTGGCGATGGATCTGCGTCGGGAACTGATCGCGGAAGCCATGATCAAGGTGCTCGGGGTCAGGACGGTCATCGAGCGCAACGACAGCGCCATACGCAAGGCCGAGGGCCTCGAGCTGCGCACCGGTGCTCTTGTCGGCGAGGTCCCCGATCCCTTCGGTGTCGAGCGGGGCGGCCGAAAGTTCACCATTGATCTCCAGGCCGGCCAGAAGACCGGGCTCTACCTGGACCAGCTCGACAATCAGGACCGCGTCGCCGCCTGGGCCAAAGGCAGGAAGGTGCTCGACGTGTTTGCTCATCAGGGCGGATTCAGCGTCGCCTGCGCTCTGGCCGGGGCGGCCTCATGCGAGGCGGTCGAGATCAGCACTCCCACGGTCGAGGCGGGCAGAAAACATGCCGCCGAGAACGGGGTCGACGTGCTCTTCCATGAGCAGAACGCCTTCGACTTTCTCAAGGCGCAGGATGCCGCAGGCGCACGCTACGATCTCATCGTGCTCGACCCCCCCTCGTTCACGAAAAACAAGAAGGCCTTCACCGAGGCGCGCCGGGGCTACAAGGAGATCCACCTTCGGGCCCTCAAGATGCTCGATCCAGGTGGGCTCCTCTTCACCTTCGTCTGTTCGCATCACGTCGGTTGGGGTGACCTCCGCGGCATCGTCATCGACGCCGCCGTCGATTCCAGGCGCACCCTTCGTGAAATCGAGATGATGGCTCAGCCAAAGGATCACCCCGTCGTTCCGACGATTCCCGAAACAGAATACCTCAAGGGCTTTGGCTACGAAGCCATGCCGGGATGGTAGGGATCGAGTACTGGCCTTACGAATTGAAGTCCGAGGCTCCTCTCGGCAGAGGGGGCGATCGGGTCTTTTCCGGAGCTCTCCTTCGTCGCGGTGGCGTCGATGGCGGTCACGCCTGCCTCCATCCATGGCCCGGACTCGGCGATCTGCCTCTCGACCGCCAGCTGCAGCTTCTCGCTGCCGGCGGATCCTCTCCGCTGGTCGAGCGGGCACTTGCCTGCCTGGAAATCGACGCCACGGCTCGCCGGGAGGGACGGCACCTCCTTGAGGAAGTTCCTTCGAAAGGCAACCATTGGCAGTGGCGGCCGGGACGCGATCCAGAGGTCGAGGCGGAGCAGGTTCGTCGTCATCGGATCAGCATCGTCAAGATCAAGGCAGGACAAGGCGCCGACGCCACCGCTGTCATCGCCCGGATCTGCTCCCTCCTGCCCGAGATCGCCGTTCGCGTCGATTTCAATGGAAGGCTGGAGCTAGAGGCCGCCCTGACCTGGTGGCAGGAACTCCCGGACTCGCTGCGGGACAAAGTCGAGTGGGTGGAAGATCCGACCGTTCCCCAAGCCGACTGGCTGAGGCTCCGAGAGGCAGGAATGCCGCTGGCACTCGACATCGGCTGGCCCGAGGCGGCCGAAGGTGTGCCCCACGATTTTGCGGTGATCAAGCCAGCTCGCACAGGGGCATTGCCTGAGGCCGGATTTCCGTGCGTCTACACCAGTTATCTCGATCACCCTCTCGGCCAGTGCTGGGCGGCCTACGGGGCAGGTCTGGCCTTGAATGAGTGCCTCCCCGTCGCTCGCGGTGGCCTGGCCAGTCATCCCATGTTCGAACCCAACGCTTTCTCCGAGCAGATCGGGATCGGCCCGGACGGCGTGCTCGAGGCTCCGACGGGTACGGGGCTCGGATTCGACGAGCTTCTTGCGGACCTATCATGGATTCCTCTCACCAGCTGATTGAGCAGTTCCTCGAGGACGACGTCTCCCGGGTCCTTGTGAACCCGAGGCTTCGCGACGGGCGTGGGGAGGTCGCGCAGCGGTTGCTGGGGGATTCCGCCTGGGCTCGGGGTCATCTTTTCTTCAGCACCTCCGGAACGACGGGAGAGCCCAAGTGGATCGGGTTGTCGCGGCAGGCATTGTTCACGTCTGCGACGATGGTCAACGACCACCTCGAATGCAGTAAGGCGGATGCCTGGGCACGATCCATCCCCGCCTTTCACGTCGGCGGAGCGGGCATCGTCTTCCGAGCCCTGCTCGGTCAGGCGGAGATCCACGACTTGCCGATCCAATGGGAACCAGCGCTTTTCGCTGCTGCCGTGGAGACGGCAGGCGCCTCGCTGTTGTCGCTCGTCCCGACTCAGCTCCACGATCTCGTGGAAGCCGGCTGGCAGGCTCCGGGCGGGGTCCGCGCGGTGCTCGTCGGCGGAGCTGCCCTCGACGGCGAACTCGCCCGCTCTGCGCGCAATCTTGGTTGGCCTGTGCTCACCACCTATGGACTCACCGAAGCGGCTTCCCAGGTGGCCACCCAGCCGCTCCGCGACGCGCTCTCGGCACGAGCCGAGATTCGCCCCGCCGTGCTGGAAGGGTGGTCCGCAAGGGTTGCCGAAAGTGGCTGTCTCGAAATCCGCGGCGAGGCTCTCTATTCGTCCGTGCTCACGATCGACCGCTCAGGAGAGCACGAGTTCCTAAAGCGCGAGACGGGGGCCTGGCACGACACCGGAGATCTCGCGGATTTCTCGACAGAAGGTCGCCTTGAGATTCTCGGCCGCTCCGACCTGGCTCTGAAAATACTCGGCGAACGGGTGCTCCTCGACGAGCTGCGCAGGATCTTTTCGGGGTTCTGCGGATCGGACCACTCCCGCTCCACGCTGGCGGCTCTGCCGGACGAGCGGCGCGGGCACCGGATTGTCGCGGTCTTCGAGAAGACCCCCGTGCCGAGCGTCATCCATCGCTACAACGAATCGACAGCCCCTTTTGAGCGTATCATCGAAACCCGCGAGGTGGAGGCGATCCCCAGAACAGCCCTGGGGAAGATCCGTGAAGCCGATCTACGGGCAATCCTGGAATGATTGTCGTGCGCTGAATGTCGAGGCGTCCGACTCGATGGTCGCCGGTGGTCCCGCTATTTGACTGCCTCCTCCTCTTCGTCGAGGAGGGCGACTTTGCCGGCGATGATTTCCATCAGCGCGATGTCGGCGTGGCCGGTGAAGGAAGGCGCGTCAACCAGTGCGGGGCGGCCCTGATTGAGCTGCTTGACCCGGCGGGAAACCATGTTGATCAGAACGGGAGGCTCCTCGATCAACTCAAGGGCTTTGTCGACAAGCTCGGCAGTCATAGAAGGTCAGATAGGTGCTCCGCGGCTGGAAGGAGGAACCTTCATCGCAGGGGACACGTGGACTACCACGGGAAGGCCCGAAGTCAATGGAGAATTCGGTTTGTCAAGGTCACGACCAGGGTCCGGTTCGGCTGTCGAGCTGGAAGACTTGGCCGGAAACGGCGCTCAGAGAATCGAGAAATACCACGAAGCGAGCCGCGTCCTCGATACTGGAGAGGGTCCCGAGGGCGTGCTCTGCGAGGATGGCATCCCGCTGCTTCAGGAGCAGGTCGCGGGTCATCCCTGTTTCGAGAAACCCCGGAAGAATTACGTTGGCGCGGATGCCCCGTTTCCCGTATTCGAGGGCGAGGGACTTGGAGAGGCCGATGAGCCCGGCTTTGGCAGCTGCGTAGGCGGTCTGACCGACCGGTCCATGTGATGCCGAGCGGGATCCGACGAAGAGCATGTGCCCGCTGCGCTGACGGGCCATGAGTCGGAGCACTGCTTGAGCGCAGCGAAAAGCGCCCTTGAGGTGGATGTCGGCCACCTCGTCCCAGTCGCGCTCGGACATCCGCGGCAGAAGGCGGTCACGCAGGTTGCCGGCCGAACTCACGAGCAGGTCGATTCGGTCGAGTCCGGTGAAATAGCTCTTGACCGACTCAAGAGAGCCGACGTCGAGCTCTGCACGGCCGGGGCAAAGGACGAAATACCCAGCCTCCTTGAGGGCGGCGGCGCAGGCTTGGGCGAGATCGCCCTGTCCACCCGTGAGAAGAGCGGTCCTGGGGCTGGGATCGGTCATGAGGGATCTTAGGCGGGGATCGGTTTCCCCGCCACCGATCCTATTTCAAGGCGCCTGCTGGGCGGATCACGATGGCGTGCTTTTCATAGGCGATGCGCCCCTGGGAAAGTTGGGTCACGTAGCGGAGAGCGTCGGTGAAGGGGACGTTGCGGAGATCGAGGCTGATCTTGGGTTCCTCCTTGCCAAAGCCATGCATGATGAAGTTGGGCCGTACCTCGCCGTTGCTGACTTCTGCGGCGGTTTTCTTGAGAAAAGCCAGAGCCACGGAAAGTTCCGCTTCTGAGAAAGAGATTTCCTTGATGGTGATCTGCTCGAGGCGCTCGCGCATTTGCTTTCCTGGATCGGCATTAAGTTTGCGCTGGGCATCGGCAAGCATCGCTCTGGAGGGGCGGTGGTGCGGGTGCTGTTCGAGGGCGAGGCCGAGTTTGATCACAGCGTCTTCAAGGTCGCCTTTGGCGTACGCTGTTTTTGCTTCGTTGAAGGCCGCCTGAAATTTCGCCGGATCCTGAGGACCGAGCTGCGCCGAGGCGGTCGGGGGCGACAGCGTGAGTGCCGCCGAGGCCAGTAGGATCGAGGCAAACTTCCTGAGTCTAGATATCTTGTTTGCTGATTTCATTTCACAAGATGCCATGAAAAGGAGGTGGTGGCAACCGCTCCGACGGGGCGATTGCAGCAGTCGTGGCCTACCAGGTCCGACAGTGGTTGACTCGGGCAACCGCCTCCGAAGTCACTGCAAGAAGGTTGACGGCGACGGTTGGCTTCCGTTTGATGGGGCATGAGTGAAGATCAAACGTTTCGAGTTGGTATTGTCGGCTACGGCTGGGCCGCCACTGCCCACATCGAGGCCATTCAGAATACGACCAACGGCGAGGTCGTGGCGGTCTGCAGTTCCCGTGAGCTTGACCCTGCGGAATTGAGCGCGGCCCACGGCACGGCGATCCGCACCACCACGAAGTTGGATGACCTGCTTGCCGACGAGTCCATCGACGTCGTCGACGTCACCAGCTACCCGAGTCAGCATCGTGAGCAGGCCGTGGCGGCCGCCGAAGCAGGGAAACACGTCATTCTCGAGAAGCCCATGGCGATGACCTTGGAAGATTGCCGAGAGATTCTCGCGGCGGTCGAGGCAAACGGAGTCAAGGCCTGCATCTGTTTCGAGTGCCGCCATTCCGGGCAGTTCACGACGACCAAGGCGATGATCGATTCAGGTCTGCTCGGAGAAATTCACTACGGCGAGGTCGACTACTACCATGGGGTCGGCCCGTGGTACGGCCAGTACCGCTGGAACGTGAAGAAGGAGAATGGCGGAAGCAGCCTGCTCTCGGCCGGCTGTCACGCGCTCGACGCGCTTCTCCTCTGCATGGGTGGAGAAATCGAGAGCGTGAGTTCCTTCGGCACGGGCTCAAAGAGCGACGTCTTCTCCGTGTACGAATACGACACGACCACGACCACGATCGTGAAATTCAAGGACGGCCGGATCGGCAAGTGCGCCTCGGTGATCGACTGCTGGCAGCCCTACTACTTCCACACCCATCTGGTGGGCAGCGATGGCAGTCTGCTCGACGACCAGTTCTACACGCGCAAGATGGGGGCTCTGAAAAAAGACGGGTGGAGCAAGCTTCACATGAGCATGATGGACTCCGGTGATGTCTCCGATCACCCCTACGAGGCGCAGTTTCAGAGCTTCTTCGACTCGACCGCGAAGGGGGAAGACATGCCGCTGACCAGCATGCAGGAGTCCTACAAGAGCTTCGAGGCCATCTTCGCGGCGGACCTTTCCGCCAGCGAGGGCGGGCGCGCTGTCACGATCGAAGAGATGCGCGGCTAGCCGGAGGTACGCATGCCTTCCGCTCTCGCCGTTTTTGCCCACCCCGACGACATTGAGTTCGTGGCGGCAGGCACGCTCCTCCTTTTAGGGGAGCGGGGCTGGGATCTCCATTATCATACGGTCGCCAATGGCGAGTGCGGGAGCATGGAGGCGGGACCCGAGGAGACAGCGAGGCTTCGTGGGCGGGAAAGCGAGGCGGCTGCATCGATTCTGGGGGCCAGGTATCATCCGCCGATCAGCCGGGACCTCTGCGTGTTCTACGATGAGGCTCACTTGAGGAAGCTCGGCGCCGTGGTGCGGAAGGCACGGCCCGAGGTGATTCTGACCCATGCGCTGGACGACTACATGGAGGACCATACGACGACGGCGCGCCTCGCGGTGACTGCGGCTTTCTCTCGGGGCATGCCCAATTTTCTCACCGAACCCGAGGTCGAGCCGTGGAGTGGCGAGACCGCGGTCTACCACGCGCTGCCCCATGGATTTCGTGGGCCGCTGGGAGAGGCGCCAGTGGCCGACTTCTTCGTCGACGTCGGCACCGTGCAGGAGCGAAAGAAAAAGGCGCTGGCTGCCCACGCAAGCCAAAAGGCCTGGCTGGATGCCACTCAGGGGATGGACAGCCTTCTCAAGGCATGCGACGAGGCCGCCTTGGCGGCGGGAGCTCTTTCGGACGTCTTTGCTCTCGCCGAAGGTTGGCGATGCCACTCTCATTTGGGGTTTTCTCCCAATGAAATCGACCCCCTGGGAGAGGCTCTTGGTGCAAACCTTGTTCAGACTGGGTCCGCAGGAACGCGTTGACCACTGCCGAGGGAACGGTACGGGTAGCGGCTCAAGTGACGGAGCCAGATTCAGACCAGAAAGGTGAGCCGAGAGTCCTCGTGATGGGGGACATCCATGGCTGCTACGATGCCTTGACCACTCTGGCGGAGAACATGCCTCTTCGAGACGAGGATCTTCTCATCACCGTCGGCGACTACGTCGACCGGGGACCGGACAGCCGGCGCGTCCTCGACTGGCTGATCGCCCGCAAGGCGATGGGAGCGCTTTTTCCGATTCTAGGCAATCACGAGGAGATGATGGTCAACTCGGATACCGATCCGGGAATGTACCGAGGCTGGCTCACTTGTGGCGGACGCGAGACTCTCGAGTCCTACGGGCTCAAGCCAAGGCGAAGGACCAAGATCCGCGAGAACATACCGCCCGATCACTGGAGCTTCCTCACCGAGCATTGCGAGGATTTCTGCGAGACGGAGACCCATTTTTTCGTGCATGCCAATGCCCTTCCGGATGTTGAACTCAAACAGCAGCCGGGGGAAGTCATTCGCTGGGCCCGCTTCAACCGGTCGCGGCCGCACCTCTCCGGAAAGATCCTCGTCTGCGGCCATACCCCGCAGCGGGACGGGCTTCCTCTCAATCTAGGTCATGCCGTCTGCATCGACACGGGAGTCTACATGCCGGAGGGCTGGCTTACCTGTCTCGAGCCTGCCACCGGGAAGATCTGGCAGGCAAAGCAGAGCGGTCTCTTCCGAGAGGGACAGCTTCCCGAGCCCAGAGAGATTGACGCGGCCTAGGCTGCCCGTCTTCTGGCGAGGGGCCATTGATCCGCCCGATGGAACGAATTCTTGCCATCCAAGTGAAGCAGATCGGGGACCTCGTCCTCACGATTCCTGCGCTCCGGGTGTTGCGTCGGCGCTTTCCCGAAGCTCGGATTACTCTTGTGGTGCGCGAGCTCTGCGCACCCCTGGCCCCGCTCTTTCCCTTTGTCAGTGAGGTGCTCGTGCACCGGCCTCTGACTCCGAATCTACGCCTGGCGGCTCTTGCCCTTCCGCCCCGCTACGATCTCTCCCTCGACTTCTCCGGCACGGACCGGGCCGTCTACTGCACCGTCCTGGGCCGGGCAAGGAAGCGGGCCACGTTCAACAAGTACGCCGAAGGCGGTTTTCGAAAGCGGGTCTTCAATCTCCCCGTGAAAGGACAGCTCCGCGACCGGCATGCCGCCGACTACTGCCTCGCGCTGCTCGCGGGAGCCGGGATCGACGATCCCGGACCCGAGCCGCTCCTGCTGACGCTCCCCCCTGGGGTTGCCGATCACCTGGACTGGTTGCTTTACGACCGCCGCGTAGGGAAGCTGTTTTCCGTCGTGCATCCCGGGACCGCTCGTCAGGAGAAGTACTGGTCGGCTGAAAAATGGTCGACTCTGATTGGCCGCCTTCTTGAGCGGGAGCGGGGACAGATCGTGATTACCGGGGGTCGCGACCCGTTGGAAAGAGCCCACATCGAAGAGATTCTCGGGAGGTCGAGTCCTGCGCAGCGGGAGAGAATTGTCGATCTCTCCGGCAGGCTGACCCTTCTTGAAAGTGCGGCCCTCATCTCGAGGGCTCGTCTCGTGGTTGGGGTCGATACCGCCGCCCTGCACTTCGCCGCCGGCTTCCGCCGACCCCTCGTCGCCCTGTTCGGCCCGACGAATCCCTTTCAATGGGGTCCCCGCCAGGAGAACGCGCTCGTGGTCATGCCGGGGCAACCCGAACCGCTCTCAGCGATCGATTTCCGACCCGAGACCGATCTCTCTCCCATGTCCGGGCTTTCCGTCGATCAGGTCGAGGGCGCCATCGCCCGGCTGGCGCCCTTTGTAGCGGAGGATCAGGTCGCCGGGACGCGCCGGGCGGTCCCCAGAAAGTGGCAGAAGCAGGTGGACCACGCCTGAGACCCGCCGTAAGTGCGCCCCTTCGGCCTCGGTCGGACTGATCTACTGAACCGTGGAGGAAAAACGACCAGAGGCCAAGAAGAGCAAGGAGAGCAAGGAGGAGAAGCGCATCCGCAAGCTCAGCCGGAAAGACGTCGCCGGGATGTCGACGAGCGAGTTCACCGCCGAGATGCGGGTGCCCTTCTTGCGACTGCTCTCTTACGTCGGTCCCTACAAGACCCGCTTCATCATGGGCATCGTCTTCGGGGCGATCAGCGGCCTTTTCGGGGCCGTCATGATGTTCGGGATGAAGTTCACCTTCGAGACCCTTCTTCCGAGTGGCCAAAAGGCGGAGATCATCATCGACCCGGGAAACGCCGTCCCCGCCGGCGTCGGACTCATCGAGCCCAACCCCCGGGATCCCGCCAAGCCCTACTGGAAGGACGTCGAGTTCAAGCGGATCGAAGAAGGCCAGTACGAGGGCTGGCACGGTGTCGACATCTCCAAGGAGTCCGGCGACATCGTCAAGAAGATCCCCTTCACGGACAAGACGATCACGATTCCGAAGCCGGACTTTTCCACCAGCACCGGAGTCACGACCGCGATTCTCATCTCCCTGCTCATCCCGCTGATGATGGGGATCCGAGGCCTGCTCACCTACTTCGCGAACTACTCGCTCCTCTTTGTCGGCAACCGCGTCCAGCACGACCTCCGGAGTCAGTTGTTCGAGAAACTCACGCGGCACAGCCTTCGTTTCTACTCCAAGCAGAAGACGGGCGAGCTCATCCAGACGGTCTTCAACCAGACGCGCATGGCAGCCGCAGCCGGCACGGAACTGTCCACCTCGATGGTCAAGGATCCGATTTCCATCCTCGCCATGGTCGTCGTGCTGTTCGTCTGGGACTGGAAATTTGCGATCAGCGCCCTGGTTGTGTTCCCGCTCTGCATGCTCCCCGTGATCCTCATCTCCCGGAGCGTCCGCAAGGCTGGAGGCAAGGAAGAAGAGCAGGCCGGGATGGTCATGGTCGCGATGCAGGAGAGCTTCGCCGGCATCCGTACCGTCAAGTCCTACGCTCGGGAAGACTACGAGCAAAATCGGTTCAATCACGCCTCGCTGATGATGATGGGCTTCATCATGCGCTGGCGCAAGGCCATGGAGATCGTCAGCCCGATGGTCGAGACGGTTGCTTCTGTCGGCATCGCCGTCGCTCTCGTCTACGCAAAGTGGAGCGGGATGACCTCCGGCCAGTTTCTCATGATGTTCATGGCGCTGATCGCCATCTACCCGCACGCCAAGGCGCTGAGCCGAGTCCAGATCCAGCTTCAGAAATGCCTGATCGCCTCCACCAAGGTCTTTGAGATCATGGATACCCCCTGGGAGGTGGATGACGCCGAGGACGCCGTCGACATCCCCAACCCCAACGGAGGAATCCGGATGAAGGGACTCACCTTCGGCTATCAGTCCGACCAGCCTGCGGTGCGTGAGCTCGACGTCGACTTCGAGCCCGGCAAGACCTACGCGCTCGTGGGCCCGAGCGGTGCTGGCAAGACCACGATCTTTTCGCTCCTCATGCGATTCTACGACCCCGACGAGGGCACCATCGAATACGATGGGATCGACGTCCGCAAGCTCAAGCAGGACTCGCTTCGCGACAATATCGGCATCGTCAATCAGGACACCTTCCTGTTCCACGACACGATCGGCAACAACATCCGCTATGGCCGCCTCGACGCGACCGAGGAAGAGATCGAGGAAGCGGCCCGCAAGGCCAATGCGCACGACTTCATCATGGCGCAGCCGAACGGCTACGAAACCAAGGTGGGTGATCAGGGCAGCACGCTCTCCGGAGGTCAGCAGCAGCGGATCTCCATCGCCCGGACCATTCTGCGCTCCGCGCCCGTCCTTCTTCTCGACGAAGCCTACTCCGCCCTCGATACCGAGTCGGAGAAGAAGATCCAGGACGCCATCGAGGATTTCTCGGAAGGCAAGACCGTCATCGCCATCGCCCACCGCCTGAGCACGGTCCTTGGTGCGGACCAGATCATCGTCATGAACCAGGGCTGGGTGGAAGCCCGTGGGACGCACGAGGAACTCCTGCAGCACTGCGAGCTCTATCAGAGGCTCTACCGTCTCCAGTTTGAAGGCGAGGCTCTCATCGCCGAAGCCGCCGACGAGGCCGCTGCCGAGCATGAGAAGGATGCCGAAGAGGGAAGCGAAGAGGACAGCAGTGCCGAGGAAGCCGAGGACTCCATGACCACCTGAACCACGCGCTGCCTTCGAGGGAGTGAAGTGAGGGAGATCAGCGATCCAAGTTCAGCGCCTCTCGACGTCGTAGCAGACAATGCGGTCCTCGTGCCGTAGGAAGAGACGGCCCTCGTCGATGGTCGGTGAAGGGCAGGCCATGGGCTTCAGTTTCGCCTGCGCCAGAAGCCGGTATTCACTGGGGTCTGCGGCGATCACACTGAGAGTGCCCCTGTTCTCCAGCACCCAGATTTTGCCGTCGGCAAGAATCGGTGAGCTGATGTTGGACTCGCGGTTCTCCATCCACTTTTGATCGCCGGTTTCAAGATCGACGCAGAGGTGGCGGGCGCTGCCCATCAGAAAGACGTGGCTTCCGTGAATGATCGGTGCGGCGTGGTATCGGCGGGTAATCCACTTCTGTTCCCAGAGTGGAATGGCGTCGTGGCCGCCTTCGGCCATGCGGAGGACTTGGAATCCGCCGTTCTTGGAGAGCGTCGCGAGGTGTCGGCCTTGAAAACCAGGGGTCGAAACCCCACCTCCGGGCCGTTGCCAGAGAAGTTCTCCCGTCGCGGGGTCGCAGCCGCTGACTTCCTTCCTGCCGAGGCAGACGATGGTGGGGCGACCTTCCTCGTTCCAGAGCACCGGGCTGGCGTGGATGCCGCTAACATCCTTGCAGGTCCAGGCGACACTGCCGTCGCTGATCCGGTAGGCAGTCAGCTCGGAAGCGAGGACGACCACCAGATCATCCACGACGAGCGGGCTTGAAGCGGTCGTTCCTTTCTGGAGAGGGGCGGACCAATGCGGTTCTCCCGAGACGGCGTCGAGGCAGTGAATCGAGGTGCTGCCGACTGCGAAGACTTTGCCGTCGACGACGGTGGGCGTGCTCGAAGCGTTTCGGCCGGTCGGCTCGCCGGCGAACTGGCGTTTCCACAGAGTCTCTCCCGTGGCGGCGTCGAGGCAGAGCACGGTGTCGTCGCCTTCTTCCAGGGTGGTCGGAAGAACCTTGAGAACTTCACTTCGGATCTCTTCGCTCCAGTCGTGGCTGTCCAGCCACAGGTCGAAGGCGACCTGATTTTCGAATATCCGCCCTTCGATCCTGCCGACCTCGTCGAGCACGCTTTGGTCGATGGCGTTCCTGCCCTTGCGAAAACGAGAGATCAGATGAGAGCCGAGGGAAAGCTGCTGTTCCTCGTTGAGGTGCTCGGCCACCCAGACCTTGGCCCAGTCCTCGAGTGCCTTGCCGCGGAGGCGGGCGCTCAGTCCCTTGCGGGCTTCCTCCGCTTTCGCGACAAGCTCGGGGGAGAGGCTCCCCATGTTTCGGTGACCCAGCTGAATGAGATCGCGCTGCGTCAGCTGTCGCTTCTCGGTTGGTACCTTTCGGTGCCAGACGAGGCTGAGGTAGGCGCGTCCGTCGGCGACGACCACCGACCCGTGGCCTCCGTCTCGGTCGCTGGGAATGGGCTCGCTTTCCCAAAGGACCGCCGGCCCTTCCTCGGGAAACGAATCGACCAGCGGCCCCGAATCCGTGGCGATTCCGTTTCGGTCCGGTCCGCGCCACTGATTCCAGTCGGCCAAGGCGGCGGAGGAATGGAGGACCGCGAAGCCGAGAAAGAACAGCGGGAGGGCAGGGGAGAGGCGCGTCCAGTTCATGAGTTTCTGGTAACGGAGATCAGCGGCCGAGTTTTCAATCGGCTTGGCCTCCCGCGACGCTCTCAATCCGGCTTGCCGTCTGAGAGTGCCCGAATGCGCTCAAAGACAACGCGTTTTGAGTCTGTTACGAGGGTCTCGGCAAGATGGGGGAGAAGCGTCTCACCGTAGGTGAGCAAGATGGGGGCCTGCACTTCCTGATCATCAACGAGAGAGACAAGTTCCATATGCGATTCGTGAAACGTACAGAGCAACTCTGTGCGAATTGAGCCAGCAGAGGGGCTGTGCCCGTTGAGTTGATGAAAATCTTTCGCCAAAGCGACTTTCAAGCCAGGAACCCAATCGTCTCCGATGTGATGCATATAGCCTGCAATGGGGTCTTCGCCAGACCATGAGGACTCGGGTGTCCTGACGAACCAAAGGGCGTCGGAAAAGAGGTCATCGAAAGCGTCCAGTGCTCGCATGTAGTCGCGCTGAACCTGGGCGAGCACCTGGGGGTGAACGGCCAGCAAGTCCGCTTTCGCAAGCACAGCCTTCTTCCGCGCGGCGTTCTGGTTCCTCTTGAAGATCGCAATCTCCTTGTCGAGATCCTCCTCGTCCTCGATGCTCTCCCCTCTGGCGGCGCGAGTGGCTGCCTCGAGGGACCACGCGAGGTTTCGTGCAAAAAAATCGGCGAGCGGGTTCAGGTCACCAGCGTCGGCCTGACGGAGGCTGGCGAGATACTCCTCCTTGTCGTCGATCCGGATGATGATCGGCGGATAGCCCGCCCGCAGGAGTACGAAGTTGGTAAGCAGACGAGCGGTGCGCCCGTTGCCGTCGCCGAAGGGGTGGATGAGGACAAAGCGGTGATGAAGCCGAGTCGCGATCTCCAGTGGGTGCATGTCGGATTTCAGCTCCAGATTGAGCCACTCTATGAACCCGTCCATATGGATCGCGACCTCAGCCGGAGCCGTGTACTCGAAGGTAGAGCCGTCGGGCAGGCGAACGTTGTTCGGCTGCTGCTTGTACTCGCCGGGGAGGATCTGAATGCGTGTCGCCTTTCCGTCGGGGGTGACGGCCTCCTGCCGGAACGGCTCCTTGAGTAGGATCTGATTGAGCCCGCGGACGTCTGCCTCGTTGAGCGGTCGCGTGTCGGCGGCCAGCTCGCGGAGGTGACGAATGGCAACGTCATGTGCCTTCATCTCCTCGACGTCACGGACCGGATGGGTGCCGCTCACCGTACCGTGAACGAGCAGAAGTTCCGTCTCGCCGTAGCTGAGCGTGTTCCCTTCGATTCGGTTCGAATGGTAGTTCCACTCCAGGCTGAACTTTTTCCACAGGCGGGCCTCGTCTTCAGGCGACAGCTCAAGGGCTGCGAAACCGACCTTGGCCGCGGTCAGAGAATCGAGATCGGAGGACATGGAGTTCGATACACTCCAGCGAGCAGGTACGCCAGCGCCGCCCAAGCCACTACGGCAGCGCTGCCGACTTCGGCCCGAGCTTGGACTCGATGCGCTCGTCGGCGGGGATGCCGCATTCAATGGCCTTGAGGTAGTGCTCGCGCGCCTTCTCGAGTCCTTCGTCGCCGTCCAGCAGGTGAATGAGCGAGAGGTTGTAGTGCGCGTCGCCGTAGGTCGGCTGGATGGCGATGGCTTCCTGAAACTCGTCGCGAGCGCGGTCGTAGTCTTCGGTTCGGGCTAGGGCGACCCCCAGATAGAAGCGCGCCTTGGGATTCTTTGGATCGAGACGGGTGCTGCTCTCGAGGTTGAGGCGGGCATCCTGAGCGCGGTTCTGCCACAGGTAGTTGAAGCCAAGGTTGAAGTGCGGGAAGGCGTCGTCGGGGCTTTGGAGGAGGGCTTCCTTCAGACTCTGCTCCGATGCCTCGAATTTTTTCATCCGCATCTGAACGACGCCCAAGTTGGCGAGGACGGCCCCCGCCTTCTTCTCTTCACCGACCTTGAGGTAGCGGGTGAAGAGCAGCTCGGTACGCGCGTAGTCGCCTTCGGCAAAGTGGTTCGCCGCATTGGTAAGCAGTTCGGGCGGAGGCATGGTCGCGATCTGCCCTTCGAAGTTGGTCTTCTCCTCAGCGACGAGCGACATTTCGCCGTTGCCTTGAGCAAGATTGTCCAGTTCGGAGCCGCGGAACAATGCCTTCTCCTCGGCGGTGAGGACGATGCGGTGATCGACGAGATCCTCGAGTTCGACAATGAGATCCTGATTCTCGAGGTCGGACTGGCGAAGCTGCTCGGCGAGAAGGCGACCCCGCTGCTTGCGGGCGGAGAGCTTCTTGATCTGACGGGAGATGACCCCTTTGAGAATGCGGTTTTCCTCGATGAGGAGGGGATCCACCACGGTGCCGCTATCGGTGATGATGGTGCGGCCGGTCTCCCGGAGACGCTGGGAGAGATCCTCGATCCTCGCCTGGTACGCTTCGTTTTCTTCCTGAAGAGTGGAGAGCTGTCGGTTGAGATCGAGGACCTGCTTCTCGAGCGAGGCGATTTTGACGTCCTTGGTCCGGCCTTCCTTCTTGAGAGTAGCGACCTCCTTGAGGGTGTCGGCGAGGCGGGCGCGAAGGCGGCGGTTCTCCTCGGTCAACCGTGCCTCGGTCTCGGTGCTGCCCTTGGAGTCGAGAAGTGCTTCCATCTCGTCTCGCTGCTTGAGAAGTTCCTCCCGCTCCTCTTTGACGTCGGCGAGGATCTTGTCGAGGTCGCTGATCTTGGTGAGGTGTTCGGCACTGCGCTTGCTCGCGGCTTCCACCTCCTGAAGCGCCTTTTCCTCGCGGGCGCGGAGAATGGCGATCTCGTCACGGGTGGTGGCGAGCACCTTGGCCTGCTCGGCATCCTTGGCGCCGAGTTCCTGATCCTTGGCCGAGATGAGCCTTTCAAGAGCGGACTTCTCCTCGGTAATCAGCCGGGCCTGCTCCTTGGTGTCGGCGATCTCCTGAATGGCCAACTGGTAGCGAGACTGGGTCTGCTCCAAGGTCTGGCGGGCCTCGATCGCTTCCCTCTGGGCGGCGAGGATTTTGGCTTCGTACTCGTTTTGCTTCCGCTGAAGGTCTTTGGCGAAATCCGTGAGGTTGCCACCCGACCGGGTGGGTGGCGTGATGGGCGCAAGGCCGCTCCCCTGCGGGGTCGTCTGCAGAGGCGGGAGGATGGGGTTGGCGGCGGCAACCGGAGCGACTCCAGCCGAACTGAGCCTGGCGATGACCGCCGCCATCTCCTTGCGGATCTGCTCGCGCCGGTACTGAATGAGCTGCGGCTCCCACGCGGGCCAGGTACTTGCGACGACGTCGTAGTCACTGCTGGCTCGCACGTACTTCTCGTGAGCTTCGTTGAGCTTGCCGGCCTCTTTCAGCTTCTTGGCTTCACCCCAAGTGCTGTAGGCCTTCAGATAGAGATCGTCGGGACCTGTGCCGCTCGCGCCCTGGGCGGAAAGTGGCCCGGAGATGCCGGCCATTAGGAAGAATCCTAGGGCGACGATCGCCAACGAAGCTGGGAACGGTCGTGTCATGCGCAAGAGAAGTGGCCCATACTAGACCACCCCCCTGATTCTGAACAAGGCGAAAAGGGAAGATTCCGTGAAAGCTCCGGACAAAAATGACGTTGTGGTCACCTCGCGACCGCTGCTATCGCAGGCCCGTAAATCGCTGATAGCGTTCGACAATCTCTGGCTTGCCACTTTTCTCCGCGATCTGCCGATACTGCTCCCAAGCCCCCTCCAGTCGCGGCGCGCGCCTGATGGCTTCTTCACAGGCCTCTGCGGCCTCGGCATGGTTCTTCTGCATGTCGGCCCAGGCGGCTCGGACCATCTCAAAATAGGGGGAACGGGGAAAGCGACGCCGTCCGTCGGCAATGAGCGCACCGGCCGCACCGAGGTTGCCGCGCCCCATCTCGAGCAGGGTCAGCCGGTGAAGCGTCTGGAAGTCGTCGGGCTTGGCGGCGAGCGCTGCGGAAAGGAGCCGGTGAGCGTTGGCAACGTCGCCCGCATGGAGCGCGGCGAGGCCGGTTTCATGGAAAACCTCGGAACATTCCTCCCGAACGAGCGGATGGGTCGGTGACAGGGTCATGGCCGAACGGGCCGCTTCCAGGGCTTCCTCGCGAACTCCCTGCCCCAGAAGTCGGCCGGCTCTCATGGCATCGAGCACTGCGCGGCGCTCTCGGAGCACGCCCGCACTTGCAGCGTCCGGCTGATCGCCCTCGGCGAGGGCGAGGCTCTTCTCCAAAAGGCGGATCTGCAGACCCCGGTTCCTGCGGAAATCGCCTACGAAGACGTGCTTCGGAGCGGAGAATTCCACGCGAGGCCGATTGTCCGTCAGCACGTCGCCCGGCTCGACCCACTCGGAGGCAGGGGTCTGCGCGAAGTCGGCGACCAGGAGACCGAGAACCTTGTCGAGGGTGTCGAAACCCAGTCCACCAAGAGAAGCGGCGACCTCAGGATCACCGAACCGCTCCGCGACCTGGTCCGGCGTGGCGCGCCCGCCACTCTTGAAACCGAGGAGAATGCTGTCCGCTCCCGTGGAGAAGAAGAGACTGTCGGGAAAGACCTCGAGAAACGTGGTGAGCAGGGACTGATAGTCCCGGGGCGACATCTCATACATCGGGATCCACTGGCTCACCACGCCGTCGGGAGCAAGGCGCTCGCGGAGCTGCTGGTAGTGCTCGAGGGTGAACAGTTGCATCGCGCCGGCGACGACCGGCTCGAAGGGATCGCTGGAAATGACGTCGTAGCTGCGTGTCGTGGCATAAAGATGGTTCCGCGCGTCCCCGAAGAGAAGCCGGAGACGGGGCTCCTCGAGGATCCGGTCGTTGTACCCGGAAAATGCGCGGGCGGCCTCGACGGCGGAGGGTTCGAGCTCCACCACGGTGATCCTCTCCGGCTCCGGGTGCGAAGCGAGCGCTCCGGCCGTGGTGCCCGCACCGAGGCCGATGTTGAGTATCTCCTGCGGCGTGCCGGGGTGGAACAGGAGAGGAAGGTGACCGACGAGACGCTGATTGATGAGCCCCCGCATCCCGGTGTCGGCTTCGACTTTGCCGTCCGAGAGATAGTGGAGGTTGCCCCGATGACCCTCGAGAACCGCCGACGTCGAACTGAGGCCCTCGTCGTAGTGCACGAGCCGCGTCGTCTGCATCAGCTGCTCCCAGCTCGAGCCTCCGCTGCCATGGATGCCGGGGGCAAACCAGGAACCAAGAGCGAAGCGCGACGGATCCCAGGGGCGTGCGGCAAAAAGACCGACGAGGGCGGTGATCATGGCGAGCGATGATCCGAGGAAGAAGCGCACGGGCCCGCGGAGGCCAATGAAGGTGATGGCGAGACCGGTGATGACGAGCAGCAAGCCGGCAGCGACGAATCCCTTCTGCAAACCGAGCAGAGGAAGCAGAAGATAGCCACCGGCGATGCCGCCCAGAAGGGCGCCGACGGTGTTGGCAGCGAGGGTCAGGGAGACGGCCCTTGCCGAATCCCGGGAATTTTCAGCAACCAGCCGGGCGGCGACTGGCAGCACCGTGGACAGCAGGAGTGCCGTCGGGAGGATCATCCCGATGGCGGTGCGAATCTGAAGTCGAAGCATCTCCCCCCAAACCATGCCCTGGGACACTGACTCGAGGAATCGGGTGGGCGCCCCGCCGAAGCGCAGGGCCGCGAAATGCAGGGCGAGCCCGGAGAGGGTGAAGAGCAGGGCGAGGGGAAGCCATCGCGAATGGCGTGAGAGGAGCCGTGCCGGCCAGCCGAGGAGGAGTGGACCAAGGCCGACGGCGGCGAGTACCACGGCCAGCACGGTGGCAAGGGCGTACACCGAGGTTCCCGACACGAGTGCGAGAGAGCGGTACCAGAGAATCTGCAGCCACAGGGCCACGAAGCCGGCCAGGGCGGCAAGTACGATGGGAACCCAGGGGGGAGGGGCGGATGCGGAATCATCTGCCCGATCACGGGCTGGGTCGGGGTCGGGGGAGCCGCCCTCCTTCCCGCTGATTATCATGCCGGCGCCTCCGAGGAAAGCCGCGCCGACTCCGAGGACAGCCGCCATGAGCGTGGCGCCCTTCAGTCCGACGTTCGGGACGAGCACGAATCCGGCGAGCACGGCACCCAGGCAGGCGCCGAGAGTGTTGAAACCGTAGAGAAGCCCGCCCTTCCATTCCAGATCTTCGTGATCAATCCGGGCAGCCCGCACCAGAAGAGGAATCGTGGCGCCCATGAGCAGAGTGGGGGGGAGTAGGATGATGCCAGCGATCACCAGTCTCAGCAGGACAGGAACCGACGCCACCTCCGAAGAGGATAGCAGCCGGGCCAGAGGCGGAGCTGCCGAAGAGAGAGCCGGCAGCAGGAGCAGAGAAAGGAGGGCCCAGAGGGCGATTCCGAATTCACACAGGAGATAGCCTTTCCAGGGTCGGCTGTCGGGGCGGAGGAAGCGTCCTGCCAGCCAGGCGCCGGCGCCGAGTCCGGCCATGTAAAGCGAGGCGGTGACGGCGGCGGCCTGATAGGTATGGCCGATCACGAGTTCGAGGCGTCGTGTCCAGACGACTTCGAGCACCAGAGCGGCGGCTCCCGACAGGACGAGGGCGAGGCAGGCCAGAGGCAGGAGGGAGAATCCGGTGATGGAAGCCTTCTGGGAGTGGTCGGACACGGATGGGATTCAAGAGGTCGCGTCGTGCTTCCACAAGAGTTTTCGCACGCCGGGTGCTCCCTTCGCGTGGGTCGGGCGATCCGATGGCAGGTCGCCACGGAAAGGCAGGCATCAAAAAGGCCGATCCGAGGGGATCGACCTTTTTTGCTGAGGAACAGGCTTCCGTGAGAAGCGGGTCCAGCAGGAGCGGCTGTTGGCCTAGCGCTTGGAGAACTGGAAACGCTTGCGGGCGCCGGGCTGGCCGGGCTTCTTGCGCTCCTTCATCCGCGGGTCGCGGCGGAGGAAGCCTCCTGCCTTGAGCACCGGACGAAGCTCTGCGTCGAAATCGACCAGAGCGCGGGCGACACCGAGCTGGATTGCGCCGAGTTGGCCGTTGAGACCGCCACCTCGGGTGGAAACAGTGAGGTCGAACTTCTTCGTCGATTCCACTGTCTCCAGGGGCGCGAGCAGAAGGTTCTGGAGAGAAATGGTCGGGTAGACCTCTTCGAAAGGCCTCTTGTTGATGGTGAACTCACCGGTTCCGGGAGTCATGGTCACGCGCGCGACGGAAGTCTTGCGGCGTCCGGTGGCGGTGAAGCTTTTTGCCTTGGCACTCATGGAGAAGAAAGGGTGGGGATCGGAGGATCAGCGGAGAAACTAGGAGAGTTCGCGGACCTGAGGGTCCTGGGCAGCGTGCTCGTGCTCAGCCCCGGCGTAGACCTTGAGCTTGCTGAAGATCTGACGGCCCAGCGTGTTGTGGGGAATCATGCCGCGGACCGCCTTCTCGACGAGAAGCTCGGGACGGCGGGCGCGAATGCTCTTGGGGGTCTCGCTCTTCAGGCCGCCAACGTATCCGGAGAAACTGGTGTAGACCTTCTCGGTCTCCTTGTTGCCGGTGAGGCGCACCTTGCCCGCATTGATCACGACGACGAAATCGCCGGTGTCCACGTTCGGAGTGAAGATCGGCTTGTCCTTGCCGCGCAGGAGGCGGGCGCACTCGACGGCTACCTCTCCAAGGATTTGATCCTCGGCGTCGATGATCCACCATTTGCGGTCCACTTCGATGGCTTTGGCAGCGTAAGTCTTCATTTTTGGCCTCCCCGGTCGGGGGTGCGGAAGATAGGTTCCGGCCCCTTCCTGTCAAACAAAATAGGTGAAGAGTCTGGACGACACCGCAATTCATGTCCGAGGGTCGGTTTTTCGCCCCCGATCCACCGGCCCTCAACGGCCCCACCATGCCCATGGACCTCTCGAAATTCGCTGTTCACACCTACACGAACAAGCCCTGGAGCATCACGGAATGCATCGAAGGTTACGCCCGCCGCGGCTTCGGAGGGATCTCGATCTGGCGGGAGACGATCGCCGGAGCGGACCTCGCCGCCGTGCGCCGGCACCTTGCCGCAGCAGGGCTCGAGGGCATCTCGCTGGTGCGTGGTGGATTCTTCACAGGCGCCACCCGGGAGGAGCGGGACCGGGCGCTTGTGGAAAACCGGAGCGCGATCCGCGAGGCGGAAGCCCTCGGCCTTCCCTCGGTCGTCCTCGTCTGCGGCGCCACGCCGGCGCAGTCGCCTCTGGAGAACCGGAAGCAGATTCTGGAAGGCATCGCCGCGATCGCCGACGAAGCCCGGCAGTCCGGCGTGCGGCTTCTGGTCGAGCCGCTCCATCCGATGTACGCCGGCAACCGGTCCGCCATTGCCTCGCTCCGCGACGCCAATGATCTCTGCGGAGAATTGAACCATGAAGCCGTAGGCATCGCCCTCGACGTCTTCCATGTCTGGTGGGAGATGGACCTCGCCGAACAGGTCGCCCGCGCGGCCCAAGGCGGCTGGCTCGACGCCTATCACGTCTGCGACTTCAAACCGGACATGGCGGATCTCCTGCTCGACCGCGGACTGCCGGGGGAAGGATGCGCCGCTTTGCGCGAAATTGATCAGCTCGTGCTGGAGGCAGGCTTTTCCGGCTTCCGCGAAGTCGAGATCTTCTCGTCGAAATGGTGGGCTCGAGATCAGAACGAGTTTCTGGATGCGATCGTCGACTCCTGCCAGGCGCTCTACGGAGATGAGCCCTCCTCCTGAGCGCATGACTCTCACACGAGGTTCTGCCGTGGAAGAAAGACCGATCCCGTTCGTTTTCTTTGCGGGCTTGCCACTAGGGCAGATCTGTTGAATCCGTCCTCCCTCCGCTCTTTCCAAAACCACCACCACCCATGGCACGACTGATCTTTAAGCTGAACGACGGCGAGGAACTGATTTACGACCTCGAAGAGAAGCGTGCCATCATCGGCCGCGGCCCCAAGAGCGACATTCCTTTGCCCGACGAGTCCGTCTCCACCCGTCACGCGATGCTCGACGAGATCGACGGAGTGTTCACGATCACCGACCTTCATTCCACCAATGGAACGGAGGTCAACGGCAAGACCGTGGTGGAGAGCAAGCTCAAGCACGGTGATCATCTCGTCGTGGGAGAGATCGACTGCATGTTCCAGGGCGACGAGAGCCGTCCCGTGGATTTCGAAGGCATCGATCTTCAGATCGAGAAGAAGCGACGCAAGGCCGAGGCGAAGCGGAAAGAGGATGGGAAAGAGGAAGGGAAAGCCGCGCGAAACAGGGAAGAGGATGACCAACGCGACTGGGACGAAGACGACTCCAGGGGGGAAGACCGTTCCCGGGACCGCAGTGATGAACGGTCTGCGGGCCCCGACTCGAAATGGGATGACGACGAAGATGAGGATGGCGACCGTTCTTCCGACCGAAAATCAACAGGCCGAGGCCAGACACGAGACCGAAGTGATCGAAACAGAAAGCGTGACCGTGACCGAGACCGTGACCGAGACGGAGACGGAGACGACGAACGCCGCTTGAGCGGTGCCTCCGGTCGCGCGGCAGCGGTCAGTGCCAAGGCTCGGAGCCAGCGCCGCGTCGCCGAACTCAAGCGAGGCGGACCGAGTTCTGGGGGCGGCACTCAGGCGGACGGCCTTGTCTGGCTGATCTGGGGCGTTCTCCTTGCGGTGCTCGGTGCCTTCATCGGCCTGAGCATGAAACACCACAGCGTCACGGGCCGATGGAACTTCATGGGCGATTTTGTCGATCGCATGAGCGACATGCAGGCACCCGTGGAACCGGGTGCCAAGGAAGAATCGGAGGAAACCTCCTCCGACAAGGGCGAGATAGAGTAGCCTCCGGCCTAGTTGAGTGCCCTGAACTTGGAGCGAGCGCGTCCCTGACCTTGCGGCGGGACGTTTCCCCTCTACTCTTGCCGACATGAGCGACCACTTTGCCGACTACGCCTGCCCTGACGCCCTCGTGGATGGAGCGTGGCTTGCCGATCACCTCGACGATCCGAAGGTGCGCATCGTCGAGAGCAACGAAGACGTCCTGCTTTACGACACCGGCCACATCCCCGGAGCCGTCCACATCGACTGGCGCCGGGATCTCAATGATCAGACGATCCGCGACTACGTCGACTGCGCCGGATTTGCCGCTCTCTGCGAGCGCAATGGCATCGCCCCCGACACCACCGTGGTGTTCTACGGCGACAAGTCGAACTGGTGGTCCTGCTACGCCTTCTGGGTCTTCCAGCTGTTCGGCCACAAGAACGCCAAGGTCCTCGACGGCGGACGCGACAAGTGGGAAGCCGACGGGCGCGAGATGACGCGGGATAAGCCCAGCTTCGAAACCACCAGCTACCCGGTTCCGCCGGCTCGTCTCGATTCCGAAATCCGTGCCTACCAGCACGAAACCCTCGCCCACATGAAGGCCGGCCTGCCGATGGTCGACGTTCGGTCCCCCGGCGAATTTTCCGGTGAGGTCACCCACATGCCGGAGTACCCGCAGGAGGGCGTCCTCCGAGGTGGCCACATTCCCGGCGCCAAGAGCTGCCCCTGGTCCACCGCCGCCAACGAAGACGGCACTTTCAAGACCGCCGCCGAACTCCGCGCGATCTACACCGAAGGTCTGGCCCTCGGCGAGAGCGACGACATCATCGCCTACTGCCGCATTGGCGAGCGTTCCAGTCACACTTGGTTCGTGCTCAAGTATCTCCTCGGCTACCCCAAGGTCCGCAACTACGACGGCAGCTGGACCGAGTGGGGCAACATGGTCGGCTCCCCGATCGAGCGCTCTTCGTAGCTTCGTGGCCCTTGCCGCGTAGTTGCTTTGGAACGCGGCGATCGAGACCCGTGGCAAAGTGCTTCCGATGAACAATCGGCGCCTGCTGGAAATGCCACTTGTCCGCACGCTCCGTGAATCAAATTCACGGTCTTCCATCTCGCCCTCGCAGCTGCTGTTCTGATCGCAGTCCAAGGGCGTGCTCAGGGCGAGGCTACCGCCGTTGACTCGGCAGTTCTCGGAGGTGCCCACTCCGTGCCGGTGGGCACGGTTCTTCGATACAAATCCACGCTCGATATGAATGCGAAGGTGGAGATACAGGGCTTGATCGCCTCGACCACCAGCGGGTGGCGCAGGGGGAGCCAGCTGGACAGGACCAGCGTGGTATCCGCCAGCGCCGCCGTCGCGGTCAACGGTCGTCACAAAGAGGTGAGCAGGAAAGTTTCGTACTCTGAAACCCATGTCACGGTGGCGGGCGGGATCTGAGGCGCTGAGACCACGGGCAACGGTTTCGCTTCGAACCGGACGGCGACCTCGCGGACGGGAGGCCCCGGCTTCGAAGCGATGTTTTCCTCCTCGGTGACCGGACGGCCTAGCAAGGCCCACAGGAGTCCGTAAAAGAGACGCCAGTGACGAGGAGAATATGCTTCCAGCCCATGACCATGGCCTACCACTATCCCGAGCTGTTTTCGATGAACCCTTTGTAAAGAGCTCTGGCACAGCAGAGGGAGCGCAACAAGATGTCCAGTGGCAATGGCGCTTGGTTAAGCCAGAAATGGCCTTTTTCCAGGAAGGCGGGTCGAGGATTTCGCGACCGTGGTAGGGCGTGGGCCTCCGGACCCGCCGAAGGGAGCGCCCAGCGACCGCCTCGCGCTGCCTGCTGCCACGACGGCGGGTCGGGGACGCCCCCGCCCTACCTTTTCCCTTGGTTCGGGTTCCCGCTCTGGCCGGAATTCCCCGAGAAGTCCCCTTAAACAAGTGCCATTGGTCCCAGAGGTCTGTCTCGTTAGGATCGTCGGGTACCGATCCTTTTACCCTAGATTGCGTGCCTTGGGGTAGGGACGAGGGTCCCTCCTCGTCCGGGGAGGAGCGAAGCGACGGACCGCCCGCGCCATCAGGCAGCCCGCAGAGTGGGTCGATGCGTGGGCACGGAGAGGACCGGCTGGTCGAAGCGGTCCGCCGACGGTCGCCTTGGGCTCCCTGCGGAGGCGCAGGGACGCACCTGCCCACCTTTTGTCACCGACTCGTAACCCGATACCGTCCATTCGACTGACACGGCCCACTAGCCCTCCAGCAACTCGCGAACGGCGGCAACCAGACCGGGGATGTTGTGCTCCTTGGCCTCGATGTCGACGGTCATCCCGTGGGAGCGGACCGCCTCCGAAGTGACGGGCCCAATGCTCGCGATGCGGACGTCCTCGGTAAGCGGGATGCCCATGTCCATGAAGTGATCGACCGTCGATGCACTCGTGAAGGTGATCACGTCCGCCCCTTCGTCCTCGAGAATCCGGGCCGCTCCCGTGACGTCGCTGGTCTCCGGCACCGTGCGGTAGACGATGGCTTCGTCGAGGATGGCGCCTTCTCGCTGGAAGAACTCTGCGAGCTCGGGCCGGGCTTCCTCGGCGCGCACCCAGAGGATGCGCAGATGCTCGACGCTGGTCTCTTTCTGGAAGGCTTCGATGAGTCCCTCGGCAACGAAGTTCCCCGCCGGAAGCAGGTCGGTTGCGAAACGGTACTCGAGCAGCTTCTTCGCCGTGCCCGGGCCGACTGCGGCAATGCGGGTGCCGCCAATCGAACGCGCGTCGCTGAATACCTCGTAGAACTTGTCAAAGTAGTGCTCCACTCCGTTCGGGCTCGTGAACACGATCCAGTCATAATGATGGGCGTCCTCGACGGCGGCACGCAGCGCAGGCTGATCCTTCGCAGGCTCGATCCGAATCGTTGGCAGCTCGAGAGCGTCGGCCCCGAGTTGCCGAAGCTGCACACTGAGCGCCCCGGCCTGTTTGCGCGTCCGGGTCACGACGACGCGCTTTCCAAACAGAGGCCGGTTGTCGAACCAGCGAAGCTCGTCCCGAAGACTCACGACGTGCCCGATCACGCAGACGGCGGGCGACTTGAACCCAGCCTTTTCGACGACGTCGGCGATCGTGGAAATCGTGCCGGTGACGGTTTCCTGCCGGCCCGTGGTCGCCCAGCGGACGAGTGCGACAGGCAGATCGGGTGAGGCGCCGTGCTGCGCAAGTTCGCCAGTGATGATGCGCAGCCGACTCACGCCCATCAGCATTACCAGCGTGCCTTTGCCGCTGGCGAGACGCGGGTAGTCGATCGAGCTCTCCTCCTTGGTGGGGTCCTCGTGACCGGTGAAGATCGTCAGCTCGGTGTTGCAGCTGCGGTGGGTCACCGGAATGCCGGCGTAGATCGGCCCCGCAATCGACGAGCTGATCCCCGGCACGATCTCAAAGGAGATGCCCGCTTTCTGCAGTTCCTGCGCCTCTTCACCGCCGCGCCCGAAGATCATCGGGTCGCCGCCCTTGAGGCGCACCACGGTCTTGCCCTCGATGCACTTCTTCACCAGCAGAGCATTGGTCTCGTCCTGCGTGAGCTTGTGCTTCTTGGCCCTCTTGCCGGCGTTGATGCGTTCGCAGTCTGCCGGGGCCAGCTGGAGCAGTTCGGGATTGGCGAGCGCGTCGTAGACAAGCACCTCGGCTTTGCGCAGGCACTCCGCACCCTTGACGGTGAGGAGTCCGGGGTCGCCGGGGCCGGCCCCCACGAGATAGCAGGTTCCGGGAAGAATGGTCTGGTGCTTGGAGTCGCTCATGCGGTCAGGAAGAGGAGGCGTTGACCTCTTCGTAGAGTCGGGAGGCCAGTGCCAGCGAATCCTCGGCCGTAGGCGCCGAACTGCCGTCCGCCTCGATCGGCTCAGCGGTCGGGTCATCCTCCGAGTACACGCGCACCTTCATGTGAAAGGCATCGGCGGCGAGTTCGGTGTGCGCGGCGACGGGAGTATGGCAGCCTGCCTTCATCAGGTCGAGGAAACGCCGCTCGGCCGACACGCGAAGCCGGCAGGCGGGGTCGTCGATTCCCGCCAGGATCCCGCGAGCCCGGTCGTCCCCCTCGCGGATCTCAATCCCGACCGCTCCCTGGCTGAAGGCGGGCATGAACAGATTGGCGCGGAGAACGACACACTGGGCGGTTGCGAAGTCGAACGTCACCTTGCCGGAGGACGGGTCCTGTCCGAGACGCTCGAGACCTGCCCGGGCGAGCAGGATGGCATCGAGTCCCTCGTCTGGATCCAGCAGTTTCCTCACGCGAGTAGGGACGTTGCCCCGCATGTCGAGGGTCTGCAGACCAGGGTGCAGATGCTGGACCTGGCGAACCCGACGAACGCTCCCCGTGCCGACGACGGCGCCTTCGGGAAGATCATGGAGTCCGCGAAGCTCTTCGATCGGAGACCGCACGAGGAGCACTTCCTCGATCGGCGCCCTTGGCAGATAGGCAGCTAGTGCAAAGCCCTCGGGGAGCACGGTGGGGACGTCCTTCAGACTGTGCACCGCGCAGTCGATCCGCCCGTGGGCGAGGGCGATCTCCAGTTCCTTGGTGAAGATCCCCTTGTCGAGAACGGGATCGGCGCCCGTCGTGAACTCGGCCAGAGGAATGTCGGGCCGAAGATCACCCGACGAATGAATGATCTGCCGTTCCAGTTCGAGCTCGGGGTGAGCGGCGCGGAGCGCGGCTTCGGTGAGAGTGGCCTGGGCGAGGGCAAGATCGCTCCCTCGCGTTCCGATGACAAAAGGTTTCAAGAGGCGTCGGCGAGTCGGGGGCTGCTTTGGTGGCGACCGAGTTCCTCCATGGATTCAAGGATGACCTGCCGGTCCATTTCGTGCACCTCGAGCTTGGTGCCGATCGTCGGAACAAGAGTGACGTTGAGTTCCCCGCCGAGGTGCTCGCGGAACTCCTCGAGCCCCTCGAGTATGACTGGTTCGCCGCTATCTGTCTCCTCCACGAGTTCGGCGGCGTAGGTGGGAAATCCGATGCCTCGAATCAGCGAGAGAATCCGCTCGCAGGTCGCTTCGTCGAGCAGTCCGATGCGTCGCGAGTAGACGAGGTCGAGCGCGATCCCGATGGCGACGGCATCCCCGTGGCCGATGCGGAAGTCCGACACCTGCTCCAGCTTGTGAGCAGCCCAGTGTCCGAAGTCGAGGGGCCGGGCCGAGCCGTGCTCGAAGGGGTCGCCACCCGAAGCGATGTGCTCGACGTGCACCTCGGCGCTCCGCTCGACCACCTGCTCGAGGATTCCCTGTTCGAGTTTGGCCAGGCCGTCGGCGTTCGATTCGATGAACTCGTAAAACGTCGCGTCCCGAACGAGCGCCACCTTGATGGCCTCGATGATTCCAGCCCGTCGCGCGGGCTGGGGCAGGCGGTCGAGAAAGGCGAAGTCGCTGACCACGGCGAAAGGCACGGTGAAGGTGCCGACCCAGTTCTTTTTGCCGCCCCAGTTGACCCCGTTCTTCACCCCGACCCCGCCGTCGCCCTGGCTCAGGGTCGTGGTCGGAAAGCGCACGTGACGGATGCCGCGATGCGCCGTGGAGGCTGCGAAGGAGACGAGGTCGAGGATCGCGCCGCCGCCGATGGCGAAGACGTAGGAATGGCGGTCGAGCGCGGCCTCGTCAATTGCGCTCCAGATCTTCTCGACGAGGGCGAAGTCGTTCTTGGCCGCCTCGCCGCCGGGTAGGATCAGCACCTCCCCGCCGAGGGCGAGTCCGGTCTCTGCCTTGAGAAACTCGGCGATCTGCGTAGTCAGTTCGGGATAGGCGGCAGCCACGGCGCTGTCGAGACAGACCAGCACTTTTCCAGAGTCGTCACCAAGCAGGGAGGGCAGCGTCGCGTTGCCACGCGCAAAGACGTCTCTGGTGAAGAGGACGCGGTGCTGGAAGGTGACGGTGATCGGCCGCTCGGGCATGGATTCGGGGTAAGTGGCTCCCTTCAAGTCGCCGCCACCCATCGCTGCCAGAGGAGCAGGACGGGCGTCAGCAGAACGAAAAGAAGCGCAAGATAGGGCTCGCGAGTGGCCACGGCAAGTGCATCCACCAAGGCAAGGCCCGCGAGTAGGGAACCGATACGCTTCGGGAAGGGGAGGGTCTTTCCAAAAACGACTGGAAGCAGCCAGGCGAGCGCCGCGATGAGAACGAGAATCGGAGTGATGACCGCCGCACCGCGAAGTGGTGGAAGCTCGGAAATCGTGAGCGCAAGAGGAGCGGCGAGGAGGAAAGTGCCGAAGGTCGACCAGCGTCGGTCGCCACCGTTTTCGCCGCGGGCGAGGAGCGTGAGGCCGATCACGTAGCTGCCGAGGCAGAGGGCGCGGAGAAGCGTCGTCTGAGAGATTTCGGAGGCGACCACGCTGGCCGCACTGAGAAGGAGAAAGACCCGGCAGCCCGCCATGAAGATCACGCTGCCCGCCCAGGGCTTGTGGTAGAGATCGTAGATCACCAGGGAGGCAGCGAGCAGACCGACCCAGAGCGGCTTGGCTCCGCCGAGGGAAATCATCAGGACGCTGCCGAGAAGGAGCGCGGCGCCCGAGAGAAGCCACACCGCGAGGGCGGAAACGTCGCCGCGCGGGATGGGCCGGTCTTTGCCGTGCTCGCGATCCCAGCGCGCATCGGCGGCATCGTTGAGCGCCATGCCCGCGAAGTAGACGAGGCTGCCGCCGGCGCACAGCCAGAACAGCCGGAAGTCGTAGCCTGACCCGAGAGCGACGCCGCCCCCGCCCAACACCCAGCCGGCCGCGAGGTTCGTCCAAACGGTGGGCAGATTGCTGATCCGGCCGAGTTCGGCCAGGGTCTTGAGGAGACGAGGCATCAGGAATTTAGACGACTGGGAGGGGGCGGATCATAGATAGTAAAAAGCCCCCCTTCATGATGAAGGAGGGCCTTTCGTGCTCGAGGGGGGACTCGAACCCCCACGGATTGCTCCACATGATCCTTAGTCATGCGCGTCTACCAGTTCCGCCACCCGAGCAGGTGCTTTTGAAGCGGCCTCTTTCCTAGCCTTGGGTTTTCGACCGTGCAAACGGATTTGTTCAGGGAAAGACGAGAAGTGCAGGCCGACCGCCTGACCCTACGAAAGCAGGTCCAGCTCGATCAGAGCGGCCTCCAGTTCCGCCTGTGGTTCCTCCTCCATTTCTACCAGCGGCAGCCGTAGTCCCGGCTCGATGAAGCCCGCCATTCCGAGCGCCGTCTTGATGGGGACGGGGTTCACAGCGGTCTTGAGAAAGGCGGAAAAGAGCGGGTAGTAGCGGTCGTGGATTTTCTGGGCCGTAGCCCAATCTCCATCGAGGCCAGCCTTCACCAGGCCGGTCATGACCTCGGGGATCAGGTTCGAGGCGACACTCACCAGGCCGCTCGCACCCGAAAGCATGAACGGCATCGTCAGAGAATCGTCGCCCGAAAGAATTTCAAACCCATCCGGTGCAGCCGCGCGAATCTGACTGATCCGCTCGACGTTGCCTCCCGCTTCCTTCACGGCCGTGACATTGGGGCATTCTTCCGCAAGGCGGGCGATCGTGTCGACCGCGATCTCGACCACGCAGCGCCCCGGGATGCTGTAGAGCATCAGCGGAAGCTCTGTCTCCGAGGCGATCGCCTTGAAGTGCTGGTAGAGCCCTTCCTGCGAGGGCTTGTTGTAGTAGGGGCAGACCTGGAGCGAGGCACTCGCCCCGGCCTTCTCGGCAGCTTGAGTGAGGCGGACCGCTTCGCGGGTGGAATTGGATCCCGTCCCCGCGATGACCAGTCCGCGTCCCGCCGCCGCCTCAATCGTCAGGGCGACCAGTTCCTCGTGCTCGGGATGCGAAAGGGTCGGCGACTCGCCCGTGGTTCCGGCCGGCACGACCCCGCTGACGCCGCCTTCGAACTGGCGGTCGATGAGTGCCCGCAGCGCGGAGACGTCGATCTCGTCGTTCTTGAACGGCGTAACGATGGCGGTGTGGACTCCAGCAAAGGTCATGGCGTGGTCAGTCGGACGTGAAGAGAGGGCATCATGCAAGTTCGATGATGCCCTCGTAGACAAAATCAGCAGGCCCCGTCAGGTAGACCTCGCGGTAGTCGGCGCCGTCCTGAGTGAAGGAAACCTCGAGCTGATCCCCGCCCGCGACGTGGACCGCGACCGTCGAGTCGCAACCGGTGAGCGCGTGATGCACGAGGGCGGCGGCCGCCATTCCCGTGCCGCAGGCGAGAGTCTCGCCCTCGACTCCGCGCTCATAGGTGCGAAGTCGGATTTCGCCGGGCTCGACGACGGAAAAGACGTTGGCGTTGGTTCCGGCCGGCGCGAACTCATCGTGATATCGGAGCGCGCTCCCGAAGGCGACGACTTCCGCTTCGGAAAGAGCGGTGACGTCGGGGACCTCGATGAGCGCGTGAGGCACGCCGGTGTTCACCGAGTGAACGGATCGGGTTTCGCCGAGAATCTCGAGCTCCTCGGAGAGCTTGAAGTCGAAGGGATCGCTCAGGCCGACCCGCACGTTCCGCTCGCAGGGGAACTCGGCCGAGACATGCCCCGCCATGGTTTCGAAGACGATCCTGTCGCTGCGGGAAGTGAGGCGCCGGTAGTAGTTGCCGAAGCAGCGCGCCCCGTTGCCGCACATCTCCGCCTCGCCGCCGTCGGCGTTGTAGTACCGCATCCGGACGTCGGCTCCCGAACCTTCCGCCGGTTCGACCGCGAGCAGTCCATCGGCCCCAACGCCGCGGTGGCGATCACAGAGACCGGCGATCTCTCTCCGTGTGAGGGAGCGGGTTCCGTCGAGGTTGTCGAGCACGACGAAGTCGTTGCCCGCGCCGTTCATTTTGGTGAAGGGAAGTGTGCGTGCCATGGTTCGATTGTCTTGGGAAGCCGGGCGCGGAGATTCGTCGTAGGCGGCGCCGAGGTCAAGCGCCTGACAATGAGCGGCTTGCATTCCTAACGTTGGCATGCCAAATGCGTAGAGGCATAGACTGCTGAACAACAAAACAATCACATCATGGCTACCAAGAAGACTCCAAAAAAGAAGACTGCCCCGAAGAAGAAGGCCGCGCCGAAGAAGAAGGCCGCGCCAAAGAAGAAGACTGCCCCGAAGAAGAAGGCCGCACCGAAGAAAAAGACCGCGCCAAAGAAGAAGGCCGCACCGAAGAAGAAGGCCGCGCCGAAGAGAAAAACGGCGGCGAGAAGAAAGTCCAAGCTCTCTCCCGAGCAACGCTATCTGCACACGCAGGAAGCCGCCTACTATCTCGCGAAGGCCGATGATTTTGCGGGCGATCCCTGCGACTACTGGAACGCCGCCGAGGCACAGGTTGGATAAAGGCAGGAGTCTCGCATCGGCGGGGTGAAAATAACCGAGACGGTGACGGCTGACCGGCCAGCCCTCTTCCCGGCTTCGAAGTGAGCCGACGATTGGGGCGGGCCGCGAAACCGTGGGGACACGGTTCCCTTTAGCCGAATGGAACGGTGGATCCGTCTTCCCTTGAGCCGTCGGCTTTGCTAGCCTGCCGCATGGCAACTCGTCGCAAGGCACTCTGGACCTCGACCGCAGGAGCGGCGCTTACGCTTCTCCCCTCGGGGACGCTGTTCGGCCAGAAGAGTCCGAACCAGCGCCTCCGAATCGCCGTGATGGGCCTCTCCCGCGGCATGGCCCATGTCAGGTCGTGGCAGAAAGTGCCCAATGTCGAGGTGGCGGCCATTTGCGACGTCGACGAGAAACGCGCGGCGAAGGGTCTCGAGGAGGTCGCCAAAAATGGTGGGCAGGCCAAGGCGGAAGGAGACCTGCGCAAGATCCTTGCCGACCCGGACATCGACGTCCTCTCCATTGCGGCGCCCAACCACTGGCATGCGCCCGCTACCCTGATGGCGCTGGCCGCAGGAAAGCACGTCTACGTCGAGAAGCCCGGCTCCCACAATGCGGCCGAAGCGGTTCAGGTCGCACGGCGTACGGAAGAGACCGGTCTCAAGGTGCAACTCGGAACCCAGCGTAGAAGCCTCCCCGCTTATGCCGAGGCCGTGGCCAGACTGCGGGAGGGAGTCATCGGAGAGGTTCGCACCGCTCGATGCTGGTACGCCAACGCGCGAGGATCCATCGGCACCGGGCAACCCGCCGCCGTTCCTCCCGGTCTCGACTACGAACTCTGGCAGGGCCCAGCTCCGCGCCGCGACTTCAAGGACAATCTCATCCATTACAACTGGCACTGGCATTGGCACTGGGGCGGCGGCGAGCTCGCCAACAACGGAGTCCATGCGCTCGACATCGCCCGCTGGGGTCTCGGCGTCGATCTGCCCGATCGCGTCGTCTGCCAGGGCGGGCGCTATCATTTCGAGGACGACCAGGAGACCCCCGACACCATCATGGCAATGTACGATTTCGGGGGCAACAAGACGATCTCGTGGGAGGGTAGCTCCTGTCATCCGAGAAAAGCCGAGCCTCTGCCTTTCGTAAAATTCTACGGCGACAAGGGAAGCCTGTCCCTGTCGACTCGATCCAAGTTCAGCATCTACGACAACGCCGGCCAGGAGATCGGCAAGGCCGAGGATGAACACTGGTCGGACGTTCCGCATTTCCAAAATCTCGCCGACGCGATCCGCGACGGGGTGGCGCTCACCGCCGACGTCCGCGACTCCAACCACGCAGCCACACTCTGTCACCTCGGGAATATGGCGTACCGGGCCGGTGGTGCGCTTGACTACGACCCCAAGACAGCCTCCCTGAAAGCGAATCCAGCCGCCGAGCAGCTTTGGGGTCGAGAGTACGCGAAGGGCTGGGGAATCGGAAGTAGCGAAAGGTAAGGACGGGGCCCGCCCGACTAGCTCTCCGCGTGGCAACGTGTTCCGCGCGCTGCCCCGATGAAAGCCTTTCATCGAGATCATGAAGGCATTTCACCCATTTTTTATTGACGTTCATTCGATGTAACTGCTACTTACGCAGATGCATAGGCGGGGTCCTTGGGGGGTTTGGTCGATGCGAACCACACGATCATGATGAACAACAAACATACGACGGAGGAGGGGCAGTCCCAGAGGACTACAGCAGCAAACAGGAATCCTGGGGGAACAGCAGGTGAAGTCCATGCCTCGACAGAGGGGCTGGACTCAAGCAGGCTTTTCGGCAGCGCTCAGTTGGAAAAAGTCGGCGGGCGCATGGAAAACATGGCCGAACTTCATTCGAAAATTGGCGACGATGGCGAGTTCGGCGGCGACGTCCGCTAGCTTCTGAATCGTCGATTCTACCCGCCCGTTTTGGGAGGGGCAGACCTCTCGAGCGTCCGTCGGCGGGCTGCGGCGTGTCCGATTGATTTGGCAGCGGTGACCCGACGCCGAATGCAGCTCTATACCTATCCGGGCTCGATTGACGAGCACGCAGCCGCCGTTAGAAATTCGCTGGCTGATTCACTCGACTATGTGGCTGGCTTCATGCGTCGGCAGCATGGAGTGATCGGCGTGCCGGATCTCGAGTCGACGCTGGCGACCCTGCGTTCGCGCAATGTCCACCCTCGCGCTTTTGCGCGCTATCTGAGCTTGGTGGACGAGGTCGAGTCGGAGGACTGGCCGGCGGCCGTGAGCCGCCTCGGGCAGCTGGCCGATCTGATCGGAGACGAGCCGGCTTTCGAGGTGCTCCCATACTCGCAGGAAGTCCTGGGTGAAGACTACCAGCGGTTCGCCGAGATTCTGTTTCCCGCCGACTTCGGTCCCCAGCCCATCGTCGAGCCAGGCGAGACGGTGCGTCGGGACGCGACCCGCCACCTGAAACAGGCCCTGACAGTGATCGAAGCGGCGATGCCGAATCTGGCCGAGGAAATTCGGGCCATGTGGTCCCGTGTCTATGTGGGTGCCGCCAATCCGGACGAAGGCGTCCGCGGCTACGGAGGGGTCACCTCTTTTCTGCTGTGGGGGGCCAGCTTCATGAACCCGGCCGTGTACCACTCCACCTGCAAGGCGGCCATCTACTATGCTCACGAGGCCACGCACGGGCTGCTTTTCGCCCTGTCCTGCAACGAACCGCTGGTGCGCAACGACCTTGCAGAACGCTATCCCTCGCCGCTGCGCAAGGAACGCCGGCCGATGGACGGAATCTATCACGCGACCCTGGTCTGCGCGCGCATTGTCGACCTCTGCCAGAATCTGCTCGACGCTGGCTTGGTGCACGAACTTGATACGGAAGATCAGGCCGTCCTGGAGATGCGAGACGGCATGGTGGGCAAGTTTCTCGATGGTGCGACAACGGTGGAGAAGCATGGCGTTCTGAGTCCTTTGGCCAGCGACCTTCTCCGGCAGGCCCAAAGCCGCTGCAACGCACTGGCGTGAAGGCGGAACTGGTAGGGGCGTCGGTCCTTGATCCGCCACCACAATTCCGCACGCTCAGGCGACGTCTCGGCGAGGCCGTCGGGAAGTACCCCTTCGCCACCTACGTGGAAGCTCGCGCCAATGGCGAAATCGTCCATCAGCCTGTCGCCTCGATTGCCAGGCAGGCAAGGCTACTTCTGCGGCCGCTGTCGGGACAGGAGTTCACCAGGCGCACTCTGGTCTTCTGCAGTGACTCCGTTCTGCCCCTGCTCGCCGGCGCCTGGGCCACCGTCGACCTCGATCGCTCGTGCACCCTCTGGCAGGTCCAGAAGGGCAATCGTCTGACCCGCGACTTCGAAGCCCGCTGGCAGCGGCTGCAGCGCCAGCTGGGGGATCCGGTTCTGGTGACCCATTCCCGGTTCCTGCCTTTTTTCGGTCCACTGGAGAGCCGCGACGTGGTGGTGGTGGACCGGATCCCTCAGACCGATCCTGCACCCTGGAACGAGAGCGGCGGAGCCGAGTCCAAGGGCGTGTTCTACATTCCAACATCGGGGACTACCGGACCGCCGAAGCTTGCCGCCGTGACGTTTCGCACTCAGGAGGAACGAATCATCTGCGGGGGAGACCGGCTCTCGACCACGACGGTCGTCAGTCCTCTGACCTTCGACAACATTTCGGCACTGAGCTATCTGATCCCGAATCCTAGACTGACGGTGTTCGCCAGCCCTGACCTGCTGGCGGCGAACCCCCTGGCTCTGCTTGAACTCGCCGACCGCTATCGAGCCGCGGCGATCGGCATGTCCTGCTCACTGGCGGGTCGGATCCTGGAAGCGCTGCGGAGAGGTGGGGGAGCCTACGATCTGCAGGCGCTCCGCAGGGTCGGGTTTGGGCTGGAAAACGTGGTCGGCGAAGTGGTCGTCGCACTGCTGCAGAAGCTGGAGCCGTTCACCTCGGCGCCGCTGGTCGCGGGGGTAACCTACGGACTCACGGAGACGGGACGCCTTGCCTGCTCCACCAGCCTCGGTCTCGCGCAGCTCGGCGAACTGAACAAAGCCAGCGACATCCTGCCGGCGACGATGGCGTCGGGAGGCAAGCGGCTGCGCGTGCTGGGTCCGGATGGCACGCTGGCTGCGGTGGGGCAATCGGGCAGGATCCATGCAAGTGCCGAACTGGCAATGCTCTCGGGCTACCTCGACGAGGACGGGCAGTTTGAAGGTCTCGCAATCGACGAGCAGGGATGGTTCGACACGGGCGACATCGGAGTGATCGACCCCGATGGACTTCGGATCACGGGCCGGGCCAAGTCTGTCCTGGTCGTTGGCGGGCGGAATCTCTCGCTTGAGTACCTGGAGCGTACGCTGCGCGAGGATGGTGGCGTCCACGCCGATGAGGTCGCCGCCCTCGCCCGCTCGGCGCCGACGGGACTCGAGGAACTTGTGGTGTGCTTTCGCCCCACGGCTGATATGGCATCTCCCGAGGCGGTGATCCAGACCAGGCGCGTCATCCAGCGGATCTGCGCGGCCGAGTTCGGCATCCAGCCAGCGGAGGTGGTCATGATGGAGGAACTGCCGCGTACCACCACCGGCAAGATTGCCCGTGGCGCCCTGCTCGATCTGGTGAAGGGTTCACCAGCCAAGTCTCTTCCTGCAAATCCAGCCTCCGACGCCGAGGCGGGGGTGATGG
>ENA-ORXT01001036-ORXT01001036.1-marine-metagenome-genome-assembly--contig:-NODE-1036-length-39556-cov-151.172294_pt1 | contig 39556 bp, 33 predicted proteins | sample MGYA00237868_ERZ511482 | MGnify/ENA metagenome assembly ERZ511482 | reverse complement strand
CTATATTTCCTTTTCCCGATTTAAAAAGGCTCCTTTCCATTCTCTACAAGTAACCAGCAATTTATAAAGTCTATCTTATTGTAAAATAGCATTATAGAATATTGAAGTCTTTCCTCTGAATAATGCTGTAAGCTCAACTTTGAATTCCTTATATTTTTCAAGGCTTACGACATTAATCCATCGAGATGCTGAATTATATGCATGATTAAAATGATTTATTATCTGCAGTTTTAAGTCATTAGATTTAATATTATCAAATCCACTTGATTTCAAAGATTCAACAGCGGAGGAAACCAATCAGTATTTAAACAATAAGATTATCCAAGCTTATTAATTCTTAAGATCTAATTTCTTTAGATCTTCATCCATCAATCTGTTTAGAGGATCAATCAAAGCTTTCAATTCTGAAGACAATTCTTCGAAAACTTGGTATGCTCCAGCTGTTGGTTTCGCATCTCCATTTTCTAAACTTCTTCTTAAAGACGCCAATTTGTTATTTAACATAATAGGGAAATTTAGTGGATCCTGTCCGCTTTGATTTTGGACCTGATATAAGAGCTTTTCTATGTCTGTGATTTTTTTGATAAAAGTTTCTGCTGCGGACTTCTTGCCTTCGTTTCTTGCCATTTTTAATTTGTCCTCGACTTGGGCTCTGACATTTCTAATCTCTATGACTGCTTCATTAGCTTCAGATGTCTTATCTCTTATTTTCATTGCTAGCTCAAATTGTTCTTGCAGATCGGCTTCTGTGATTCCTTTATAATTGGGATTCATTAATATTTTAAATGGATAGCTCTTAGTGTAATCTCCTACTTTCATTCTGATCGTGTAGTCACCCAGAGGTGCTTTCGGGCCTCGTGCGGGTCTTGCACTCCATATGATCATGCCATCGAAAACGGTTGCACCAGGATATCTCAGATCCCATTTGAATTCATTAATTCCTACAGCGGTCGTAGGCAGTGAAGAGCCTCCCCTTTTCCACCATGGGATATTGGGATCTATTATATTTTCTTTTTCCTTGCCCACATATGTATTAACTAATTCACCCTTGCTATCCAGCACTTCAAATGTAACAGAGTCTACCTCATCCTGAAGATAGTATTGAAAAATCCCATCATACACACCTCTGATCGGATCTGCTGGATCAAAGAGCGTTGCAGATGATGATAGCATATCAGATGATACTTCTCGGAGTGGATTAATATCGTCAAGTATCCAAAAGCCTCGACCATGTGAGCCTAATACCACATCATCATTTTTGACCACCAGATCTCTGATTGGTGTATCAGGAAGATTGAGCTGTAGGCTTTGCCATTGATCACCATGATCAAAGGAGATATAGACACCATGTTCTGTCGCAGCGAATAGCAGCCCTTCTCGTACATGATCTTCTCTTACTGCTCTTACAAAATGACCTTCTTTAATCCCTGAAATTATTTTAGTCCAAGACTTACCGTAATCGGTCGTTCTGAAAATATATGGTTCTCGATCATCTACTTGATATCTATTTGCTGCTATATATGCTGTTCCAGGACTATGCATTGACTCTTCTATGGTACCGACTCTACTATATTTAGGTAAATCTGGTGGGGTAATCTGCTTCCAGTTTTTACCTCCATCTCTGGTGATATGTACCATACCATCATCAGAACCGGCCCAGATGGTATTATTATCATGATGTGACGTGGTCAGCGCAAAAACGGTGGCATAGATTTCAGGGCCATTCATATCTTTAGTAATGATTCCACCTGTAGGGCCCAATGTCTCAGGGTCAGCGTAGGTCAGATCTGGACTGATTTTCTCCCATGACTGGCCATCATTTATAGTCTTCCATACATGCTGAGAACAGGTGTACATAATGTTATCATCTTGCTTGCTAAATACAATCGGAAATGTCCACTGCCATCTTTCTGGTAAATCATCTGACGGTTGGCCCGAGAAGAATCTGGGATATACCTGTATGTCTCTGACTTGTCCATTGCTTCTATCGTATCTGGTTAATAAAGCTCCTTGGCTTCCCGCATAAAATATATCTGGCTGACTCGGATGCTGAGTGATGTATCCACTCTCCCCTCCTCCTACTGGATAATGCCATCCATGACCTGGCCCTCGGCCCATTTTATTCTCCCAGCCATCACTTGGCATCGCTAATGTGCTGTTATCCTGCTGAGCTCCCGCTACATGATAAGGCACATCACTTGTAGTCATCACGTGGTAAAACTGTGAAGTCTTATAGTCTTGCTCAGTCCATGATTCGCCGCCATTGACACTGACGTTTCCTCCACCATCATTTCCATTGATCATTCTCATTGGATTATTAGGATCTATCCAGAGGTCATGCTGATCTCCATGCGGTGGCCTGATCACTATGTCAAATGTCTCTCCTCCATCAGTCGATTTATACATTCCAGTATTGAGACCATAAATGGTATTCTCATCCCAAGGATCTGCATATATTCTGGAATAGTAGAATGCTCTCTGTCTTAATTTTCGCTCATCATTAGTCTTCTTCCATGTCCAGCCTCCATCATCCGATCTAAATACACCACCTTCATTAGCTTCTACTATGGCCCAAACTCTATCTGGGTTAGCTGGCGATACGGTGACTCCTATTTTGCCAATAGTTCCTTCAGGCATTCCAGGATTCTTAGTCAACTCTATCCAATTTTCACCTGCATCTACGGACTTCCATAATTTGCAATATTCTCCTCCACCCCACATTTTCCATGCTTTGCGATACACTTGCCAAGTCGTAGCGTATAGTATATCTGGATTGGTTCTATCAATGATTAAATCGACAGCTCCTGCCTTTGGACTTTCATACAATACTTTTTTCCACGTATTGCCACCATCTATAGATTTGAATACGCCTCTTTCTGCATTGTCTCCATATGGATGCCCGAGGGCTGCGACATAGACTATGTCAGGATTAGTCGGATGAATCCTGATCCGTGATACGGCTTGTGTCTCTTTCAGTCCGAGGTGTCTCCAGGTTTTCCCTCCGTCTGTTGTCTTATATACGCCATCACCTTGTGTGATACTTCCTCTGAGCTGGACTTCACCCATGCCTATGTAGACTACATCAGGATTGGTTTCTGCTACAGCGACTGCTCCGACCGAAGAGCTGGTGACTTGTCCATCTGTCACGGGAAACCACTCATTACCGCCGTCAGTCGTTTTCCATAGTCCACCGCCTGTAGCTCCAAAATAATATTCTAAAGGTCTTCCAGGTGAGCCCGAGACTCCGAGACATCTACCACCTCTGTTAGGTCCGATATTTCGCCAAGACATGGTCTCATAGAATGATGGATCGATCTGAGCATCAGAGGGAGTGCTTAAAAAGCAAAGTAAGAGGGTGAAGAGTAAGGAAGATGCTTTCATAATGATTATATTTTATTTTGAATGATTGTAGTCGAAAATAGCGATAAATAATTAGTCTGTTAGCTTAGATGCTATAAAGTATGTCTTACTTAATGAACACTTCATTTTAACTTTAGAAGTATGTGATTTTTTGGCAAATGGTGATATCTCAATGCCAATTAGTCGGTCTTACGTCAGATAGATAAATATACAGAAGGCTAAATTCTATCGTTATGCGACACATCATTAAGTTCAGTAAACTTCAGATTGCCGACGGTAATTCTTACATTCAATGTATGGAAAAGTCATCTTTTACAGATGAGGAAATAATCAATTCAATTAGAAGTGGTGGTAAAAGCTATGAAGAGATGTCTATGTATCTCTTCGAAACATATAAAGGCTTCATCAGCAAGGTCAATCAGCGACTACATCTTCCTCAATCAGATATTGAGGATGCATATGCAGACGCACTTGTAAAGCTAATCCGTAAGCTGCGAGATGGCTCTTTCCAAGGAAAAAGTAAAGTCTCGAGTTATTTTTATTCCATTTTTTCCAATGTGGGAGTTGATGTTTTAAGAAAGAATACGTCTCATAAGCATAAGCCCACGTTAGAACTCACAGAATATGATGCTCGAGTCAATAACCTGCTGCACATGATGGATGCCAAAGATCAAGCTGATAAGGTTATAAAACTCATGGATAATATCAGTGCGTCGTGTAAGCAAATTCTATTAGACTGGGGCTACTTTGGGTTCTCTATGGAAGAGATAGCCATCCGATCAGAACTAAGCGGTGCTGAGAGTGCCAGAAGTATGAAATATAAGTGTTTAAAAAAATTGAAAATCATTATCGCAAATAAACTTGGATCACATGTCTGAAAAAGATGTAACATATTATATCAATCAAGCAGACCAATACTTAGATGGCCAGTTAGATAATATGGAAAGGCAAGAATTTGAAAATGTCCTTCAAGGAAATACAGATCTGAGACAAGCAATCAAAAAACATGTCATAGCCAGATCAGTGATCAATCAGCAAGGAGAACAAGAACTTAAATTAACATTTAAAAAAGCTTTTGAAAATGATAAGAAAGTACCGACTTCCAATCAATCAAAGTCTACACATTCAAAATTACCATATTTATTACCTTTTTTATTGGGCCTCGGGCTTTTAATCTATGGATGGCTACATTGGGGCGATGCTTTTTCTTCAGATGATTCTCATGAAAAAAAATCACCAATGTTGATCGCTGAAATACAAGATCCGACATACGAACTATTCAGATCTGATGCCACTTTAGATAGCCTCTCTACACTCTGGAATGAAGCCATCATCAGCTTCAGTCAGCGCAATTATGAGGAGGCATTAAAGAAGATTACATTGATTGAAACCGATTCGGTATACGTCGATAATAATAGGGGTAAGTTAAGTCTTCTAAAGGGAGTCAGCCTGTTACATCTGGAATCATACGAACAGTCGCTGACAACACTTGGTAAAATATCTAGCACTAACCCCTATTACGATCAGTCACTCTGGTATAGCAGCTTAGTACATTACTTTAAAGAAGACTACAGTACAGCACGCACAACCTTAGAGTCCATACTGCAAGACCCCGATCACTATAAATCCCAGGAAGCAGAGCGGCTCTTAGACTCATTTAAAGATTAAGATGAGAATAGTATACTTATCTCTTTGTTTACTGATCATGCACTTGACTCACGCTCAATCATATCAGAGTGGACACGCCTCCTCTGAGGTTGATAGTCTTTATATTATACTTGAAGAGCATCTGGTCATGGGCCAGAGTGAAGCAGCTAAACAGCAATTACAATCACTAATTAATTATTGGAGTGAGCCAAATGATAGCATAGATCCAGGTGTCAGACTGCACAATCAATATTATGCGCTTCTCAAAAAGCATTGGCTAAATGTCTTAACTAACGACACAGAAGAGGACTTTCTGTTCGCTCTTAACCTACTGATTAAAGAGGTAACAAAGGACTTAGGAATACATCATGAGTTAACTGGATTCTCTTATCTATTAAAAGGTAAATACCAAGAAAATATTTTGAAAAATAATCAACTTGCCTATAAAACTTATGAACATACATTAGACCTTTTACAGGAGACAGTAGAATTCCCTAAAGCAGTATATCAGCGCAGCTTAGCCGCCTTAGCTTATAACTTGAATAAACAAAAGAAAACAGTCGAAGGGATCCAAAGATTAAAGGATTACCATCAGGATGAAACAATAGAAAAAGATTCATTACAAATACTCAAAAGTCAATACACATTAGGTTTTCTTTATTACAGTATTTCACAATTAGATAGTGCACAAATCGCATTCAATACTTCATATCGTATAGCAAAAAAAGAGCTCCCACAGTATCACCGAATCAGGATTAATGTAGCGAGAAATCTGGGAATCCTATATAAATACTTTGGCAATTATGATAAAGCCTTGACATTACAATTAGAGTCATTAGAACTATTAAAAACTAAATACGGAGTCATCGATAGCATTCCCTTAGTGGAAATCCATTATGAATCAATCAGTGATGTATATAGGAGAAATGAAAATTTTCCAATGGCTAACAAATATATAGATTCGGCGATCTATTATGCTAATCATCTCAATCGCCACCAGCGGCTTCATGCATTTTTATTATCTAAAGGAAATGTCGCTGCAAGCTACGACGAGAAAATTCTTCTGCTTAAAGAAGCACTGGCTATCTGTGAAGAAAATTCATTGGTGGATGATAAAGCTGAGATTTATCATAATCTTGGAGAAATCTACCGTGTCAAAAGACAATACTCGACGGCACTTGATTATTTATTGAAAGCTAAGGCACTTAAGGAAACAAGAGGAAGCGATGATATAAATTTGCCTAGCAGCTACATCTCTATAGCAAGTGTCTACTCTTCCTTAGGAAATATAGAAGAAGCCATCCTCATGCAGAAAAAGGCGGTAGAGCTAACTCAAAAACACTTTACTTCGTCTTCCATTGAATATCCAAGCAGTATAGGCTTTTTGGGGAAATTACTATCTGACAATGGTCATACAGCTGAGGCAAAAATATTGTTAAATGAGTCCCTCACCTTATTCGATTCACTACAGACCAGTCAGTCTCATTCTTATCACACAAATAACTTAATCTATCTTTCTGAGGTCTATCAAAAAGACTCACTCTATGACGAAGCATTAAAGTTATCCCAAGCTGCTTATCGCCAAAGTGTCAAGAGAGTTTCAGATCGTAAATACAGAACCAATTACTATATATATCACTTAGCTTCCGCTTATATAGATGTTGGCGAATTAGATTCTGCAGGCTTCTATATGGATAAACTTTTAGAAGAAAATAGTCTTTCGCTGGATATGGAAAGTCATTCAAAAACAGAGGAACTAGACATCGCCTTTAGCTTCGATGCCTTTCTGTATTATCTCGATTATATAGAAAAAATTAATCATGATACCCAAGATCAGCTCTTTAGAAATGTGGAAATTGGATTGGATTTAGTCAATCGCATATTTACTGGATTAATATTTGAATCAGAGGCATTTCATTTTCAGACCAGAGCCAGAAAATTTATAGATTGGTCGCTGAGGAACCTTTTTGCTCAGCGGGTATCTTTAGCCAGTGATCAATACTATAACTTAATTTACCAGTGTATAGAATTAGATAAGAACATCAGATTGCAAAATGTCATGCCTCAAAATTATTTTACTTCTAATCTAAATTATGCAAGAATCGAAACTGAGAGAAAGGAACTAAAACAGGAGTATGTCATCTTCAGAAATAAACTATCAAATCTAAATCCAAGAGATAGCCTTTATAGTGTTTATTCTGATAAATTATTTTCGCTCCAGCTCGTCAAAGATTCATTAATAGATATCGTTCAGGCTAAATATCCTGATTATTATCAGAGAAGATTTGATAGATCTATAATGGATTTTGAAGCGTGCCAATCAGCTATAGCTGATGAAAATACAGCGCTCATATTTCATTACGAAAATGAAGATTCTATCTATCAATTGATCATTTCGGATGGATTTAGGTCATTCGATAAACTTAATGCAGACAGCCTTAATTATCACCTTGAAAATCTTCAGCAAAGCATAATGAACACTTCAGAATCTGGTTTTGATCAGTCAAAGTCAGCTTTCGTCTATTCTAGTCATTCACTTTTTGATCAATTACTAAAAGGCGCTCAAGACAGTCTACCCTTCCATCTCATATTTCTACCTGATGGTGAATTAAGCTACCTAAGTTTTGATCTACTACTGACAGATGTAAATCTAGCTTCTTACAAACAATTACCATATCTATTAAAAAAGCACAGCATCAGCTATCTCAGCTCTGCTACTCAATTACGTGATGGCACTCGCAGCCGCGATCATGATATGAGCTATGTGGGGTTTGCACCAAGTTATGAAGCAGGTTCAGAGTCAAAAAATTCGTACAGAGGAAACCTTCAGCAATTATTCTACAATCAAGATGAAGTTCTACAAGCGGCTCACTTATTTGACGGAAAACACTATATGGCCAATCAAGCGACTGAGAGTAACTTTAAATCTGCTAAAGGTAAATCATCAATTCTACATCTAGCTATGCACACTACGATTGATGATCAAGATCCTTTAGGATCTTATTTGAATTTCAATATAGATTCTACGGGTACAGAAGATGGAAAACTTTATCTGACAGAGATTGCTAGGATGAATATCAATTCTGACTTGGTCATCCTGAGTGCTTGTGAGACAAATAAAGGAAAGCAAATAAAAGGTCAAGGGTTAATGGGAATAGCACGAGCCTTTATGCAAGCCAATAGTCATAACCTACTATTTACTAATTGGGTTGTTGATGATAAGAGCTCTCATATGATTGTCAGGTCTTTTTTAGCCTTGTTTAAAGAGCATGTGCCTGCACACTTGGCATTAAGAAGAGCTAAGCTGGATTATCTTGAGCAATGCTCGACGATGAAGTCATCACCACTCTATTGGTCTGGATACAATTTTTACGGAACAAGCTTTGAACGACAGAATAATTCGCATTTGCTGTACTTGGCTTATGCACTTGGTCTGATCGCCTTATTCTGTTGTATTGCAGTCTTGAAAAATAAGCTATAATTTTTTTCAAAGACCGTTCACGTTTTAACTTCCCTTTCGTCTTATCAGGTCAAATACATTTTTAATCAATTAAATATTCGACCATGAAAAACAAAAGTAAAACTACTCAAAAAAAATACTTAATCTCTTTACTTAATTATGTCTTTGGCTTCATGCTATTTTCTCTAAGTCTGATGACCATCACTTCGTGTCAGAAAGATATTGATGAAGCCGTCGGCACTTGGATATTAACTGATTGGAGTTTATCAGGTTGTACAGATTCGGGCGATAATTTTTCGCTTTCCTTTGGTCCTGATGGATGTGTCTCAGGCGGTAACACTTCATTATGTTCTACAGTTCGACAAGTATTTAATGAAGATGGAACATACGTAGTCAGCGGGTCTATTACTAAAAATGGTGAAGAACTCATAGCTGCGGACAGTCGTGGCACATGGTCAAGAAATGGCATGATATTCGAAACTTGCGATAGTTCTGGTGACTGTAATCTTGGCATAGACGTCAGTATTGTGGGTGATAGAGCCACAGTTACAAGACCTCTTAACGGTTGTCTCAGCACTCAAAGATACGAGCGCAACTAGCCGCTGATTCTTTTCATTCCAGACGCGCCTGATAGATAGCGAAGAAAAATAGAGGCATTAAAAAAAGCCGGTGCTAAATAAATAGCACCGGCTTTTATAATTTGTTTTATAATTTTTAGAATCCAAATCCACCCATCTGACCCATAGAGCCCATGAACTCTTCCATCGTCATCTTAGTATATCCTGATGCATCGATGTCGAATACTTTAGCATCTACTTTATCTTTTATCTCAGTCGTCGTCATAACGATTTTCATCTGACCTCCCGCATCTATTGTATATTCTAATGGGAATCCTTTAAAGTTGCCGAGATCTACACCTTGCATGACTGACGCATTAATCTGAATTTCTTCAGTGACATATGCTTCTATACCAAAACTGGCTGCATCGCCCTTCCCTTTCGCGACCATCTTATAGCAGTCATATCCAGCTACTTTCTTTCTATCATTCTCATCATAAGTTATGTCTAAGTCGTTCATCGGATTAGGATTTTCTGCCTTCATTTTCTCTATTTCCATCTTAGCAGACTCTACATGCATTTTATTGCCCATCGCATCCATGTACATATTCATGTTACCATCAGCATCCAGCATGTTTTTCATCTGCACCATACCACCCATCATATTCATATTAGTCAGTGACTTACCATCTTTGAAGTAGACATCGGTTTCTGTGCCTTTCATCATTTCCAGCATAGCTGCCATTTCCTGATTATCAGTTATGACATCAGTTATTTCCATTTTTATGACCCCTTCCGTCATCCCATCTTGAGCAGTCATTGCTCCGACAGCAAGTAAAAAGAAGCAAAGGAAAGTATTAATCAATTTCATATTTTATTTTTTTGTGGTGATAATCATGTTTAATATTACAATACTACAAAGTCTAATAACAGACTTAAAGTTTACATGCAAAGATATTTTCGATAAAATTAAGCTTTCAGAGGACTAATATCTCCATTCATCAATGAATTTAACGAATATTTTACAAAGGTTATCCGCATCAGAAATTGCCCTATGAGGTACACCATCAAACTCAAAGCCTTCTCTCTCTAAGGTCCGCTTAAGTCCAGTATATTTAGTCATATTCTTGATTCTGTGATATTGTCCCTTTAGATTAGTATAGTGCTCGAGCCAGTCTTGCTCTAAATTATGCAGGCTGCAGTCATTGCGTATAAACTGTATGTCGAAGTCGCCCCATGCGCTCAGCAGGTAGTCGTCATATAGTCCTATCCAGTCCTTAAAGTCCTGTATCACTCTTGGGAATGTCTGTGCAGCATCTACTTGCTCTTGTGTAATTGTAGTCAGCTTAGTGCAGAAATATGAAAGTTGTGGATTCACAGTAGGCTTGACGAATCGACTAAATTTACCTAAGGTTTCTCCATATTCATTCAGCTTAAAAGCACCGATTTCGATGATTTCATTGGCTCCATGAGGTGGTCTGCCTCTCCAGCATGTCGCTTCTAAATCGTAGATAATAAAATTCACAGTACTTAATTCTAATTGTTTAAGCTATTTCTATCGTTTTTGATAATGAGTCCTTCACCGCTGCGGCCATACCATATCCGACTAAGCGATTATGATAGTAATATAGCAGTTTACTGTCCTCTGTCTTAATCATTCCCTTAGAAATCTTCAAGGGCCTTTGTTTGTGATAGCCTCCTAAGTAGTGGAGTGAGCGTATGATAAATTCCTCTGGATCTAATGCAAATGAATCTTCACAGATTAACTGCCCTTCCTTTTCCTTCTCCTTTATCATGGTCATGGTCTCCCCTATTATGATTTTAAATTGGTCATAGGGAATCTCTAAATCTTCACTGGGAAGCCTAAGCAGGCTGAATATATCTAAATTTTTATTCTCCTGATGAAATACTTCAAATGCTACAAAAGCTAACACATGGCTTCCAAGTATGACATGCTCAGTCTTAAACGACTTTAAAATCTTGGCCCCTAAGATGCTGGTATACTTATATTCACGCTGCTCATCTACTGTCAACTCTCCATGGTGCTTAAAATAATCTTCTACTTTAAGTGCTATGTTCCTCTTGTCAAAACTCTTACCTGACTCATCGACTTCATTTCCAAATACATCCATGGGCGTCCCAAAATTAAAAATGACTTCAGAATCCTTACTCCACATCTTCTTGATAAAATTAAACAGCGACCCACCCTTATCTTTATCCTTTGAGTCTTTGATAAATTTTTCTTTTCCTTCATGAGCTAAGTGCTGCTGAATCAATGACTTAGCTTCCAGCGTAAAGTGATACCCTACCGTCATCGGCACCACAAATATCTTTTTATCGCTACCTCGCTGGCATAGATGGCGCTGGGCTTCTACCATCGTACCGAATAAGCCGTACTTTATATTCTTTTCAAATTCTCCACTTCTGGACCTCGTCCCTCCCGGATAGAATATATTATTCACTCCGTCTAAAAGACTCACAGCTGAGAATGTTTTCAATGAGGCCAAGTAAATCGGATTTTTCTTTCTTCTATCCAGCTTGTATGCGCCCAGTCGATTGATAAAATAGGCGACTAATTCCATATCATACAGATTCAGCCCGGCACCATATGAGAATGCTGGAATACCGATTTTGCTGTCTATGACATATCCCATCAGGATAGAGTCCAAATTACTATAATGATTAGGTACGATGACGACTGTGCCTTTGTCAAATAGTGACCTCAGCTTGCGTATCTCACCGTAGCACTTGATTTTATCAAGTAATAATTCTCGATTACCCCATGGCCTCCAGCTGCCTTTCTCCCTTCCGCGATTATAGATTCTCTTAAAGAATGAGGTCAGTATATTTCTCGCAAATAAAAATGTCTTCGGTATGAAGTTACCAGCAATCTCTTCTGAATACCGATTGATGATCTTTTTGAGTACGATAAGATTCAGCTCAGCCTTATTATCAAGATTCGAATTTTTATTAATCTCAGATTCTAATTTTTTCCAATACTGATATTCATTCGTTGGGTCAACTTTCCAAGGATTAGTCTTGACTCTTATCTTTTCTTGATATATCGTGCTCGCGAGTGCGCTCTCTACATTTGTTGCTGACATCGCTGAGAACTTATCATAGGTATATTCATTCATCAGCTTCACGACTCTTGGTCGATCACTATAGAATCGGCTGATAGGCCAATCTTCTACATTCTCTATGATATGGGGATGATTCTTAGTTGTCATGCTGATGCCCGAAAGTAACGAATGCGAGTGATATAAAATTTTGATTTAATGCTTATGTTGATATTTTCTCATTGATGTCTCCTATGAATTCGAGAATTTCTTCCCTTCCTAACTTAGTTTTCGCTGATGTGATAAACTGTTGTGGTAATTCGTCCCAGAATGCAAGTAGTCGCTGATTGATCCGATCTACGTGAGCCTCGACTTCATGATCTTTCAGCTTGTCAGACTTAGTGAATACCATGACAAATGCAATGTTGACCTCTCCCATCCAATTGATGAATTCTAAATCAATGGCTTGTAATTCATGCCTGACATCTATCAGCACAAAGGTGCACTGCAGTGACTGCCTGACATTCAGGAATCGCTGGATCATCTGCTCAAATGTAGCTCTCTTCTTCTTAGAGACCTTAGCATAACCATATCCAGGAAGATCTACGAGATACCACTTCTTATTGACCTCGAAGTAGTTGAGCAGCTGAGTCTTACCTGGTGTATTTGAGATTCGAGCCAGATTTTTCTTATTGGTCAGCATGTTAATCAGTGAAGACTTACCCACATTGGACCTACCGATAAAGGCGTATTCTGGAAGTCGACTGGGAGGACATCCTGCTTCTGAAGTAAAGCTACCTATAAAATCTACATCTAACTCTTCCATGAATCGGCACTTTATTTGATTGTATAGTGATATATACTAAAAAGTAATAATACTTAAATCTTTCTTAAATCAATGCACGCGATACAACTTCATCGATTTCAGAGGCGTCATCAAAATATTCATAAAGAATTAAAGTTACAATGCTATGAAAAAAATATTATTAGTCAACTTCCTGTTATTCAGCTTTTTATCAATTAATTATGGCCAATTAGAATTTGGCGTCCGTGGAGGACTTCACTCTATAGATTTACACAAGAACTCTAATCTACTCCCCAATTCTCAAGAATCTGTCAGGTTAAATTTTTCGGAATCTAATTATGGCTACCAGTTTGGGCTATACACCAGACTACACATCTTGGGACTCTTCATAGAACCAGCGGTGATGCTACATTCTACATCAGTCAACTATACTATAGAGGATATAGAAAGTCTTACGATTAACTCAGTGGAGGAAAATTTCACTAATCTGGACATACCTGTAATGGTGGGTCTAAAGTTAGGGCTTATCAGAATATTCACTGGACCAGTCGTGCATGTACACTTAGATAAGGCTTCTGATGTCATCAATATTCCTGCTTATACAGATCGCTTAGACTCAGCTACTATGGGCTTTCAGGCAGGTCTGGGAGTGGATATCTGGAAGCTTAGATTCGAGGCAAAGTATGAAGGGAATCTATCTAGATATGGCAATGATATAGATATAGCTAATGAATCTTTTACTCTCGATAAGCGACCATCAAGAGTCATAGCTAACGTTGGATTTAAGTTCTGACCACTAAAAAAAATAGCTCTATTAATGCAAATAAATCGGTTCTCAGAGTTTTTGGAACGGTGCTTGCATAGATAGAGATGTGTCAGAGAATCTAATAGAACCTAAATTTTAGATTTTTTGCTACTGTTAAAATCAACCGCAGCCTCAGTTCTCTTAAGAATTGGGGCTTTTTCTTTTTAGCCCACTTCATATATTCATTCTCGGAATAGTTTATCTTTGTCACTCAATAAACTATTAATCCCCACATGGGTGACTATACTCTACTTATCATATTCTTTTTTGTCTCAATTGTATTTTCATTTTTATGCTCTATCTGGGAGGCAGTGCTCTTAAGCATCACCCCGTCTTATGTGCAAGTGAAGCTACAAGATGGAAGTGCTGTCGGAAAAAGCTTGGAATCATTCAAATCCAATATTGATAGGCCTCTGGCTGCGATTCTCACACTGAATACGATAGCCCATACAGTAGGTGCCATAGGTGTCGGTGCTCAAGCATCTAATATTTGGGAAGGAAATCTAGCGGCGACAATCGTGTCAGTCGTTATGACATTAGCCATTCTCTTTTTATCAGAGATCATCCCAAAGACCATCGGTGCTAATAACTGGAAGGGCTTAGCTCCATTCACTGTGAAAAGCCTCAACTTCATCATAAAACTACTGTATCCGCTCGTATGGTTTTCACAGATCATCACAAAATTGCTGAAGAAGGATAAGACAAAAAGCGTCCTCAGCAGATCAGACTTTATGGCCATGGGCCAAGTCGCATCTAAGACAGGTATTCTCGATGTAGGTGAATCAAGAATCCTGAATAATCTCTTTAAATTTAAGTCCTTAGAAGCAAAAGACATCATGACACCTCGTACTGTGGTGAAAGCTTCTAAAGAAGGCACGACGATACAAGATTTTTATAAAGAAAATAAGGAACTAAGATTCTCTCGAATTCCGATTTTTTCAGATTCAAAGGATCAGATTACGGGCTTTATTATGAAGGATGATTTGCTCTCCGCAGTCATTAACCAAAAAGGTGCTCAGGCACTAAGCTCCATCAGGCGAGATATACAAATCGTCGCAGAGAATGAAAACCTCGTAAAGCTATATGAAGATCTGATAGAGAAGCGTACTCACATCGCACTAGTCGTAGATGAGTTCGGCGGAATGTCTGGTATCGTGACTATGGAAGACATCGTAGAGACCCTTTTTGGTCTTGAGATCATGGATGAGTTTGACAATGTCGCTGACATGCAGAAGCTGGCCCGTAAGAAGTGGGAAGAGAGAGCTAAGAAGCTAGGGCTGCTTGGTGATGATGTGACTACTGTTGAGTGATTTTATGCCATAAAATTTGTGGTTATTTTTTATCGTAGCATTGCTCTGTCCTATTATTGTTTGCATTTATAAGCATTGGCTTTGATTTAAAATATTTATAGTTGTTAGCTATGGAGTCAAAATAATTCGAAAGATCTATTCATGTTTAAAGGACATTCTATATCCTCAAATATCAACCCAACACAAAAAATAGGCAGCATTCTCCCATCATACAGACTGATCTTTATGGTATCACTTTTCTTTGTTCTCCCAATATCAAATTAGTGCACAAGCATTAGATATAATGCAAGTAGAGGATGTGACATTTAAGAGTGAGGGAGTGAGACTTGCTGGGACAATCTATACACCTAAACATTCTCACGCAGCAGTGGTCTTAGTGCATGGTTCAGATCCAGTACCTCGAATGACCGAATTTGCAGAGCTTTTGGCTCTAAATGACATGACAGTGTTAACCTATGATAAACGTGGAGTTGGCGAATCAGAAGGAGTTTACGCAGGTCCACAAGTAGGTACTAATAACATTGACTCGACTAACCTAACTCTATTAGCAAAAGATGCAAGTGCTGCTGTAGACCTTCTACAAATGCAAACCAAAAATCTACCTATGGGTCTAATTGGTTTTAGCCAAGCAGGATGGATCATCCCAATTGCAGCAAATAAAAATCATAAAGTAGATTTTATGGTCATGTTTAGTTGTCCAGTGATTACTACCCTTGAACAACTAAGATTTCAATTTTATACCAATGGCAGAACTGATTTTTGGGAAAATCATTCCGAAGCAGATGCACGAGAACATACTTTCAATGATCCTGACAAGTACCAGTTTGTAGATACCGACCCTAAAGATGCACTAAGTGAATTGTCGATTCCAGGTCTGTGGCTTTTTGGTGAAAAGGATATACAGATTCCAGTGAAGTTATGTTTAGAATATCTAAATGATTTTAAAGTTCAGGGTAAACCTTTTGAATATACTTTATTCCCAACATTAGGCCACAACATAAGTGCTGCAAGTAGTACCGCCCCTGTAGATATTTCAATCCAATGGATAAAGCAGAAGTCTATCGCCATTCATAAGAACAGATTATAGCTAATATATAAGAAGAGCATGAACAGTGAAGCTCATGCTTAACTACTCTCAGCCATCTACTACACACCTACTCCGCTTACAAGTGGTGACATCCAGAATTATGAATGAATTGTAGAAATTGATAACCATGAAGTCATGATGCGGTCGCAGCATCCCAATGCCGTTTAGTTAGTAAAATATACTCCTGACAATGAGCCAAGCCCCTTATAATCAAGGGAGCAGCATATTGTGTTCACCTCTTCCTCTTGAAAAGTCAATGTCTCGTTGCTAGTCATTAGCCTGAGGGATAGTACATCAAAGCTTGGGGCAACGCCCCAATAACATCCGAAAATATAATATGTAGCTGAGTTATGTAATGGGCCGTGAAGCGAACTTGGACCCAATGAATCAAATGAGTTTATACTTGAAAAAAAATATACAAGAACCTTAAATAAACGGCACTGAGTAGCTTCCACCGTCATCAGAGGTGTAGACAATATGTATAATTTGTAGACTAAAACGGATCGGCTATATCGGGAGTGCTGACGAAGGAAGCATTCCCTGATCATAGCATGTTACCTACTGGCGTTCCTTTTGATTCGAGATTTATCATTTACTCATCGTCTTTTTGTGGGTTGGCTTGTAGCTATCTGCCGCTCGCAGGTACGAGAACGGCAGTGTGCTGCAATTGCTATGCATTTATTTCTTCTAAGATCATTTTACCTTTCTTTGTTTTCTTTGGATGTGTTATTCTTTTTAATGATTGAATTACATGCCACATGAGTACTGGAGGGACAGCATTTCCAATTGCTACATACTGGCGATGTTCAGAAACAGAATCTAATTCGAATGTTTTAGGAAATGATTGAATGTCTGATGCTTCTCTTGGAGTAAACCTTCTAAATCGTTCATTGTAAAATAGTACTGGATCTGTGCCATTCAAACTCACCTTTGCCAAATGTGAGCTTATCGTGTTGCAAGGTTCTTCTAAGGACATTACTCTTCCTTTGTTCATTTTATCTCTGACTCTCATCATTCCATCAACCGCTCGCTGACTGAAAAAATACTTTTCATCTATGTTAGTATCATAGCTAATTACATCACCTAACACTGGATTTTCTTTTAATTCAAGAGGGAATTGATAACTCATCATATCTGAGAAATTCTTAAAGCCAATAATAAAAACTCTTTCTCTTTTCTGAGGAACGCCATAGTTTGAAGCTTTCAGTACCTGAAATTTTACATGGTAACCTGCTTCTTCGAATTCCTTAATTATCATAGGGAATGCCTTTCTTTTGTTAGCTGAGAGTAAGCCTTTGACGTTTTCAGCAATAAAAAACCTTGGGGACTTAGCTCTCAGAATTTTGACCATTTCGAAAAACAACATTCCTTTCTCATCTTTAAATCCTAACCTTGGTGGGTTTTGGGCAACAATAGAAAACGATTTGCAAGGAAATCCACCAATCAATAAATCATGATTAGGAACGGATGTTGGCTCGATATTTCGCACATCTTTTACGTTGCATTTGTGATCAAAGTTGTTGTTATAAATTGCGGCAGAATACGTATCATTATCAACAGCGTAAACAATTTTAAAAGGATTTTTCTTGTATTGATTACCTAAGTATTCAAATCCTCCAATAGTTCCTAAATCCATGCCTCCACATCCACTAAAAAGTGATGCTACTTTTATTTTTCCCATATTAGTAATTCTTTATATTCTCCAACTCCTTCTGAGAACGTTATATCCGCACCATTTCTTGGTGACATTTTAATATTGTCTTTTTTGTAATGGCCTACTGGATCTTTAATAATGTACAATCTTCTTTCAAACTTACTTATCATTAACCTATACACGTAATACGCTTCCTTAATAGTCTCCGCTGTAGACCACTCATTAGGAGTTAAATGAAAATGAAAGAAACTTAGTGCTTTGTTACTGATCGTAGATTTAACTTCGATATATCTTTTTGTTGTGTCAAGTTCAACGCTTTGAATGTCATAGCCTACAGCAAAGTGAGTCGGTATCTTCTTAATTAAATGAATCAAATCCTCTCTACCGCCATTCTTAATTCTCATGCATTCGTGACCAAGAATTAAATTTTCACCAAAATCACCTATTTCCTTTGTGTTTTTTGCATTATCAGGGTCAAATTCCTCTTCTATTTTTTCTATTGCCTGATCTACTAAATCTTTGTACGAATCTTCTTTAATTCCTAAGTATTTCAAAACATCTGTTTTGAATAAATCATCTCCAAGATCAGTGTTAACATATCTGAACCAATCGTCTTCTAAATCTCTTAAATCGCTAAGTTTATATGTGGCACTATAAAATTTATCATATCCTGAAAACCATAAATCACTATCCATGAATGCTGTAGTAGTCTCACGATCCTTATAATTTATATAGTAATTGTTTCCATGTTGAGTCAATAAATCAGCGGTGACCATATAATCAAGTATATCTCCTGCATATCTTATGTTGTCGCTTTTCCATTCAAGTTCTATTTCAGATTGTCGAATCTTAATTATTCTTTCTACAACATTTTTAGGTGAGCAGTGATCTCTCGTAACTCGAAGGTCATTGTAAATGAAATGTGTAGCTTCAGCTTTGTTTATAGGAAACCTTTTTCCTGTAATTTTTTCACCAGCTTCTAAAGTTTTTAAAAAATATTTTGCTGGTTTAAATTTTATTCCTTTATCTATTACTTGCTTTAATTTGTGAGGTTTTATATGACCTCCTGGATACTGGAAGTAGAAAAGAAAGTACTTAAAAAATTGAACCAAATCTTGACTCTCTGAAAGCTTTTTTGCTATTTTCCCTGGCTTTGCTCGTTCATTTAAATTGTCTTCTTCAATCAGTCCAAATAGAGCTGATATTTCTGTTCTCCAATTGTGAATTGTCTTTTCTTTTCTTTTATTATTACCAATATATAATTTCAAAGCATTAAATAATTTGGAATTAAATTCTTCAATATCTCCATCTTCAATTTGAGAAATTTCTGTAGTGACATACAAGAGTATGTTCTCTATATCATGCTTGTATCTTGGTCTAATTTGATGCAGCCTATGAAAGTACTTATCTGGAATTTTATACATTTAGTTGAGACTTTATAGATTCCGCTATTACTCTGGCTAATTTTGGAGGAACTGCATTTCCTACTTGCTTATACTGGCTGGTTTTGCTTCCTTTAAAAATAAATCGATCTGTAAAAGATTGTATTCTGGCACTTTCCCTTACCGTTGGAACTCTATTGTATCTATAATGGAAGTGGTGTCTATGACCAGTATCAATTGTAAAACTTGGCTTCTCACTATTCAACCGTGTCCAAGCTATGTTAACTCTCCGAGTATATTTTAATTCAGGTGGTAAATTTTTATAATTCCCTCCATCTGGTACTAATGCAATGGTGTCTATTGTCTTTTGTTCATGATTTGTCAATTGGTGGTTAAACAGTTTCTTTGATCCTTTCCTCATTTGTCTTTGGTAAGCTGATTTTGATTTGCTTGGATATGGTTTCCCATCTTCAATGTTTTTATCGGGCAAATCAGAAATTGCCTCCTTAGAGGATATGAGTTTTTTTACATTAGAATTGGGGAAATTATACTCAGACTTTTTATTAGTACCTATAAAAAATGCTCTTCTTCTATTCTGGGGTACTCCGTATTCCGAAGCCATGAGAATTTGAGTCTTTACATCATATCCTATTTTCTGAAAATCTGAAATAATATTTGCTTTAACTATTCCTTTTCCCATTGAAAATATATTGGGAACATTTTCAATTAAAAATGCTTTGGGCTTTAATATTTTAACGAATTCAAGAAATGATTTATAAAGTAAGTTTCTTTCATCCTTTACATTTCTTTTTCCTGCAATTGAAAAGCCTTGACAAGGAGGTCCACCAATTACAACATCAATCGATTTTATTTTGTGTTCTTTAATCAGTTCTTTGATATTCGCAGTTCCTAAATCAGCCATTATGCCTTTAGAGTTTTTGTGATTATAGTTGAAAGTTTCAATTGCATCCTTCCAATTATCAATTCCGTGGGAAATTGAAAAGCCTGCTTCTAAGAAACCAGCAGATAGTCCTCCACAACCACAAAACAAATCCAATACTCTTATGTCCTTACTCATCAATTACTAATTTGATATTTAATTTCCTCCTCAGCTACTTTTAATGCACTAAGGGCATTTTTCTCATCCTCGACTATCTCATATAATTTATCAGCTAACCAAAGAGTCTCTAACTCAGTTTCTGAGATACTAAGCAATTTTGCGAGAGGTTTTAATTGCTCCTTTTTAGCATGTCTTGTTCCTCTTTCTATTTTAGATATGGTTGCAGTGTCCATCTCTAACTTGGCTGCGACTTGCCTTAAAAGCAGTCCTTTTTGCTCCCTTAGTTTACGTATGCGATTTCCAAATATCATCTTTTACTATTTTGAATAGACAGATATTGGCAAATATATTAAATTATTCATAATGTTTGGGTGGTGGGTGGGAATTGATTCAGGGTTGGCAGAAATAAGCAATGTGTCTGAAAGACTCTTTGCTTTTTGTGAGTTGGCATTTTTCGTCCTCGCTTGTAGGTAACAATATGATATAAAAAACTCCTATATTTTCCATATGATAAAAATTGGTGCACATTTACACCAAATATATGCTACCTCATGAATAGACAAAGTATCACATTTACGAAACCAATTGATGAATGGTTAAAAGAAATGGTCGCCAATCAAGAATACTCGAGTAATAGTGAATTGGTTAATGATTTAGTGCGGCAAGCTAGAAGTCAACAAGTTAAAATTGATTGGATTAATGATAAGTTAAGTAGAGCAGAAGAAAGTGGCTTTACTGATATGGATCGCAAGCAGATTTTAAAGGAGTCAAAATTAAGAATGAATGGCTGATTAAAAGTTGAGTAATCAAGCCAAAGAGGACTTAATAAGAATTCATACATACGGAACATATAAATTTGGAATTAGCCAGGCGGATAAATATTTCAATTCTTTCTTCGAGTATTTTGAAAGCATTTCAGAGAATCCATTTTCTTTTAAAACAGTAGATCATATAAGAGAACGCTATAGACGGTGTCCGTGCAGATCTGATAGTATATATTTTAGGTTAACTCAAAATACGATTGAAATAATGGCAATTATTGGGAAGCAAGACTTGGATAAAATTTTATAGCTTGAAGTAGGATTCCAAAGTATCCGCTTTTAATCGCAGCTTTAGAATAATAGGAGAATTAATTCTGAGTTTCTCAATGGACTCATACAAAATACCAGCCTACCCCACCACATCCATAATAGGCTCATACTTATAGTTACGCAGATCTACAGGACTCAGCCCGGATACTCCTTGCTCCTGCATGTATACGCCGTAAAGCACATCTACTTCAGCCATTGTCATCTTATTATGAGTGACGATGATGAACTGTGAGCGCTCTGAGAATTTCTTAATGATCTTATTGAACTTCTGCACATTAGTATCATCGAGTGGTGCATCGACCTCATCAAAAATACAGAACGGTGCCGGCTTCAGTAGATACAGTGCAAATAGAAGTGCGGTCGCTGTCAGAGTCTTCTCACCACCTGATAACTGACTCAAGGACTTAGGCTTTTTTCCTTTCGGCTTTGCGATGATTTCAATATTTGCATCAAGAGGAGATGTGCCTTCTCCGTCTAAAAGTACAAGATCACAATCATCATCCTCAGAGAATAGACTTCTGAATACCTCTTTGAAGTTAACCTTCACACGATTGAAAGCGTCCATGTACTGATCAGTGGCCTTTATCTCTATCTCTTTAATGGTCTCTATCAATGAGTCTTTAGACTTTAGAATATCATCTTTCTGAGAGCTGATATTATCATACCTGATCTTCATTTCTTCATAGGCTTCTAAGGCAAGTGGATTGACTTCGCCAAAAGAATGAAATTTTGATTTTAATTTATTCGTCTGTAGCTCTATCTCTGTAACGGTTCTTTCATCATCTGCTGGAATATCTGTTAGATCGATGGTGTCACGAGTGATGCCAAATTCCAGATCTAATCTTTCAAAAATACTATTGGTACTGAAATCTATATTCGTCTCTTTATCTTTTATGTTATTGATATTGAGTTGGCATTCAGATATTTTACGAGTGATTTGTTTTTGCTCATCCTCTTTGACATTAATCTCATTTCTCGCTTGGAAGTACTCCTGTTCTACCCCTGAGAGATTTGACTCAAACTGCTTCTTAGCTTCATAACTTTTTAAGAGTGCATCTTTAATCACTTGGGCACGCTCTTGGTTTTCTGCGTTTTCTTTATCTAGTTCAATCTTTAGTTTTTCGTTTTGTGAGATGGCCTCTTCTATCTGTACGCGCTGCTGTGAGCTGTAATCTATCTCCAGCTGAATATTCTTCGCTTCGCTTTCTTTTTTGAGAAATTCTATGTTGAGTGTATTATATCGCTCTGTCGCTTTAGAAAGAGACTGAGCTAAGTGGTCTAAGCTTTTATCATTGACCTGATTATCATCTGCCGTAGCTTCCAGTTCGGCGTTGATTTTTATCAGCTCTTCCGTGATATCTTTGATGCCTTGCTGCTTATCGACAATTGATTGTTCAGCTTTCTCGATTGACCCAAGCCACTCTGCATTTCTACTTTTCTGCAGATCGAGTTCTGTACTTAGTTTGACGATGTCTTGGTTCTTCTGATTGATGTCAGCATTCACTTCTTGTATTTCCTTTTGTAAAGAAGTACTATCTACATCAGATTCTTGTTTGACTAATGACTGTATGACAGTCGCTGACTGAGAGAGATCGGACTCTATAGCAGTGATAGCTGTACGAAGCTCTTCCAGTTTTTTCTTTCGACCTAGCTTATTGCCTTCGAATAATCCGATAGATCCTCCTGAAATACTTTTAGGTTTTTTGATGAACGTCCCAGTATGTGAGAGGACATCTATATCAGAAGTTTCTATATTCTTAAGCTCTTCTATGTCCCCTTCGAAGATATACGCACCATCCAAAAGATGATTTAGCAAAGCTGTATACTTGGCATCAGCATTCACATAGTCAGTGACGGGTTTAAGTCTTTGATCTACTTGCTTTTCATTCTTACTATCCTTGATCTGATCTAAGATGAAGAAGTTCGCTTTTCCTTTTTGAGCCGTATTCAGAAGTTTGATGGCATCTACTGCACCTTCGAGCGTATCACATACGTAGTAGTTTAAGTATGGGTCAAGGTATTGCTCTAAGACGCCTCTGATGGCCTCATCTGGCTCTAAGACATCGGATAAGAGTTTGGCTTTATTCTTCCAGCTTTCTTGAAGATATTTGATAGACTCTGGAAATCCTTCTAAGTTTTCGATCATTCCCTGTAGGAGATTGATCTCATTTGCTCTGGAATCTAATATCCGTTTAAGCTTATTCTCTTTTTCTTTTTGCTCTTTGATCTTATGAGCTAAGGCTTGCTTCTCTTGAGATACTTCGAGTACTTTTTGGTTGAGTTCAGCCAGCCTTTCTCGATCCTTCTCTTGGTCTGCTTTTATTTGCTCTATTTCCTTTTCTTTGTCGTCCAGCTCTTTTAATGTAGACTGACTTCTATTTTTAGTATTGCTGAGTTCTGTGGTCAGAGATTCTATCTGATCAGTCAGTATTGCTTTTTGAGTTTCTTTAGACTGTATGAGTTCACTGGCTTTGATCTTCTGCATGGTCATAGCATCGAATGACGACTTCATACTATCAAAATTAACCTGGAGATCTTGCTTTTCCATTTTAGCTATGTCCAGCTCATTAGAAAGCTGTAGCAGGGTAGAATCGACTATTCCCTTGTTACTACTTAGATCACTGATACCTGATTGGAATCCTGATAGATCAGCGACACGCTTCTCAGCACCTGATTCTATTTCTATCAGCCTTCTATTATTGTAACTGACTTTTTCTGTCAGAAGATCTTTTTGGTATTCTTCGTTTCGCTGACTGTTGATTAGGTCATTCAGTTCTTTCTGAAGATTGGATAGATTCTTTTCTTTGTCAATGTTATTTGACTTAAGTGCTTGGATTTCTGCTTCTATCGCTATGAGTGCGGCATTGTGCTTTTCATAATTATCTGATTCCTTATCTTTTCTTTCTTTGAGTCGCTCCAGATTCTGGCGCAAAGCTATCGCCTTTCGTTTCGTATATAAGATTGAGGATTCTCGATAGTTGAGTTTGACTTCATTGTATTTCTGAGTTCTTTTAGCTTGCTTCTCGAGGCTTTTTAGATTCTGCTCCAGCTCATACAGAAGGTCCTCCACCCTATTCAGATCCGCTTCTGTAAGCTTCAGCTTATTCATCGTCTCCACCTTACGCTTCTTAAACTTAGAGACACCTGCAGCTTGCTCAAACATCTTTCGGCGAGAATTATCCTTGTTAGACAAGATGTCATCTACCATTCCCAGCGCTATGATCGCATATGAGTTAGAGCCTATTCCTGTATCGATGAAGAGTGCATGAATATCCTTGAGACGGCAGGTCACATCATTCAGCCTGTACTCGCTCTCCCCGCTCCGATAGAGTAGTCTGGTAACTGTCACAGAGGTATACTCCGTGGGTAATATATTCTTAGTATTGTCAAATGTCAACGAAACTTGTGCTAATCCACTGGCCTTCCGATTCTTAGTACCATTGAATATGACATCTGTCATCTTATTAAGTCGTAGATCTCGACTTTTCTGCTCTCCCAGCACCCATCTGATGGCATCTATGATGTTAGACTTCCCTGATCCATTAGGACCGACGACACCTATGACTCGTTCATCAAAATTGATGACAGTCTCATCCGCAAAACTCTTGAAGCCCTTGATGTAAAGTTTCCTTAACCTCATGGCAGCAAATATATTGAATAACTCTATATCTAAACTTTCATCATATTATAGTTATCCACACTTTCAGCTAAGTTATCTACACCCTGTATTTCTTCCAGAGGCCAGACCTAAAATACAAAAGTGTTACCGTAATAATCAGTAACCAATAGACGATTTCGATTCCCCATGCCCATTCTAAGGACATTTGCTTGACATTGACGATGTAGTGTGCTGCTATGATGTATAATATGGCCATGCCACCCTGTATGTATAGAGCGACCATCGTGGCTCCTGTCCCGACTAATCCACTGATGATCACACCTCCGATGGAGAATACGATCATAATGATGAGAAGTACCCAAAATAGATCACCTGCTTCATACATCAGACTCATGTCTTCGCCACCAAATAATGGATATAAACTGTACTCAGGCAGCAGGATAACAGGTAGTGTGATCATCAGGCTAGAGACAAGCGATAAGAGCACTGTTTTCTTAATGACTGACATGATATTATCATAGCCCTTATATCCCATAAAATTACTGACTAAGGTGTTAATCCCAGCGGCATAACCCCAGCATGGCACTGATAAGATGAGGTAAACATTTCTGATCAGATTAGAGACTTCTAAAGATCGCTGTCCTAAATTTTCGATGATAGAGAAAAAGATAAACCAGCTGCCAATGCCGATGACGGCCTGCAAAACTATCGGAAAGGATACTTTCAGCATGTGACGTATGTCCTTCACATCAGGCTTTAGCAAATGCCACATCCTGAATCTTCTAAAAGAACCTTCACTCAGAAAGTAGATGACGAAGACGATGAAAGCGACTATTTCTGCTATTGTACTGGCCCATGCAGCTCCAATAATACCCATCTCTGGTAATCCAAACTTCCCAAATATCAGACAATAATTCAATACAAGATTAACCAGTACCAGTAGCAATGTATCCCAAATCACAAAACTTGTCTTGGCAATCGCGGTATAAAGACCAATGAGTGCGACTCCTGTAAAACTAAAAAACAGACCATATGATCTAGGATATATATAATCTAAGCACTTAGATAATACTTGGGGATCATTGATAAAATAGCTTAAGAATTCATCAGCAAAGCACTGTATAAATCCAAAGATTAAAAAGGCAAAAAGAACTTCTATATAAAGTAGAGAAATAGTGCTTTTACCGACGCCTGTCGTGTCAAACTCTCCATATCTTCTGGCAATGATGAGCTGCCCTCCCCTGCTAAATCCATATCCCATAGCAGCGATCACTAAATAGAATACGCCGATCAGTCCTATTGAAGCAAACTCTAATGAACTTCTGTGATATAGAAATACATTATCTGTCAGAACAATTAAATTCTGAGCTGCACCACCCAGCATGATGGGCAAGGAAATTTTTAAGATCTGTTTATAAGTATTGTTAAGTTTCAATTCTTGTATTCAGCGATCAGCTAATTTTATCTACATTCATGATGAAATAAAACTAAAAAAGTCACACATTCAGCCTTTGAAGCAAGAGAAATTTGACTTCATGCTGCATTATTTAAACTAATAGTTACGATTTATTTACTTACATATCTTATTTTTACAATGTAGACTAACTTGATTGTCAATAATTTAAGTAAAGATTCTCCTTCTTTTTTAAAAACTATAATGTAAACATCTTTATATGAATCATTCTAAGCAAATATCCATCCTGCTCACCATTACATCAATAATTTTCCTTTATTCGTGCTCTGTTAAGAAATCGACACTGGATACTGCAAAAGAAAATATAGAAGAAGCTAACATCGTAGAAGATATGGAACAAAAAATATTACCACCAGTCGCAGATAAAGAGGCTAAAGTCATGGAGATCCACGGAGATCAGAGGATCGATGATTACTACTGGATGCGACTGACTGATGAGCAAAAGAATGCTACATCTCCAGATGCTCACACGACTCAAGTCATAGACTACCTAAATGCTGAGAACGAGTATCGAGAAAAATCACTCAGCCACTTAGATGGTTTCCAAGATAAGCTCTACAATGAAATAATAGGTCGTATAAAACAAACAGATCTTTCTGTACCATATAAGCAGAATGGGTACTACTATTTGACTAAGTATGATGAAGGCAAAGAATACCCTATTTACAGTAGAAAGAAAGAATCATTAGATGGAGAAGATAAGCTTCTCTTAGATGTGAATCAGCTGGCTGCGGCCTATGACTACTTTGCTATAGGTGGTCAGTCCATAAGTCCAGATAATACCATGCTGGCTTATGGTGAAGATACCCTGAGCAGAAGGATCTATACAGTCAGGTTTAAAAATCTCGAAACAGGCGAGATGATGTCTGATGTGCTAGAAGGAACCACTGGTGGTGCGACATGGGCTAATGATAACGAGACTCTGTTCTACACTAAGAAGGACCCTGTCACCCTAAGGTCTGATAAGATCTACAGGCATAAACTCGGGACAGATCAGAAAGATGATGTACTAGTCTATTCAGAAGATGACGATACATTTTACTCATCGGTATATAAGTCAAAGTCTAAGGACTATATTTTAATCATTTCAGGACACACCCTTACCACTGAGTATCAATACCTGAGTGCTGATAATCCAGAGGGAGAGTTTACGACATTTGAGCCAAGAGACTTAGAGAATGAGCATGAGTACTATCTATCTCACTATGAGGATAACTGGTATATTAGGTCTAATCTAGATGCGCCTAACTTCAAATTGATGAAGACTCAGATCGGTCAGACATCTAAAGACAACTGGGAAGAAGTGATCCCTCACAGATCAGAAGTATTCTTGCAGAGTGTAGACATATTTAAAGACTTCCTGGTACTCTCAGAAAGAGTCGAAGGTATCAGAGAGATAAGGGTCAGACCGTGGGACGGTAGCGAGGAGCATTACATCCAGTTTGATGAAGCAGCTCACACTGCCTATACGACGACTAACCTGGAGTTTGACTCACAGATACTGAGGATGGGCTATCAGAGTATGAAGACACCTAATACGCTATATGACTACCACATGACGACTAAGACCAAGACCCTGCTTAAGCAGACTGAAGTCGTCGGAGATTTTGATTCTAATAATTATATCTCGGAGAGAATTAATGTCAAAGCCAGAGATGGTGTAGAAGTTCCTGTATCAATCGTCTATCATAAAAGTGTGAAGATGGATGGATCAGCGCCATGCCTGCTGTATGCATATGGCTCCTATGGTAACAGTATGGATCCATCATTCAGATCATCCCGATTAAGCCTATTAGACAGAGGATTCGTCTATGCGATCGCTCATATCAGAGGTGGTCAAGAATTAGGTAAGCAGTGGTACGAGAGCGGTAAATTGTTAAATAAGAAAAATACATTTACAGATTTTGTGGATTGTGGTAAAGCTTTAATAGATAGAGGATACTCAGCTGATAATCAGCTATATGCCTTAGGTGGAAGTGCTGGTGGTCTACTGATGGGAGCCATTGTCAATATGGAACCAAAACTTTGGGCAGGTGTCATAGCAGCCGTACCATTCGTGGATGTGATTACGACAATGCTAGATGAGACCATCCCCCTGACTACATTCGAATTTGATGAATGGGGCAATCCTAAAAACAAAGAATACTATGACTACATGCTTTCCTATTCTCCCTATGACAATGTAAAAAAAATGTCATATCCACCTCTATTAGTGACTACAGGTTTATTCGACTCGCAGGTCCAATACTGGGAACCGGCTAAATGGGTGGCTAAGCTAAGAGACTATAAGACAGGAGATAATCCACTATACATGTATTGTAATATGGAGACAGGTCATGGTGGAGCTTCTGGAAGGTTTCAGCGGTATAAGGAGACAGCCATGGAATATGCATTTTTACTGGACTTAGCGGATAAAATAGATCAGACAGAATTATCTCAAGACTCTAAGACAGAAGAATAGAGATCGATGAGTCGCTTTTCTTGACTTTCCCAATGAAGAAATTGGCGAGCTTTCAGACAGTTATTTCTATAATGACTGTAGTCAGATACGATCTGCTGGACTGCAGCTAAAATTGATTCAGGCTTTAAGTCAGGTATCAACACACCTACTTCATATTGGTCTACCACTTTTCTGTACTCTGGGAAGTCCATAGATATGATAGGTAGTCCAGCCATGATGTAATCAAAGAATTTATTAGCAGATGAGTGATAATAATTGCCACTTTCTCTATCAAGAAGATTTATACCTATATGATATTTCGAGGTCAGATGAGGCAAGTCTTTTGGAGGAATAAAGCCACTGAGATTAATCTTTGTCTTACTATTTTTTATAGAACTCTGTACTTCTTGATATATATCACCTGTGCCTATGATATCTAATGCAAAATCATCCTGATCCTTTATAGCATCTATGACTTCTATCAGTCCACGGCCTTGATTGACCATACCTTGATATAAAATTTTCACATGTCCTTCTATCGTATCAGATGTGGTGGATTCTGATTTGAGTGGATAATTATAAATTGATTGGAATTCAGTGTCGTACTGAGATGAGAGTAAGGTAGCGAGGCTGTCATTTACGGTATATGCATTTATTTTACGACTGATAAAGATTCTACCAATGGCGGCCCATATTTTTTTTATGGTCCGCTTATCCTTTAGTTCTGGCACTTCGGTGAATAACTCATGGGCATCAAAGAAGAGAGGCTTATGCTTCAGCCAACTCGCCATGCGGCATGCTAATATAGTATCAAGATCCACAGCACTGATGGCATCTGACTTAGCTTTCAGTAAGTATAGAAATAAACGCAGATTATATTCAGCATAGAACATCGCACCAGACTCAAAGAAGCAGCTCAACCGATATGTATCGAATTCAAATTTAGCTAGCCCAACCGAGAGTTTTTTAATTCTTCCGATCAGCTTGACTTCATAGCCTTGGCGAGATAATGTGCGACAGATACGCTGCATTCTTTGGTCATGACTTAGATCATTGCTGACAGCGAATAAAATTTTTTTAGCCTTCAAGATGGATCTGTTCTGGATATGAAGTCGTCTGTTACACGTATTTGCTCTTCTTCATAGAGCTCGGATATGACAGACAGAATATCAGATTTCTTGTAGGAAGAGAATAGTCTAATGACATCAGTCAGTTTAATAGTTGCATTCACTGATACAAGCTGGATGATATGGTCTTTGCTCAAGGGCTGTAGCACTTTAGTTTCTTCTCGCTTGCAGTTATCACAGGATTGACATATTACAGCATGATGCCTATCGAAATATTGACTCAGAAATTCATACCGACAAGTGACTGTAGAGATGAAACCTATCATTGTAGTGAAGTTTTGCATCTTTGGCTGCTGTATCGAATCAAATATTGGTTTCAACCCTCTAAAACTGATCTGATTCAATACTTCAGATTTTTTTATATCATCAGTCTTAATTCCTAATTTTTCCTTCAGTGATAGCAGCTTTTCTTGCTTGCGGACATCCTGATACTTCTTAGAAATCCCTGCGATAAATCGACCCCAGTCGATCATATTTCTTTCTTTGAATCGGCTGATGCTGATGTCTTTCTGATTGTATAGTAAATAGCAGTGAGCGACTTCCCCATCTCTACCAGCTCTTCCTATCTCCTGCATGTACTCCTCAATAGTCGGTGGTATACCATAATGAAATATCTGCCTCACATTATTTTTATTAACACCCATGCCGAAAGCATTAGTCGCCACGATGCACTGAGCATGATCTGAAAACCATAAGGCTTGATTTTTCTCTCGTTCGCCTTTATGTAATCCTGCATGATATGGAATGGCAATGATCTTCTTTCTATTCAGGTATTGGCACAATAGCTCTACGTGCTTACGACTTCTGACATATATGATACTGGATGATTCTCGATCTATATGGTCTATGATAAACTGATTTTTATCATCTACCCTTTGTATGTTTAAATGTAGATTATCTCTCCTCCTATCTTTTCTGATGAGCTGCATATCCTGAACACCCAAGACGGTCATAATGTCTTCGCAGGTACCGACTGTAGCAGTCGCTGTCAGTGCTAATACTGGAATGGAAGGTAGGGCTTCGATAAGATTTTTAATCTGTAAATAGCTTGGTCTGAAGTCATAGCCCCACTGAGATATACAGTGAGCTTCATCTATGACAATTCCAGAGATTTGGCACTGTCTTAGGGTATCTATAAATACTTCCGACTGAATCCTTTCAGGAGACATAAAAAATAAGTCACACTGATCAGAATACAATAATCTATAAGCTTCTTCTTGCTCAGCTATCCTCATACCTGAATGAATCGTCACAGCCCGAACGCCATGCTTCCTTGCCTGATAGCACTGGTCTAACATCAATGATATAAGGGGGCATATGACTATAAGGGGATGGTCAAGCAGTAAAGATGGTAGCTGATAGCATAATGACTTCCCAGTCCCAGTAGGCATGATGCCTAAGCTGGATTGGCCATTAAAAAATCGTTTGATTAATGGCAGCTGGATTGATCTGAATTCTCTATAAGTCCAGTGCTTTTCTAAAGTATTATAGATAGTGGTATCAGATATAGCAGTTCTCAAGAGTTGATTTTATTAATAGACCGTAAGTAAAATAGATACTACAGCCTACAAATCAAAATACTGGACATTTTATTTGAGACTTATAGTGTACGGGTATTTTATAAATGACAGAAATGGTGCCAGATAGAAAATAGTCATTTATATCAGGATTACCTCTGACAATATTAGTGGTATCAGGATTCTCACTAGGCTTCTGACTATCACGGCCAATCCATGGATCAGCTAGCTGAGTTGCCAATATCCCATTAAGCTGAGAAAGTCTCTCTATGGGTACATAGTTTCTGGATGATACATCGTCTAAATAATCTGTGAATGTCACCCTGCCCAAAGACTCTATTTGAATAGATAAATGCTTTGTGATGGCCTGTCTTATGCCGCCTCCCATAGGGATACCAAGCTGTAATAACTTGTAAGGTGATGCAGTATGAGCATCGGTAAAGCCTTGTCCTTCAGTGCCGAGGCTTTGAAGCTCTACCAGCTGATTATCTACGATATTGATCGCTTTAGGATTATGCCGAAATACTGATGGACCTGCTGCAGCATAAAGCTCTAATCCCCGCCATTTTACGACACTGTACTCTGCTAATACTGACAACTCTACAATCTTGTTTTGAAATGACAAATTTCTATTGACACGGACACGGCTGTCTTCTGACAGTTCGTCTGAAGCACTGATATCCATCACACTAAAGTTGAGCCGGAGAGCCAGTCTATCTTTCAACTGCTGTTTGACAAATATTTGAAATGTAAAGCCCGTATTTTGAATTATATTAGTCATTGGCACAGGATCTAAATCTCCTGTGTAGAGTGATGCTCCTCCTCCGATACCGATAGATCTGGTCTGAGCATACATGACCAAAGTACTAAAAAGCAACAGTATCCCTGTCGCCGATCTGATTATATTCATGCTCTTTTCTTAATTATTAATTAAAACCATAACGAAGGACAACTATATCATGATATCTGGTTGTTTACGATTGTGTATTTAAACTATATACATTTAGCATAACATTAGGCAAATCTAATGGATATCCTATATTTGCCGTCCTATTATTAAAAAATGATAAATCACATGAAACGCCTATGACGTGGATAGTTATGACACCTAAGGGTATGATTAATATCTAATTCGCTGATAGTCTTTTCGTTGCAAATTTTAAAACATATGAAATATCTCAATTTTGCTTTCGCATTACTAATCAGCTTTCAATTAATGGCTCAGCAGCCAGCCATAGACTGGTACTACTCCATCATACAGATGGATGAAGCTCATAATGACTTGCTCTCAGATAAACCATCTACCACAGTTGTCGTCGCAGTCATAGATTCTGGCGTAGATGTAGAACATAAAGACCTGAAGGGCAATGTGTGGATAAATACTGATGAGATACCAGGCAATGGACTCGACGATGATAAGAATGGCTACATAGATGACATGCACGGATGGAACTTCTTAGGTAATGCAGATGGTACTAACGTAAATGGAGAAACGCTTGAAATCACAAGGCTATATGCAGATTTGAGGAAGAAGTATAAAGATGCCAATCCTGAATTATTGACAAAAAAGCAAAAAATAGAATACGACAGATATATCAAATACAAGGAAGAAGTTGATTCAAAAAGAGAGTCAAATCAAGCAAATGCTGACAACCTGAAAATGCAAAAAAACTTTGTCACAAGTATGATAGATGGCTATGCCAAGGCAATAGGTGACGCAGAAATAACAGAAGAATATATAGATACGACTTCGGTCAATATTCCTGGAGAATTTAAAAATGCAATAAAAGAACTATTGGTCCAATATCAAGCAGAAACAGGCAAATCACCGACCATGGCTGATATTAAAGTGGTCATTGAGGAAGAGTTAGAAGCAGGTATAGATCACTACGAGAGCCAAGCTAACTACTATTATAACCCTGACTTCAATTCAAGAAAAATAATAGGAGATGATTACAATGATCAGACAGAGAGAATTTATGGGAATAGTGATGTGGAAGGACCTGATGCATTTCACGGAACTCATGTATCTGGTATCATAGGTGCAGTCGCAGATAATAATGAAGGAATAAAAGGTATCGCAAGAGATGTACAAATCATGTCCATCAGAACTGTACCGAATGGCGACGAGCACGATAAAGATGTGGCTAATGCCATCAGGTACGCCGTAGATAATGGAGCAAGCATCATCAATATGAGTTTTGGAAAGGGACACTCATGGAATAAACAAGTCGTAGATGACGCTGTCAGGTATGCGGAGAAAAAAGATGTACTACTGATACATGCGGCAGGAAATGACGGAAAAGATAATGACAGCACTGATAATTTTCCTAATGACAAGTTTGAAAAGCCAAAAGGATTCTTATTCTGGAAGAAAAAAGAAGCTAAGACATGGTTAGAGGTAGGCGCATTATCTTATAACACAGGAGAAGGCTTAGCGGCTTCATTCTCTAACTATGGTGCTAAGAATGTAGATGTTTTTGCTCCAGGTGTCCACATGTTTTCTACCACCCCTGATGATAATTATAAAATAGCTCAGGGTACCAGTATGGCTGCTCCTGTCGTCGCTGGAATCGCAGCAGTATTAAGATCGTATTATCCAGCTCTGACTGCTAAACAGGTCAAATCTATCATCATGGAATCATCTACGCCTCATAATGTAAGAGTAAAAAGGCCAGGATCTGATGAAATGATAGGATTCAGTTCACTCAGTGTATCAGGAGGTACTGTCAATCTTAAAAGTGCTGTACAATTAGCAGCTAAGACTAAAGGAAAGAAAAAGATCAAAAAAGTAAAGATTAGAGCTTAATTCTAATTATGTATTAGATCTAAGTATTTAGTGTATTCTGATATCTCTTATCTCCACCTGATCAAATTCTTCTTGTAATAATTTGATCAGTTTGTCTTTACTATACTGTAGCTCAGTACGCAGTGGTATAGACCTTATTTCTACAGATAGTAATCCATTTCTATATCTGAGACTCTTAGTATACTGTGCGATCGTCTGTCCCATCTGCTCATTCCAGAATTTTCTAATATCTGCCTCTGAGTAGCCTCTTTTTATCTTCTTTTGACCTACGAATGCTTTAAGGACATTCTCCAGCGTTTGCTCATTCCTCTTCTTCCTCATGTATTAATTTTGGTGTATCATTCTGTATTAAGAATACTTGATGGTCTATTTTAGTATCAGTCAAAATACTGGAAACTCTCTTCTCATCAGTATCAGATATGAATATCTGAGTATCATCATAATGATGTATGTAGCTCAATAAGTTCCTGACCCGCTCAGCATCTAGCTTAGCAAATATATCATCTATTAGTAATATGGGGGTCTTTCTGGTTTCAGCTTTGATTTTTTCTTTCATAGCCAGCTTAAGCGCTATCAGAAAGCTCTTCATCTGCCCTTCTGAGCCAAAATGCTTTAAGATCTGATCTTCCATCTTAAATATGACGTCGTCCTTATGAATGCCCTCAGTCGTGCGCTGCAGTATGATATCTTTTTGCCTTGATTCTTTGAGTAAACTCTCCATGCTTCCAGACAATAGATGACTCTTATACAGACAAGATACGGCTTCTTTATCACCAGATATGGCTCGATATATTTCTTGAAATATGACTGAAAAATTTGCGATAAAGACCTTTCTGGATTCCATGATGACTTGAGCGGGTGCTAATAATTGCTGATCATAACTGGATAGCAGCACTTCATCTACGGCTCTACCTTTGAGGCTTTTCAAGTAGCTATTACGCTGCAGCAATACCCGATTATAACTAATCAAGTTCTGCAGGTAGTTCTTATTACATTGGCTGATGCCAGAATTAATAAATTTTCTTCGATCAGAGCTGCCTTCAAAGAAGAGCTGTATGTCTCTCGGTCCGATCATCACTAATGGGATCTCGCCTACATGATCAGATATTTTATCTCTCTTTTTAGCATTGACGACGATCTCCTTCTTTGCTCCTTTCGGATATTTTATGGCTACAAGATCAGTCCTCTGGTCATCACCGTACCTTCCTTCTATCCGGAAGTATGCTCCACCATGTGTGATCAGTTTAGAATCCCTCAGCTGATAGCGACTCTTACCAAAGCTTAGCATGTAGATCGCATCCAGTAGATTCGTCTTCCCTACCCCATTTCGACCAGTGAATATGACGGTTCTTTCCTCAAACTGTAGATCCGTGGTCTCGTAGTTTTTAAAATTAGAAAGCTTGATGGACTGTAGTAACAAATGGATTTATTAGTCTATGAATAGTGACTGCAAAGCTAAAGGAAGTTCGGTCTAACTAATCTTATTAGAAGCTGATATTCAAGAATAAGACAGATAAATCATAGAATTCAATTCGAGATGCGCAGCAACATTATCCATTTTTGCGTGTTTTTATCATGAGAATTATTCAAAATATAATTTACAGCAAGAGCTTCTTCCATATATCTTAAAGAACGAGTATCTTGCTACCTAATTGAAACATATGGCAGTTACAACTAAAGCAAAGAAGAAAACAAAGAAAACAGCTGAAACGACATCCTTTAGCAAAGAGACCTATTTATCATGGTTTGAAGTGATGTATCGCATCAGAAGATTTGAGGAGAGAACTCTTATGGCTTATGGTCAGCAGAAGATCCGTGGATTCTGTCATGTGTACATTGGTCAAGAAGCCATAGCAGCTGGGCTAGTCTCGGCACTGACATCTGATGATAAAATAGTCACTGCATACAGGCAGCATGGTATAGCACTCAGCAGAGGCTTAGACTCTAAATCATGTATGGCTGAGCTATATGGTAAAGCCACAGGCTGTGTGAAGGGCAAAGGAGGATCAATGCACTTCTTCTCTAAAGAACATAACTATTTTGGTGGTAATGGTATCGTAGGAGCCCAGATCCCTATTGGTACTGGGATTGCTTTCGCTGAAAAATATAAGAAAACATCTAATCTTGCAGTCACCATGTTCGGTGATGGAGCTGCCAGACAGGGGTCATTATACGAATCATTCAATATGGCAGAGCTGTGGGATCTTCCTGTGCTCTACATCTGCGAAAATAATGGCTATGCCATGGGGACATCAGTAGAAAGAACCAGCGCTGCGGTAGATATTTATAAAATGGGCCAGCCATTCAATATGCCAAGCGAACAAGTAGATGGCATGTCGCCTGAGAAAGTACACGAGGCTATGACCAGAGCCGCAGAATACATCAGATCAGGTCAGGGTCCTTACTTCTTAGAGATAAAGACTTACAGATATAAGGGACATTCTGTCTCAGACCCAGCAAAATACAGAACGAAAGAAGAATTACAGCACTATAAAAATCTTGATCCAGTCAAAGCGATAGAAGCGAAGATTATAAAAAATAAGATCGCTCCAGAATCAGAAGTAAAAGCGATCAAAGATGCGATCAAAGCTGAACTTGATGAGGCAGTAAAATTTGCTGAGGATTCACCATATCCAGACCCATCAGAGCTCTACACAGATAATTATACGCAAAAGGATTATCCTTTTATCAAAGATTAATTGTCACTGAGACTTATTGGAGATTGATTTTAGATAAATCCTCGAGAATTCGGGCTTTCATTTAAAAACATATTGGCTGACTTGGGCGTTTCTTTAACGTTCAATCAATTAGCTAATGCTTTTACGCCTGTATACATTTATCATAATTGGTCTACTCATCTCGTCTTGTGGTGAAGATACATCAGATTTAGATGTCTTTTTTAAGCTGGAATATGGAGATACACCTCTTGTCATGCTCAATGAATATGAATATCCTGGAGGGCAAACCATAAAATTTACAAGATTCTCATTTTACCTCTCGGATATCAATGTTTCCGACGGATCTGAATCTCAGTTAATCAAGGATGTAGATTTTTTAAATCTGACCAATAGCCACTCGAGACCAGAATTAGCCTCTACTGGATATAGGTTAAATCTGGAAGACATTTCAATTAAAGACCCTACTGATGTGAGCTTTAATATTGGAGTGGATCCTGATCTCAACGCTACGATTCCTGCTGACTACAGTGGAGACCACCCATTAGCTAAGCCTGGAGAGTATTGGATCGGTTGGAGCAGCTACATCTTCTTTAAAATAGAAGGCATCATGGACACGACAGGTGATGGTGATACTGATACTAATATTGCTCTACATATTGGCTCTGATGCCATGCTACGACCTGTGAGGGTAGATATGTCTGAATCTTCTGAAAAGATTGATATCATGATAGACGTCAAAGAAATATTTGAAAATACTAATGGACTCTATGACATCACTATGGACCCTCAGATACATAGCCTCAATCAAGTTTCTCAAGCAGAATTTTTAATCAATAACTTTCAAATTCAATTACAATGACAAAAGCAAAATTATATTTACTCGTATTGGCCAGTTTTATACTCGCTTCTATCACATTTCTCTCTTGCGGGGATGATGAGACTGATGGCATGACCACACTTGATTTTAAATTTGACTTTAAGGTCGACAATGAAGATTTGGAGCTCAATAAAGTCTATGACTTGAATGGGTCAAAAGTTAGCTTTTTAGTCGCGAGCTACTACCTAGGTGGATTGAAGATGACGCAGAGAGACGGCGCTGTCATTGACCTTTCTGCTGATCACTTCTTAGCTGGCCAAGGCAATCTATTTTCAACTTCTTCTACCGTGCCATCGACTGAGCTGATTCAGTTTGATTTTTTCATAGGAGTCGATCCCTCAGCGAATGCACAGTCTGAGACGGACTTCACCTCCAGAATGGCAAACGACCCGTTAGGCATGAAAGACCCATCTATGCACTGGAACTGGAATTCTGGATATAAGTTTATCAGAATAGATGGTCAAGTCGATACTGACGGCGATGATATCCCTGATACTCCTATTGCATATCATATTGGATCTGATCCACTGCTGAAGAATCTCTCACTTTCGACGACTAAGAAATTAGATGATGGAAAAGGTACAATATCATTTGTATTTGACCTAAATGAATTTTTAGCATCAGTTGATTTTCAAATCGTAGAAAATCAGGATACGCACACAGGGAATAATCTGGAGCTCGCGCAGCTCTTAGTCTCTAATCTCGATTCCGCCATATCAGTCGAATAAATACATACATCGCCTGTCTGGTATCTACTGCTTTATTCTTTTACAGCAGCTGTGGTACTCATGAAGCTGAAACTCAATCGGCATACATCAGCAGTCTCCTTCCAGGTCACATACAGCCATTTCATGTACCTGAGGATAATCCATTAAGTCTTGAAAAAATAGCATTAGGCAAGCGCTTATTTAATGACTCTTCTATTTCATTAGACAGCACCATTTCTTGTGCGACCTGTCATAAGAAGGACTTAGCTTTCTCCGATTCGCTCTCGATCACACCAGGCATTCGTGGTAGACTGGGCGATCGGAACCCTCCTTCCCTGCTCAATGCTGCTTATCTACCAGTAGTCAATAAAGATGGTGGCGTCACCAAACTGGACATCCAAGCATTGGTGCCGATAGAAGATGAAAATGAGATGGGCATCTCTATTGTTAAGCTGATTAAAAGACTAAATCAAGATGCAGACTACAGTCGACTTTTCCGAGATGCCTTTGGTCAAGTACCTAATGGATATAATATCCCACGAGCGCTTTCCAGCTATATCAGGACGTTGATCAGTTTTGATTCTCCATATGATCATTTCATTTCGGGTGATTCCACAGCTATGACTACATCACAGATCAGAGGGAAGGATCTTTTCTATAGTGATCGACTTAATTGTAACTCATGCCATACTGGAGTCCACTTCACTAACCAAGGCTTTGAAAATAATGGACTGTATGAATCCTATTCTGATTTAGGTAGAGCATTAATTACATTAGACAAAAAGGATGTGGGGAAGTTTAGAGTCCCCAGTCTGCGCAATGTGGCGATGACAGCACCTTACATGCATGATGGCAATATCACTTCGCTGCACGACGTCATAGACCATTATCAAAATGGGCTGTCACATCATGCGAATCAAAGTCCCTTATTAAAATCATTCTCTTTACGTGAAATGGAGAGAGCGGATTTAGTTTCTTTCTTGGAGGCACTGACAGGAGAAGCTGCTCAGACAGCAGCGTATTGAAAAAAT